>MWWA01000058.1_pt1 | contig 36204 bp, 32 predicted proteins | sample 1047341 | NCBI WGS metagenome assembly MWWA01 (sample SAMN06349978, study PRJNA376086) | soil metagenome | isolation source: MS5-1 sample Antarctic (ecotone) soil | place: Antarctica | collected 2015-01-13
ATATTAACCGGGCTAATTCTTGTTACTGAACAGGAGAAAGTAAAACTGAGTATTAAAAGAAAACCTATATATTTTTTCATAATGAAATAATGCAGATACATAATGCCAGGTGTTTCCTGAAGGTAGGATGAACCATCCAGAAAAAATAGTGGTTAAACCAGAGGGAAGTGTTTATTTTATTATGACGACGGATCCCTTTTTATGTAGTATCTCTCCGGAATCGCATAAAGCATCTACAGTATAAACATATACTGCGGTGGATGCCTGATCACCTTGAATATTTCCATCCCACCCAAAACTTTTATCATTTGGGGGGAAATTTGATTTTGTGAAAATTCTTTTCCCTTCTCTGGAATAAATAGAAAAATTCAGAATTTTATCAATCCCCCTGGTGAGAGGGTAGAAATAGTCATTTAAATTATCACCATTTGGCGTAAAAGCATTTGGCAAATTGAAATTAGAATCTTTGCATTCAACAAAGATGGTGATAGAATCTTTAGCAACGCACCCGCTATCCGATCTTACTTCAATCATATATGTTTGCTTCTTTAATACCGTTCCGTTAGGCGAAGCGCAGGTGGTACAGTTTAGCTGACTCGAGGGTGTCCACAAATAAGAGACTGTATTATTACTGTAAGTAGGTGTAATGGTAAACGCTGAATTATATGGATAAAAGGCGTCAGGGCCAGCATCCACAGCCGGCAACGATTTTATGTGCACATTTACATCAACCGAACTGGTAAAGCATCCTACTGAATCAGAAAGAGTAGCAATATAAGTTGTACTTGCTGAAGGATACACGTAAGGATCGTAGGAATTTACATCAGTTATATTAAGATTAGGGCTCCAGGCAATTTTATAGATAGGGGGGCCTGCATTTATTTGCACGCTGTCATTTATACAAAGATAGACGTCTGGCGTGGCGGTAATAGCAGTAATTGGGCTATATACCTTTACTAATACACTGTCTACCGCACTACAACCAAATTTATTAGTAGATGTGGCATAATAGGTTGTGGTAGCTATGGGATTAGCTAATGTAGTATCACAAGTTGTACAGGATAACCCGGTACCGGGAGACCACGTCAGTGAATCATTCTGGAAAGCAATCAGCGTATTAGCCTGTCCCAGGCACAATGTATCTATTTTGGGAAGGGTGAAGACAAAAGCCTCTTCGCTGGTATGAATTGTTTTGCGAAGAACATCGGAGCATCCATTTATATCCGTAGCACTTAGTCTAAGTCTGTAATTTCCATCCAGAGAATATTCGTGAGCTGGGGGCTGAAAAGTACTGTCTTTATCTCCATCACCAAAATTCCAGACCCATTCAGTTATTGTATCTGCAGGTCGAAATGGTTTTGAAAGATTTTGAACAACTAATGGAGTATTTAGACAAAAACTATCATTATAATTGAAGTCCAAGGCAGGGCCGATAACTGAAATATTGTTAGTTAAATAAAGTGTATCAGGACAGTATGAGCTATTTATTCTAATTACAACATAATTTTGGAAATTGCCGAACGTTCTCGCTATTGGCGCTATTGTATTTGTAGTGGTTGGAGTGAATCTGCCATACAAATTCCACCTGTAAACAATATTGTCAGAGTTATAGCTGTTGATAACTTCGTATGAAATTTGATCATTTCTGCACACTGTAAATGCTGAGGCAAGTAGAGTTGGATTTGCCGTATAAATTGTTTGGCTTGATGAGTCTAAACAACCAGTAATATTGTCTGAAATATTTAAAGTTACCCTGAATGACCCTGTGTCAGGGAATACATGCACTGTAGAAACGCCCGGATCAGGGGGAGTACCGTCATTAAAATTCCAAAGACTAGAAGATATATTTCCTAAGCTCTTATTGATAAGACTGAATGTTTTCCTATCATAACAACTATTGGAAAAACTAAACTTCGCTATCACTCCCTCGACCTTAATATTAAAACTATCTGCCACTCCCAAACATCCATTAAAGGAAGGAGTAACTACAATGTTCTTTGTTCCTAGGCTATTAAATTTATGAGTTGTGACGGTATCACTTACAACATCAATAGTTTCTGTATTATCCCAGATATAAAAGTTTGCATTATCAGCTTTGGCGATAAACTTTGGCGATTCTGAACCGCAGATCACCGGTTTTGGCGTGTAAGCTACAAGATTTGTTGGAGGGATCCCAAATCCGATCTGGCCGTAGTCGTAGGTATTTGTGCAACCATTGGCAGTAGTTACCTGAAGTTTAGGATTAAATATTCCGGTAGAAGTATAGGTTTGAGACGCAAAACCTGATGCAGTAGATTGAGTAGTTCCATTCCCAAAATCCCATAGGTAAGCACTTACAGCATCCCCTGGAATGGTGCTCACGGTGGCCAAAAAATTAATTCCTGCCGGTATGCATCCTTCTACTGCAGAAATCGTCGCATCTATCTCCGGTTTTTTTACTGTTACTACCTGGCTTGAAGACCGGGAACAACCAGCCAGACTTTGTACAGTGAGATTCACTGCAAAAGTGCCATAATTCGTATAGGCATGTGTTACAGTTGCACTTGTAGTTGTTTCTAATGTCCCGTCCCCATAATCCCAGATATAACTTTGAACCGGGCCCGCACCTGTTGCTGTAAAACTAATATTTCCAGGTTTGCAGATTTCCTGGTTGTCAGCGTTAAAAGCCGCACCAACTGCAGCATTTATAATTACATCGTTTGTCACTTGTACCGTGCCTGAAGAGTATAATACAGTCAACTTAACCTTGTAAGTTCCCGGGGAGGTATATACCACCAGGGGGCTCGCCTTACTACTGCTTTTCCCGTTTCCAAAATTCCAAATAAAGCCCTTTGGACTTCCCGATACACTCGGCCTAAATTTGACAGTGTCAGGATTGCAAAACGTTCCGGAAAGGCTTGAATAGGAAAATGATGCACTTTGCCCGTAGGTGAAGGCAGTTAGACACGAAAAGAAGATAATAAATGCAAATCTTTGCATACGGATCAGTCGTTAAGTTTTCAAGTTTGCACAACCCTGAGCCTTTACTCAAGCGACTTGCACCAAAATAAGTCACTTTCGCTACAGAATAGCTATAATTATCAAAATTTTAGATTCATTTCCGAAATAAATACTTGAGAAATTGATTAGAGAATTAGCGTAGAAATTTTATCAAACGGACAGGTTATATTGTGAATGGCTTCTGATTAACGTATTAATGTAGAAAATTATTGAGATGTTTTAAGCCAAAGGTAATGTAAAGTAAAATTTTGAGCCTTCTCCAATTTCATTATTAACCCACAAGTCTCCCCCATGCAATTTGACAATCTCCCGGGTAACGTAAAGTCCTACCCCAACACCAGTAAATGTGGAAGCCTGAACAGGTACCCGATAATAACTGGAAAATATGTTTTTCAACTCACCGGCCGGAATGCCGATTCCGGTATCCTGTACGCTAATTAGGATCTTATGATCTTCTATTGTCGCATCTATAAATATTTCTTTCTGACCGGGTGAATATTTAATTGCATTCGTTAATAAGTTTTTGAAAACCTGTTCGATCCTCCTTATATCTGCGTAAACAGGCAATACTTTCCTTGTTGAATTAAAAATGATCTGGTGATTAATTTTCATATTACGAATGCTATTGACACTTTCGGAAAGAAGCGCATATAGGTTGCATTTTTCTTTCAAAAGTATTAATTGGCCAATTTGGATTTTTGACACATCCAGCAGGTCTGAAATTAGCGCATGTAACTTGTTAACCTGATTGATGGTGTTTTGAACATATTTTACGGTATCCTGGCCATCCATTAATTGTTCCAGCACTTGCAGATTGGCGATCAAAACTGTAAGGGGAGTGTTCAATTCATGACCAGCCATTGCCATGAATTCACTTTTTTGGGTAGCAATATGTTCTAACTGTTCGGTGAATATTTTTTTTTGCCTTTCAATTTCCACCTTTTCACTTATATCTCTCCCTATTTTTGAGGCCCCGATTATTTCTCATTTGCATTTCTAACAGGTGAAACAGTCAGGGAAATATTGATGGTTCTCCCATCCTTCCTTTTTCGGACAGTTTCGAAATGATCCAATCGCTCACCAGCGTGGATTTTTCCCAGGATCATATTTTCTTCTGCTATTCTTTCATCAGGAATTATAAATGAAATATGTTTCCCGACGGCTTAGTGCGCCATAAATCCAAAAATTCTTTCTGCGCCGGCATTCCAGCTTGTGATGATGCCATTTAAATTCTTGCTAATAATGGCATCATCAGAAGAATCAATAATTGCAGCCAATAGTGACTGCTTTTCCTGGGCACCTTTTAAAACATCAATATCTCTGATAATGTGAGAAGTACCAATAACCTGATCATTAATGTCTTTGAATAAAGTAATTGTAATTGATACCTGAAAGCAAGAGCCATTACTTCTTGTCCTGACAGTTTCATACTCTTTGGAAGTTTTTAAGGTGGCGATAATATCCCTGACGATATCCGATTCTTCCTTTTGATTTTCGGGTGGAATAATACAAGACGTATTTTTCCCTAATACTTCTATAGCCTTATATCCGAACATTTTCTCTGCCCCAGGATTCCAACTGGTAATATTTCCGGAGGTATCGGTACTTATGATTGCATCGTTAGTGGATTGGAGGAGATTTGAGAGTAACAAATTTTTAGGATGGGAGATCAAGTTCCTTAGCTTTTGGATTAGATACAACGGTATTGGGCATTGCGGATTGTCAGTTGGGAAAAAATAGTCAGAAATGCACGTACCTTCTATCGAATTTACATTTACATCAAAATGATTGCCATTATTACAAACAGCTACCGAGAAAGATGGTGAAATTCAAAAAGTTTCACCGAAGGAAAGAAAAAACAGTAGTTCCCGGTTAGTAATATTACCGATGGTTAAAAATAATTATTGACGGAAAAAATAAAATTTATTGTGCTTATCCCCGAAGTAGAAACAATATACTCCCTTAAAAAATATTCAGAATGACCGTGACTACGACTTCTTAGCGGGTACACATTTATCGCTTGCATCGTTAAATGAAACCTTCTCTTCGCCATTTGCAAGAACAAAGTGTGCTTTTTGAGTATATATCAAATTGTATCCTGGTGAACGATATTTAACGTGGTAGTGATCATTACCAACTGTATGTTGAGCTTCAAAATTAGCATTGACCTTGTTCATGATTACCCCACCCCCTTTATATATCTGTCCCGTTTTTTCACCAACTCCTGTCACCTTTTTCAGATCAATTTTATAAATAATAAAATAACGTTTATCGTTCCTGACTTCTTTAACGGAATACGTTACCGTTCCTTTGAGATTAACAAATTCCGGAACACATTCATTAAATACCCTGGATTCATAATCCATAGTAGTTACCGTTCGTGATGGCTTATTGTCATTTTGGGCATTATTTTCTACTGACTTGTTATTTTTCGGCTTGTTCTTATCGGTTTGAGCAAATAAAGTGTTTTGCTGATAACTGAAAGCGAGTAGAATTGCGGCTGTAAGTAGGTGTTTCATTTAAGGGTGGTTATTTGTTTAAACTGAGTGTGCATTTGTAATAATAACTTATCAAAAATTTTGCCTGCTTTTTTCAATCTGTCAGGAACAATTTTATAGAGAGATTCTCTGAAAAAAAATTATGTATCGTATCGGTCACAGGAAATCATTTTTTATATTGACAAGGCCTGGCGCAATAATTTTTTCAATTATTTGTTATTATGCAGCGACCCGTTAAACATCCATTTGTAATCCACCTTGAGAAAGGTGGTTTTTTTTATTTCCCAATGTTTTGCGAGATTAACGAATTTGGGAGCTACTTTTTTTTAGGAACACCTACGGTTTCCTGGATACCGGTAAACATGGTTTTCCATACCAGGTTGAAAAATGATTTATTGATATCTCTTTTGTAATAGGGTTCCACTTTTCTTAATTCTCCATTTCTTGGATTGTTATTGATGATGATAATATTAGCGAATAAACTCATCAAACCCTTCTTTTTAACCTCATTTGATTCTTCATCTTTTTTTAACACATCGACTTTAAAATCATGATACTTCATGACCATAGGACCACCCGCACCCAGGTTGTCACCCTTAAATTCAAAATTAATATCATCAATTGTACCGGTATTAATTCGAACCAGGGCCATTGGAATGGCTATTTTATTCAACAAATCTGCATCAAAACTTTGCACAGAACCTTTGGCAATAAAATTTCCGGCAGTATCATTAATCCGAAACTGGAAAGTGCCTCTTACTGGAATACTTCCTAAAGCTTTTGTTCGAAAAGAGATTTTTAATTGATCGTTTTCTTTTAACGATGATGATATATTAGTAATATTGTCAACGGTCAGGAGGGTATTGTCAAATTGCACCTTGCCCGTACTGTCACTCAATTTTTCTTTTTCTTTGTATTCCACCAGGGTATTGTAAAAAGTAGCTTTGGTAATATCTATAGGCAGGTCAATCCTCTTTAACAACTGTGATGGGTAGTTACCTACTTTAGATTCTTTTTTTAGAGGCTTTTCCAGACTCCGGTATATGAGTGCTGTTGTTTTTTTTACAACCAATTCATCCGCAATTACTTTTTCGTTGAGCAAATTTTCAAGATTAATTCCTTTCAATTCTATGCCGGAAAGAGAAACATCGTAGCGATCGCGTTGATATTCACTCTTGCTTGCGAAATCGGCTTCTCCCAGGTGAGGTTTGATATTGAAAGATCCTATCCTTAAATTCTTTCGGCGGGTGTTTATAATTATATCGTTCAGGCTGCTTGTATAATCATTGCTTTTTGAATTTAGCAATACCTTATTGCATCGTATCTCGACTTCCTTACTGTATTCAAAAGGTTGTTGCTGAACATTTATTAATTCCGGGGAAATGACTTCATTAATAGTCAACCCCACCTTTCCTATCTTAAATTTGCTGCCTGGCTGCTGTATATATTTTATAGAAGGAAATTGCAACAGCTTCAATGCAATACTATATGAATGACTGAAACCTGTCGAATCTTCCGTCTTGATATCGTCAGGTCGTGAACGTTGTGCCTTTACCTGTTTGGCTTCAAAAAAATCAATTGATTGACAAGCTACTTTTGAAACAACAATATTTTTATTTTTTACAAACTCGTTTGCATCAAGTCCTTGCAGTGAAAGATGCTCTGCCTCCACTAACTTACTACTGTCTGTGTCACTAATTCTGTTAGCTTTCACATTCTCTATTTTCAAAACGTTACCGGCTCCATTAAAATTTATATTAGAAAAAGCGAATTCCCGAATATTCTGATTGTATGTATCGAAGGACCGAATATTAACATCCGCCTCCTTGCAGAAAAGTGTACGCGTTGTGTCATAATTATGTACGCTATCTATTAATATATCTTTCAATTCGATATTAGCATCTACACAGCTAAAATCTTTATCACTGGTAAAAAAGTTTGTGCCATTTACCTGAGCATTCTTTATTATGAGATAGCCTACTTTAATCAGTTTCATGTCACCTAAAATCTTCTCATATAATTTCTTAGCTTCAATATCCACTTTGGTTTCTTTACTAATAGGCCTGGCAAAAAATACCTGCACCCGGGGGTTATTGATAATTACAGAATCTCCTATCAGATATTTTCCAGTTAGAGCTTTGTCAGTCTGCACGCCGGTTACAGCGATAGATGAAATTTTTATATCAAGAAAGAAAACCGGCATATCATCTATTTTCATTTTACGGATGCTCAACGTATCAGGAGTAACGTGGACATTTTTAAGATAGGCTGTTCCGAGAACTTCATCGAAATGCAATGAATCGTATTTAATTCTGTATAAACTGTCTGTCTCGCTGGCAATCGTTTTTTTCAGTTTTTCTCCTACGAACCTGTATTTATTTTTTTGCCAGATAAAAAATAAGATTGCAAATGCAATCGCAATGCCCGCGAAAACAATTAATGTTTTTCCTGAAAACTTCTTAAGAAACGAAGGTGGTTTCATACAACATTCAATAGGTGATAACAGCCTTGGGCAAACTCAAATTTAAAGCTTTAGTTTTGACACTCACTGAATTATCATATATGGATATTTCATTCAACAAGAATGAGGACGCGATGAAATTGTCATTAAGCGCCATGAATAAGCTGCTGATGAAGATTGAGGAAGGAGGTGGTAAGAAAGCTCAATTAAAACAAAAGAAAAAAAACAAGTTAACTGCGAGAGAAAGGATCGAATATTTATGCGATAAAGGCTCATCATTTTTAGAGATTGGCGCATTTGCGGGTTACGAAATGTACCGGCATTATGGTGGATGTCCTGCTGGTGGCACAGTTGCAGGCCTGGGATATGTAAGTGAAAGGCAATGCATAATTATAGCCAATGATCAAACCGTAAAAGCTGGTGCATGGTTTCCCATTACAGGTAAAAAGAACTTAAGAATGCAGGAAATAGCCATGGAAAATCACCTACCGGTTATTTATCTCGTTGATAGTGCCGGCGTTTTTTTACCAATGCAGGACGAAATTTTTCCTGATAAAGAACATTTTGGTCGCATTTTCCGAAATAATGCCAGGATGAGTGCTATGGGTATCAACCAGATCGCCGTAGTACTTGGCCCCTGCGTGGCCGGTGGAGCCTACCTACCAATCATGAGCGACGAAACGATAATGGTAGAAGGCAAAGGGTCTATCTTCCTTGCAGGTCCATACCTGGTGAAAGCAGCAATTGGAGAAAATACAGATACTGAAACCCTTGGTGGAGCAAAAACACACACAGCAATAAGTGGTATTGCTGATTATAAATTCGAAACAGAGGAAGAAAGTCTTGATTATGTGAAAAGTATTCTCTGTAAACTCGCAACACCGAAAACAGCAGGATTTAGCAGAATTCTTTCCGTAAAACCTTCAAAGGATCCGGACGAGATTTATGGAATCTTTCCAGAGGGAAACAGTAAGCCATACGATATGCAGGAAATCATTGACCGCATCGTTGACGCCAAAATGACTCGCAAGGAAGCTGCTGATTCTAAATCAGATGAAGAAAATACCAGCTCGTTCCAACCGTTCAAAAATGAATACGGAAAAACCATTATTTGCGGCTATGCCCGAATAGATGGTTGGGCAGTAGGCATTGTAGCTAATCAAAGACTGAATATAAAAAACAAGAAAGGTGAATTGCAGATCGGAGGTGTTATCTATAATGAAAGCGCAGATAAAGCTGCCAGGTTTATATTAAACTGTAATCAAAAGAAAATTCCTTTAATCTTCTTACAAGATGTTACCGGTTTCATGGTAGGCAGCCGGAGCGAACAAAGCGGAATTATAAAGGACGGGGCTAAAATGGTTAACGCCGTGGCAAATTCGGTAGTGCCAAAAATTACCCTCGTGCTTGGGAATTCCTATGGAGCAGGAAATTATGCTATGTGCGGAAAAGCTTATGATCCCCGTTTTATTTTTGCCTGGCCATCTGCAAAGATCGCCGTAATGGGCGGTGAACAGGCTGCTAAAACGCTATGGCAAATTGAAGCCGCCTCGCTAAAATCTAAAGGCGAAGAACTTAACCCGCAGGATGAGGAAGATTTTATTCAGGAAATGACGGAAAAATATCTTGCGCAAACTACAGCGTATTATGCTGCTGCACGTTTATGGGTTGATGCGATCATTGATCCTGGAGATACAAGGAAATGTATTTCTGAATGCTTAAAAGCGGCAAACCAAAATCCCAATATCAACGATTTGAAAACGGGAGTTTTTCAGGTTTAACTGCCGTGGCCATCCATAATGATCAAAAATGATTGCTGGGCAAAACTAATTCTTCAGCTTTGATTCTATTGTTTGCTTATGACTGAAAAAACAGTTACAATATACACGGATGGTGCATCCCGGGGAAACCCTGGCCGGGGTGGATATGGCGCGGTTCTTATGTATGGCGGGCATCGCAAGGAATTATCGCAGGGTTATAAGTTTACTACTAATAACCGGATGGAACTGATGGCGGTAATTGCAGCTCTCGAAGCCTTAAAGAAAGAAAAGTTGAACATTGTCATCTATTCCGATAGCACCTATGTGGTAAAGGCAGTGATGGAAGGCTGGCTGAATGGTTGGCTGAAAAAAGATTTCAAAGGTAAAATAAAGAACAAGGACCTATGGGGAAGATACCACACGCTGTCATTAAAACACAACATTGAATTTAGGTGGGTGCGAGGCCATGCAGACAATATCTATAATAACAGGTGTGATGAATTGGCAACTAAAGCGGCTGATGGTGTCTCGCTTCTTCAGGATACTGGTTATGAATCCACTTTAGATTAGGCAGGTGCTCCGGCAGGCGCCTTTATATTTATTTTCTTGAACATCAGGTAAAAACCGCCAAATAACACAGCACTAAAAACGAATGTAGCGGCTAAGTTGCCAAGATAAAAGGGTACACCATCAGAATAACACTGCATTAATCCACTGAAAGTTTTGGGACGGTTTAATCCTGCATCGGGTGCATTGCTGATCCATACGAAGAAATTTGAAAGAAGGAAAAATGCCGATGGTGCAGCAATAGACGCAAGGGCAATTTTAGAAAAATTGATTTTATTGATCATGAATCCAAAAACAGTAAGCCCGGTAAACAAAATATAGTTCACGATCTGTCCCTGGTAAAAACCCGCTATTGATGATAAACCGTTTATAAATAATATTTCATACAACGCATCAGATATAAACATTGACAACAGGGTAAGCAGGAATGCATATTTTTTCTCCTTTAGCAAAGCCCCGGCAAAAATAGCCATCGCAAATTGGGGAGCAAACCCCAGTGGCCTGTCTGGCATCACCCGGTAAAGCGATGCAATTACAATCAATAAAATCAATCCCGCGATTACCTGCCTGGTAAGTTTCATAAACAATTTTTTGCAAAAATAAGTAATCTCAGTTTTTGGAGGATCGATATAATAAATTACCGGAGTAGAAACTCAGTCGCTCTTACTTCTTTTGGCCATTAGCATTATACAAAATTTCATAATATTCGTTAGCCATTCTATTACTATCAAATTGAACCTGTACATCACGCATTCCGTTCTTCATCACTTGTCTCCATGTATCATGGTCGTCATAATAAATAGGAAGAATTTCATTCTCAAGAATTTCGTAAATTTTGATCATATCATAATTATCCTGCTCCTGCACATGCATGTTCATATAATCTACAGGTGGAACTACAAAGCCGTTATTACCATTATTGATAAACTCACATATCCAGCCATCATTTGTGCTAACGTTCACAGCACCATTCATTGCTGCAGACATGCCACTCGTGCCACTGGCCTCACGGGGTACCCGTGGGTTATTTAACCATACATCTGCTGCCTGTTTCAATAATTTACTTAGCGCCAGTTCGTAACCTACACAGACAGCCACATTTTTATATTGCTTACTCAGTTGCACCAGGTGGTTAAAATCATTAATGGCAGGGTAGTCAAGCGGGTAAGGCTTCCCTGCCCAAATTATCTGAACAGGATACTTAGGATTATTCAAAAGTGCTTCAAACCTTTTGTGATCCCGTGTAATCAATTCAGCTCTTTTATAGCCGGCAAACCTCCTTGCCCACACTATGGTCAGCACATTCGGATCCATTAACTTACCGGTCTGATCAGCCACAACTTCCAGTGCTATTTTCTTAATCGTGCGTTTCCTTGCATCAAACCATTCATCGTTATATTCCTCTTTAGCCCGGTATAATTCTTTATCTGCCCAATACTGCCAGTTTTGAGCATTTGTAATAGATTTAATCTCACAAATATTATCATATTTACCCCACATCTGACGGCTAACCTCTCCATGAAGCTGCGATACTCCATTGGCCACACGGGCGAAACGTAATGCCGCAAGTGAGTGATTAAAACGATCATCGGTCATGCCCGTGAGAAATCTTACTTCGTCCAGGTTAATACCGTTGAAATAGCTCATCTTTTCACAAAGAAATATGTCATGCTTTTCGTTACCGGCTTCCTCAGGAGTATGCGTGGTGAATACCATTCGCTTCGTCACATCCTCCTTATTCCCAAATTTTTTATATAAATAAAATGCAGAACACATAGAGTGTGCTTCATTTAAATGATACAAATCCGGGTTATAATTTATTTCATCTAAAAATTTAGCACCCCCAATACCTAACAGGATGAATTGGGCAAGCTTGGTAGCAACATTCCCATCATATAAGCGATTGCATATTGTCCTGGAAACCTGATCATTCTCATGAACATCCGTACTCAGCAGGAAGAGTGGAGCCGTATTGAAAATTTTTGGATCCAGGTAGTAAACCTTTACCCAAACGGGGTGATCGTGAATATTGATTTGAAATCGTACGCCGGTATCTTCCAGGTAATTGTAAATTTTCTCTATCCAAACCACCTTTAGGGTTTGATCTGTATTTCTTGCCTGATCGTAGTAGCCTTCCTTCCAGCATATCCCAATTCCTATTAGATTTTGCTTTAGTTCATAAGCACTTCTCAGGTGTGAGCCGGATAAGAAACCCAAACCTCCGCTATATATTTTGAGAGGCTGATGAATAGCGAATTCCATGGAGAAATAAGCAACTTTACGGGAATAGCGTTGATCAGTTTCATAGGGCATCTGATAGTTCTGAAAATTCATTTGAATGTTTTCAATTTTTTGAGGACGCAATATAGAATGAAAAAGTGTAAAATCGGGAGAATAGAATAATTTGTTGTGTCACTTATACACAGATGATTTATTGTTTATCGCCTTGCATCATTGCGCTTTTAATAACGTTCGTTCTCAAGCCCATCGTATTTTACTAATAAAGATTTTCAGGGATTTGCGTCCTAAATAGCAAAATAAATATTTTTGGCAATTGCAAGTTTTTTTTAGATTTGTCTAAATTATTTTTTAGAGATGTTGAATTTTTCCAGCATAGAGGAGAATTATATTAAAAGCATTTATAGCCTGCAGGGCAAAACAGATATGGTTACCACCAATGCGCTTTCGGGAATTTTAAAAACTTCACCTGCCTCTGTAACTGACATGCTGAAAAAGTTAAAGGCAAAAAAGATATTGGAATATAAAAAATATCATGGTTTCAGATTAAATGATACTGGCAAGAGGGAAGCCTTAAAAATTATCAGGAGGCACAGGCTGTGGGAATTCTTTTTAGTAAAAAAACTGGGCATGGATTGGAATAATGTACATGCCATTGCCGAAGAACTGGAACACGTAAGTAGCCCGGAGTTGATAGCCAGGCTTGACAAATTTCTTGGCGAACCAAGTGCTGACCCTCATGGCGATCCCATCCCAAACGAAAAAGGAGAAATGCCAAAACTTAGCCAGGTACTGCTCTCAGATTATCCGCTCAGGAAAAATGGAATTGTAAGTTCTGTCGGTAATCAAAGCGAGGATATGCTGAAAATGCTAAGTCATTATGGTATCAATATAGGCGCACAGATCAAAGTGCTGAAGCAATTCGACTTCGACGGATCTCTCGAAATTAAAATCCAAAAACAAGAAGCATTTAATATTAGCAAACAGGTAGCACAAAACATTTTTGTATATAATGACTGACCAGTTACAAGATCGCTCCCTCAGTGAAGTTCATGAAACGGTAGATATTAATAAAGGCAAAAAAGGCTGGCGAAAGGCTTTTGCTTTTTTTGGACCTGCTTACCTGGTAAGTGTAGGATATATGGATCCGGGTAACTGGGCTACGGACCTGGCGGGGGGAAGTAAATATGGGTATTCGCTTATCTGGGTATTACTTATGAGTAATCTTATGGCCTTGCTACTGCAAAGCATGAGCGCCAGGCTCGGCATAGTGAGAGGGCGTGACCTGGCACAGGCTAACCGGGAAACCTACCCCAAGGGAATCAATTTCATGCTCTATCTATTGGCTGAAGTAGCTATTGCGGCAACCGACCTGGCTGAAGTGCTGGGAATGGCAATAGGGATCCAGTTGCTTACCGGCTTGCCACTGATCTGGGGGGTTGCATTAACTGTGCTGGATACATTTCTTTTATTGTATCTGCAGCGTCTGGGCATCAGAAAAATGGAAGCATTTATTATCGCACTAATCGCAATTATCGGTATTTGTTTTTTGGTGAACATTATAATGGCCCAGCCCCAGCTAAGCGAACTCCTCAAAGGTTTTATTCCTTCGCTTCCTGACGCAAAGGAGCTGTATGCCCGCAAAGGGATGACCAGTGCCTTACCCACGGAAACTGCACTCTACTTGGCGATCGGAATTATTGGAGCAACGGTAATGCCACATAATCTCTACTTACATTCTTCACTTGTACAAACAAGAAAGATCGTAAAGGATATAAAAGGTATCAGGCAGGCTTTAAAATGGAGTTTTATTGATACGGCTGTTGCCTTGAATCTCGCATTTTTAATCAATGCAGCGATACTGATTTTAGCAGCCGCTGTCTTTTTTAAAACCGGTAGAACAGATATTGGTGAAATAAAGGAAGCATACCAGTTATTATCTCCGATGTTGGGCTCTACGATCGCTTCCACCCTTTTTGCAATTGCTCTCATTGCTTCGGGACAAAGTTCCACTTTAACCGGTACGCTTGCCGGACAGATCGTAATGGAGGGTTACCTGAGGTTAAGAATAAACCCGGTGGTGAGACGGCTGATCACCCGCCTGCTGGCAATTATTCCTGCAATTATTGTCATTGGCTTATTTGGAGAAGGAAGAGTTGACAGCCTTTTAATCTTCAGCCAGGTGATACTGAGTATGCAGTTAGGCTTTGCGATCATTCCATTGATTCACTTCGTAAGTAATAAAAAAGAAATGGGAATTTTCGCTATAAAACCCTTTGTGCAATTTCTCGCCTGGTTAATTGCTACCGTACTTATTTATTTGAATGTGAGCCTAGTGACTGATGAAGCAACAAATTATTTCACCACCTCTGAAAATATTTATGGGAAAATGACCATTATTGCCGGAGGGCTTTTATTTACCCTATTGCTGTTCTATACGTTAGTCTATCCAATGTTTTCGAAGAGCAAAAAAGAAAGATCAATACAGATACACCCCGAGACTGTTTCACTTACTAAAATTGATATTCCACAATATCACCATATCGCCGTTGCACTCGACTTTAGCGATGCTGATGGTAAAGTGTTGGGAGCAGCCATCGGGCAGGCCTCAAAGAGGGCTAAATTTTTATTGATACACATTGTTGAAAGTCCTACAGCAATCCTGCTTGGTAATCAGACTGATGATTATGAAACAAAATCAGATAAAGAACGCCTGCTATTTTACACCAGGGAACTTGAATCAAGAGGATACAAAGCTGAGGCAATACTGGGATTTCGCAACAGGGCCAGGGAGATTGCCAGGGTTGTTAAGGAAAATAATGCAGACCTATTGGTGGTTGGAGCGCATGGTCACAGTGGCATTCAGGATTTAATATTTGGTGAAACAGTAAATGCACTCCGTCACGAAATAAATATCCCTGTATTGATGGTTAATTTAAAAACCTGATTATTTCGCTGCGGCTAACTGGCTCTCCAGCTTTTTCATAGCGGTGGCAATACGGTCATTCCACTCTTTTTGTTTTTCTGTATTCAGGCTATGAGAGGTCTCTCCATCATACTGCAATTGTAGTTGATTGTTTTCCCGGTAAGTTTTTTCAAAAATGCTGTTTAACATTGAGCGATAATTTTCCTCAGTGAATTCTGCCTTCGCTAACTCTTCAATGAGCCTTTCTGCTCCCAGCCGGGTTATATCAAAATGGTGTTGCTCATGCAGTAGATGATATGCTGAATTGATCTCAGGTTTTTTTCCAGGAATTTTTTTTCGAGAAATAAGTAAAAACACTGATATTGATAAAGACAGTTCTGCCATCGAAGTTCATCTCTGAATCAAAAGCAAAACCCGATGCAGTTACGGCGCCACCAAAATGGTTCATATCCGGCCTGCCCTGAAAATCTTCCCAGGCAAGTTGTTTGCCAAAATTATAATAGATGGTGTCATTGTTTGATACTGCTTTTTTATCCTCCATAAAAGCATGCACAATAACTTTTTGAGAATAGCAGTTTGCGCAAAAAGAAAGGAATAAAAATATAAATGCAGGGATAGTTTTCATATCATACAGTTACGTACAAAAATGCAAACTGTAATTGATATGAAAAGTTAAGATTCTTTACTGCTTAGGAGATAATTCACACTTTCTACAATTTCATGTAGCGACTGATTTCTCATGCATTTGAAATGACCTAACGGACATTTATCATACCCGATCTTACTACAGGGCCGGCACCACAATTTATTTACCTGGAACACCTGGTAATTTGTTTGATAAGGATACATGCCAAATGAGGGAACGGTATTGCCCCAAACCGATAAAATATTCTTTTTGAATGCCGCTGCAATATGCATAAGTCCTGTGTCGTGCGTAATTACAAGTTGCGACCTGCTGATAATGTCCGCAGATTCATTCAGATTAAATTTTCCGCAGGAGTTATAAATTTTGGTATTGTCTGGTCTGGCGATTTTCTCACCCTCAAAAAAATCCTCATTTCCCCCAAGCAGGATGATTGGATACTTTATTAGCTGACACAAATCTGCAAGCATCTCCCTCGGAAGTTTTTTAGTATTATGTGCCGCACCGATAGCCATAGCAATGTATCCCTGCGAATGAGAAAAGGGAATATCCTTTTCATTGATCACATCCTCTTCCGGAATAAAATAATCCAGGCCCTTTTGATCGTTGGTCACCCCCAGTGGTTCCACGGTTTGCAGATACCGGTCAACCAGATGCTTATGTGGAAGAAGATTTATTTTAAAAGCGGTATGGATCCACTTTTTGGTATTTAATTTATGAAAAGAATAAAATGGCGTTTTTGGTAAATATCTTTTTATAATTTTTGTCCGGAGATTGTTGTGCAGATCAATTACACGATCATATTTTTCTTCCTGTAAAATTTTGATGGTTTTGTTCAAATCATTTTCAAGATGCAAAACCTTGCTGAGATATGGGTTTGAAGTGACAATACCCCCAAATATTTTTTTGGTAAGGAAATGAATTTCGCTTTCCGGAAATTTCTGTTTCAAACAACGGATAACAGGGGTTGTTAATACAATATCACCGATTGAACTAAAACGTATGATTAAAAATTTCATGGAATTTCCCGTTTCAGAGATCAAAGGGATTTAAGATACATTAATCCAAACTTACATTTCAACATAATCCAGTTCCTTGTGAAATGTCTCTTCTGTGTTCACGGCCGCAATCACGGTGATGATCATAATAATAATGCCGGTGATAAGGCCGCTTGTGGTATAATTAAAGTATGATTGTAAGCCATTAAAAAGCAGAAGCATTAACGGCAACGAACCCCGCACCATGTTGGGAATGGTCGTTGCTGCTGTAGCCCTCAGGTTAGTACCAAATTGCTCTGCCCCCATCGTAACAAAAATTGCCCAGAATCCCGTAGCAAATCCCAGACCTGCAGAAATCCAATAAAATCTCTCTGCTGAGCTATATTCATTTTGCTTAAAATACAAGGCAACCATTGCAATCGTTAATGCATAAAAAATATAGAGGGTTTTCTTTCTGCTGCGCAATAACTGACTGACGATTCCTGCCAGCACATCACCAATGGATATGGCAATGTAAGCATACATAGTTGCCTTGCCCGGGCTAATATCTTCAGGGATCCCCAGGTTCTTAGCGAATTTGTTTGAGAATGCGATCAGGATACCAATAACATACCAGGTAGGGAGGCCGAGCAGGATGCTGCAGGCGTATTTTTTAAACCGTCTCCGGTCGTTAAAAAGCATAAAGAAATCTCCCTTGGAAACATTTTTCGAAAGAGACTTATACATGCCTGATTCAAAAACAGAAACGCGAAGTAATAATAATAGCAGCCCTAAACCGCCTCCGATAAAATAACACATTCGCCAGGTAAAGTGCTCTGAAATAAAAAATGCAACAACCGCTCCGGTGAGGCCGATACCGGCGACAAGAGATGTTCCCAATCCCCGTTGTTCTTTTTTAAGCAATTCTGAAACAAGGGTAATACCGGCGCCTAACTCGCCTGCAAGCCCGATGCCTGCTATAAACCTGGCTATTACATATTGAGGTACCGTTTGTACCATGCCATTGGCAATGTTGGCCAGGGAATATAAAATAATTGATCCAAACAGTACGCGGAGCCTGCCTTTTTTATCCCCTGCTACTCCCCAGATAATTCCGCCTATCAATAATCCCACCATTTGAACTCCTATAATGAGTTCACCTTTACTATCTATTTCACCAGGAGATAATCCCAGGTCATCCAGGCTTTTTATCCTGACAATATTAAAAAGTAAGAGGTCATAAATATCTACGAAGTATCCGAGTGCAGCTACAAGGACAGGCAATGAAAAAATTCCGGCAGTTTTACGATTCATACAGATGAAGAAGGCTTCGTGGACTGTTTTTCTGGTATTTTATTCCTCGCAGATTTCGCTTTGGCCCGGTTTTTTTTGAAGACATTGTATAACACTGGAAAAGTTGTAAGCGCAACGATGCAGATGACTATCACTTCCAGATGCTCTTTTAGATCGAAATCAAACTCGTTCATGATCAGCTTCTGCAGGAAATGCCCCCCCAGCAACATACTGCCTACCCAAAGAAGACAACCGGTGATATTGTAATAAACAAATTTTTTATAATCCATCTCAACGATGCCTGCCACGATGGGTGCAAACGTCCTCACGAAGGGAATAAATCTGCCGAGAACAATTGCACCACCCCCATTCTTTTCATAAAATTCATGCGCCTGTATCAGGTATTTCTTTTTAAAGAAGAAGGTATCTTTTTTCTTAAAAAGAAACGGGCCGCTTTTTTTACCAAACCAGTAACCCACAAAATTTCCAAGAATTCCTGCAATGGAAATCAACAACCATAGAATACCAATATCCATCCATTGGTTATTTGTTTCGAAAAGTGCGGCGCTTACAATAGAATCGCTAAAAATGCCGACAACAAAAAGTAGTGCATCACCGGGAAGAAAAAAACCGGCAAATAAACCTGTTTCAGCAAAAACAATGAAAAGGATCATCCAAAGGCCGCCATTATCAATATAAAATTGAGGATTCAGGAGGTCTTTAAAGCTGATACCCAGGAGGTCAAGAAGGTTCACAAAAATCGGTTTATGTAGAAATACGCAATATAATTGTATAAAGAAACAACAAGAAATTTAAATGGTAGGAAAATTAGTCCGGCACAAAAGCCAACGCTTTTTCATGATCAAATTCTCCTTCCCACCTGGCTATCACACAACTGGCCAGTGTGTTTCCAATAACGTTAACTGAAGTCCTGGCCATATCCATGAGTTCATCAATGCCTAAAATGGCCATTACCGGCCAGACAGGTAAACCAAATGAAGAAACAGTAGCCAGCAAGATTATGAGCGATGCACGGGGAACACCGGCGACGCCTTTACTGGTAAGCATAAGCGTTAGTCCCATAATAACCTGGGCGCCTATGGACATATGTATGCCTGCGGCCTGGGCAACAAATACGCTGGCAAGAGAAAGATATAATGTTGTTCCGTCAAGATTAAAAGTATATCCGGTTGGAATAACAAACGAAACGATCTTCTGAGGTACGCCAAATTTCTCCATATTCTCCATTGCGATAGGCAGCGCCGATTCAGAACTTGTAGTTGCAAAGGCAATAGATACAGGTTCAGATACCGCTTGTATAAACTGCTTAACCGGTATTTTCATAAAATATGCAATTGTGAATAGCACTCCTCCCAGGAAAACAGCCAGGGCAACATACAACGTCAACAATAATTTTAAAAGAGAACCCAGTATATCTAATCCTAAATGTCCAACCGTTACTGCAATAGCCGCACCTACACCAAATGGAGCGAAGTACATGATAATATTAGTAAACTTGAACATTGTTTCCGCAAGGCTTTCCGAAAACTCAAGCATTGGTTTTCGCTTTTTTTCATTTACCATTGCCAGGCCTATTCCAAAGATCACACTGAAAATGACGATAGGCAGCACGTCCCCATTATACATGGATTTTACAATATTCTCAGGGAAAATATGAAGAACAATATCCTGCCAGGTTTGGGGAGTAGTTTCCGGTAGTTCCTGGTGAAAACCTTCCGGAATACGAATACCTACTCCTGCCTGGGAAACATTGATAGCGACCAAACCGATGATCAATGCGATTGTGGTAACAACTTCAAAATATAAAATGGATTTCCATCCCATACGTCCGACTTGTTTAAGGTCTGAATGACCGGCGATACCAACTACAAGTGTGGAAAACAAAATGGGCGCGATAATAGTTTTTACCATTCTCAAAAAGATCTGGCTGAGAACACGGAGGTTCTGCGCAAATATGGGGTAGTCGAGTCCGATCTCAACACCGATGACCATACTGGCAAGTATCCAGGTAGTGAGGGACTTTTTGTAAAACGCATACACACATAATGCTAATATGAATACCCATCTCAAAGACCTTAGTAGTGATGGAGGGAACGTAACAATTTCATAGATATCAATGAAAAGAATAAGAGCAACAACGGTAAAGGCTATTAAAACCAGAATGCCGCTTTTCCTTTTATCCATGCAGTAGCCTTAATTGTAAGTTCGCCAAAACTAAGGAAATAGGATCAAAGAAATTTTTCTATATCACCGGGCTTCTGCTGTCAGTAGCAATACTTCAGGAGTAAATCTTTTTATCTGCTTGTCAATTATTTCCTTACTTTTCCACTTCATTGTTTAATAAAATTTACTACTACCACACATGAGTTTATTTATTGCAAAACCAATGAGTGCCTTAATGCACGAAGCACAGGAATCTGGTAGCACTTTAAAAAGAACTTTAGGACCGGGGAATTTGATTGCATTGGGAATCGGCGCCATCATCGGCGCTGGTTTGTTTGTTAGAACAGCGGCGGCGGCGGCGCAAAATGCCGGGCCCTCAGTGACAATCGGATTTGTAATTGCTTCTCTTGGTTGTGCTTTTGCCGGCTTATGCTATGCAGAATTCGCCTCTATGATACCAATTGCTGGAAGCGCCTATACGTATTCGTATGCGACCATGGGGGAATTCATCGCCTGGATCATTGGTTGGGATCTCATATTGGAATATGGAGTAGGCGCGGCAACAGTTGCTATTGCGTGGAGCGAATATTTTAATAAACTGTTGGAGATATTTGGTTTGCGAATACCGTACGAATGGTGCCACTCCCCCTTTGAGATGTCAACAACCGGAGTGCACGGCATCTTGAATATTCCGGCGCTCTGTATTATCCTTATTCTTACACTATTGCTGATCCGTGGCATGCAGGAATCAGCCATGGTAAATGCGATCATCGTAATTTTAAAAGTGGCCATTGTGATTGTTGTGATCGCCTTAGGATGGCAATATATAAGGCCGGAGCTGCATACTCCATTTATCCCGGAACCATCTACGTATACTGATCACCAGGGTGTCTCTCACAATTATGGAGGAGTGTTAGGCATTCTGGGTGCGGCGGGCGTAGTCTTTTTTGCATTTATTGGCTTTGATGCCGTTTCTACGGCGGCGCAGGAAACTAAAAATCCGAAGCGCGATATGCCAATTGGTATTCTGGGTTCACTTGTGATCTGTACTATTCTGTATATTTTGTTTTCCTACGTACTTACGGGTGTAGCCTCTGTGGAAGATTTCAGAACACATGGCAAAGAAGCATCTGTAGTGTACGCTATTGAACATATGAGCGGTGCAATGGTAGGAGGAGTATGGGTGCCCACTTTTAAATGGCTTAGTAATCTTGTAACTGTGGCCATACTGGCAGGATTTAGCTCAGTGATCTTAGTGATGTTAATGGGCCAATCAAGGGTATTCTACAGTATGAGTAAAGATGGCCTGGTGCCCAAAGTATTCGCCGATATTCATCCAAAATTCAGAACACCATATAAATCGAACTGGATCTTCTTCTTTTTGGTAGGTGCTTTTGCCGCTTTCATTCCAGGGGATATTGTAGGCGATATGACAAGCATTGGAACTTTGTTTGCCTTCATGCTTGTTTGTGCCGGGGTATGGATCATGCGGAAAAAACATCCCGAAATTAAAAGAGAGTTTAGAGTTCCTGCCGTGGAGGCAGTGTCCATCCTGGGAATTCTTGTTTGTGGTGCAATGATCTTTGGCCTTGGCTGGACCAATTGGCTCCGTCTATTGGGATGGTTGATACTCGGGTTTATTATCTATTTCGGTTACAGCCGCTTTCATAGCAGATTGAGAAACCCAGGTAAATATCCACCGGCAACACCGCACGAAATACCGGAAGATATTCCACCTTTGATTTAATGAGCGGCCAATGCTAATTATCTAAATCGGGAATGCCGCCGGGCCTGGTGTTTGAAACCGCTGTTGTCTTAGTGTTCCCTTATTATTCTCATTGCCTTCATTAAGATAGTAATTCATGCAAGCATTTCTTAAAAATCTCTTTGCCGCACAACAATATGACAAGGAAAATTTCTTTTTGATTGCAGGGCCTTGTGTAGTGGAAAGTGAAGATTTGGTAATGGAAATTGCTGAAAGAGTTTCGGGTATTACTAAAAAATTGTCGATTCCATATGTCCTCAAGGCTTCGTATAGAAAAGCAAACCGGACAAGCGCTAATTCCTTCACCGGTATCGGCGATGAAGAAGCACTTTCAATCCTGCAAAAAGCCGGAAAAAAGTTTAACCTGCCTACCACCTCTGATATTCATGCGAATGAAGAAGCAGCCGCCGCTGCAAAATATGTTGACATCCTTCAGATTCCGGCATTCCTCTGCAGGCAAACTGACCTGTTGGTAGCTGCTGCCGAAACAGGCAAAATTGTGAATGTGAAAAAAGGTCAATTTGTAAATGGGCTTTCGATGAAATTCGCCGTAGAAAAAATAAAAAATGCCGGGAATGAATTCGTAATGTTGACCGAAAGAGGAAATTCTTTCGGATATACTGACCTCGTAGTTGATTTCCGCAATATACCAATAATGAAAAGCCATGGCGTGCCGGTGGCTATGGATTGCACCCACAGCCTGCAACAGCCAAATCAATCAGGAGGTGTTACCGGGGGTAATCCCGCAATGATAGAGACAATTGCCAAAGCTGCCATCGCCACCGGAGCAGACGGTCTTTTCATTGAGACTCACCCTGAACCTGGAAAAGCAAAAAGCGATGGCGCAAATATGCTGCATCTTGATTTGCTGGAAGAGTTGTTAGAAAAATTACTGGTTGTCCGCCATGCTGTTTGCTGTTAACAGATCTGGCGGCGAAGTTGAAGAACGCTAAGAATTATTTTGACACATTATCCCATTTTGTGAAACAAGGTGGCTTTGAAACTAATTCGACAATTTAATCAATAATTTCTCAGATGCATTTCTACCCTCCTGTTTTTTGCGCGGCCTGCGGCTGTAGCATTGTCTTCAATTGGTTTCGTTTCTCCAAATCCGGTAGATACTATTCTTGATTGCTCCACCCCATTTTCCATAAGATATTGCTTTACCGAATTAGCACGGCTTTCAGAAAGATTCTGATTTAATTCATCTCCACCTGTATTATCAGTATGTCCATCCACATCAATATTGTATGAAGGATTGTCTTTCATGATCTGAGCCACTTCTTTCAAAGATCTAAATGACTTTGCAAGAAGCTTCGAACTGCCGGTTGCAAAGAATATATTTTGTGCTGCTTTATTTATCCTCTCTACTATTACAACATCAATTACAGGGCACCCGAAGTTTGAGGCGGGGCCACCCTCATTAGGACATTTATCTTCCTCATCATTTACGCCATCACGATCTGTATCCGGTACGGGACAACCCTGGTAGCGGGCAACACCGGGTGTATTCGGACATTTATCTTCTTCATCGTTAATGCCATCCCTGTCGGTATCGGGTATCGGGCACCCCTGATATTTCGCTAACCCGGCTACATCTATACATTTATCATCCTTATCAGCAATGCCATCACCATCCCCGTCAGGACATCCCTGGAGAGCAGCGAGGCCAGCCGCATCCGGGCAGGCATCCAAAGAATCAACAATATCATCATTATCCCGATCTATGATCACGGGCACAGGAACCGGAACCGGTTCAGACCTCCTGGGGATGAGGTTCGCTACTACACTTATGCTATGTGTAAAATGATAGCTGGCATTTTCAGTTACAGGTATGCGATACTGTGAGTTTAATAATATAAAAGCTTCCCTGGCCACATTGATCTGCAGCCCCGCGCCAACCGGCATCATTGCGGCAAAATACTTTTTGTATTTGCTAAAACCAACGCCAAGGTTAACATACGGCGAGAACAGATAATTGTCAGACAACAATTTCAGGTTGAGACCTGCGGTTGATTCCAATAGCAAAGTATTGTTGTCGAAATTCGGCTTATTTTTTATTGGATAATTTAAAAATGAACCTTCAAGTGTAGCAATAAAATCTACGTGGTTACTTAATCCATCCATAAATGTAATACCAAGGCCAGGATGAAAATTTTGAGTACTGAGCAAATTTTTCGATTCAATTGTTTGTACCAAACCGTTGGTCCTGATTGCTGAAGCAGCCTGGAAATCATTCAAAATAAAATTGATGCCAAGTGAACTTGCTTTTTTGTAATCTTTTGATTGCGCATAGGCACCTATTGCTATGAAAAAAATGCATACAAACAGGTAAAAACTTTTCATATTCATTGTTTTGTCTTTCAGACAAAAATAGAAGGTTAAAGGGAAAGCAGGAAAAACAATTTCTTCAGCAAATGATACAAAGAGACAGCGTCACAATATTAAAATCCTCAACTTATTTTTTTGGTACTTTATAATTTCGCAGCACCTCAACTTTCACTTTAGTAAGTCCGCGTGAGGCATAACCGAGCTGCCTGGCTGCGGCATATGAAAGATCAACAAGGCGTGGGTTACGATAATGCAACCGGTCATTTACCCGTACAATAACCCAGCGATTATTTTTGAGATTGGTCACTTTAATCCAGGTCTGTAATGGTAACACATTGCAAGCAGCAGTAAATTTGTTCGCATGATACTTTTCACCGCTGGAAGTTTTTCTTCCTTCAAATTTTTTCGCGTAATAACTTGCCGTTCCATATTTAGGCTTAACATTTTTTTGAGGGACAGTTACTCTTTTCCTGGAAACACTCTGCCCGGAAGCAGGGAGAATAACGGAAAAATTGAGGCAAAGAAATACAAGGAAAATAACTTTCAGCAAATATTTATTTGGTGTGAATTTCTTCAAATGCATCAAAATTAAAAACGTATTTTTCTTTCAATTATTTGATCAGGGCTAAGACTTTAGAATCGAAGAATTAGTTGTATTATATCTTACTCCATAATTCTAAAAAGATAAAATTCTATCTAGACAACTAAACTTAAAGGCAAGAAAATCCGGCTATATTTCCTCCTTGTCGTTGCCCTGTCAGTTACATTCGGTTGCTCCCCGAAAAATATAAATAAATATGGATTAACTGTCATTAGCAAAGAAAAGGAGTATAGTAATTTAATTAAAAAGGATGCTCAAAAAAAAATGGTGGATGTAAGAAAATATCTTCCGGGAATTTTATTTGATCTCCGGTACGCAACTGATGATAACTTTATGAAGCAACAATTGTATCCTCATCTGCAAACAACCTACGTTAGGTTAGCGGCGGCTGAGGCTTTAAAAAGGGCTAATGAAAAGTTTCTGAATAAAAATTTAGCTATAAAAATCTTTGATGCTTACCGTCCCTATGCTATTACAGAGCAGATGTGGGAGCAAGTGCATGATGCCAGGCATGCTGCTGACCCGGCTAAAGGAAGTGGACACAATAGAGGGATTGCCGTAGATATGACATTAGTAAACAGGGATACGAATGAGGAACTGGATATGGGGACAGGTTTTGATAATTTTTCGGATACTGCACATACAGATTTTCAAAATCTGCCTGCGAATGTTTTACAAAACAGAAAAACATTGATCAATGTCATGGAACAATCAGGATTTAAAAGCCTTGATACGGAGTGGTGGCATTTTTATCTAAAGGATGCCGAAAAATTTGAATTACTTGATCTTTCTTTTAGGCAATTGCAAAAACTTACACAGTAGTCGCAGGGAATCTCTTATCCAGGGCAGCTTTCAGTTTTTCAGTAAATAGCATCGTGGCAGGACAGTATTCAATATTTTGCTTATGTACGTGCATGTAATCGGGGACAGGCTTACGGGTAAGATGAGGAAAACCGGCGCAGTCTGCAGGACGCACTTCGTATATCGTACACATGTTAGTACCCAGATCAAGAAACTGGCAAGGCCGTTTTACGTTCATCCAGTCATTATCACGTTTGTCAAGGTAGAGAAATTTTTCCTTAAAATCTTTTGGACGCATTTGCAGATGAGCAGATATTCTTTTAATATCCTGCCAGGTATAAGTAGGGCTCATTTTTTTGCAGCAGTTTGCACAGCTCAGGCAATTAATTTCGGACCACACTTCTTTGTCTTTTTCTTCAGCAATCACAGCTAATAATTGCGCTGGCCTTTTTTCTGCTCTCGTGATAAAATTGCGGAGCTGTTTTTTCTTTGCTTTAAATTGAGTTCTGAATTTTCGAAAGTTGATTTCATGCATTTAAGATATGTTAACAACCAAATAATTAGATATAATGACGAAACTGGAAAATAAAATTACCTTATAATTGAATTAAATTCACTACTGATTTTATTTATGAAAAATGTGGACAGCAAATATCCAGGGATTTAAATCTTTTTTACAACTTGAGAAATCATTATCTAAGAATTCTATCGAAGCATATCTCCATGACGTGAATAAGCTTACATCTTTCCTGGCCTTATCAGGGAAAAACGTGACGCCATCGGAAGTAACCTTAAAAGATCTTGAAAAGTTTCTAAAATGGATTAGCGAATTAGGCATGACAGCGGCTTCACAGGCAAGGATCATTTCCGGACTTAGAAGTTTTTACATTTATTGTTTACAGGAGGGACTGTCAGAAACTGATCCTACTACCCTTCTTGAAACGCCAAGGCTTCCCCGGCATTTACCCGATGTATTAAGTTTCGAAGAGATTGAGAAAATCAATAGCATGATTGACCTTAGCAAGCCGGAAGGGACAAGAAACAAAGCCATCATTGAAACTTTATATAGCTGTGGTTTGCGGGTGAGCGAACTGGTCAATTTGAAACTTTCCTGCCTCTATTTTGATGTTGGATATGTTCGCATTATAGGGAAGGGAGATAAGGAAAGGCTTGTCCCTATTGGGGAACCTGCAATAAAATATGTGGCTATTTATATCTCCAATATCAGAAACCACTTACCAAGGATACCCGGAAACGAAGACACTGTTTTTTTAAACAGGCGTGGTAAAAAATTATCAAGAGTAATGATTTTTATGATCATTAAAGACCTGGTCAAAAAAGCAGGCATATCTAAAAACATTTCTCCACATACTTTTCGTCATTCATTTGCCACTCACCTGGTAGAAGGCGGTGCTGATTTGCGGGCGGTACAGGTAATGCTGGGACATGAAAGTATTACCACTACTGAAATATATACACATTTAGACAGGGAATACCTGAGAGAGGTATTGCATAAATATCATCCTGCCTTTTCACATTGATCAATAAAAACAGGAATGATTACTTGCGCTCAACAAGAATATTTGTATTGTGGAGAGTGGTAATAGCAGCTAAATTGGTAACGCGCCGCCTGTAATTTTTAAAGATACTTTGCCATTTCAATTTCAACACACCCAGAATGCCTTCCTTCACAATTCCTTTGTTCATTTTTGAAGTACCAAATTTCCGGTCTTTGAAAGTAATGGGAACTTCTCTTATTTTAAATCCAAGTTTCCAGGAAGCAAATTTCATTTCTATCTGGAATGCATACCCGACAAAAGTAATTTCATCAAGATTAATGGCTTCGAGTACCTGGCGACGGTAGCATACAAAACCTGCTGTGGGATCCTTAACAGGCATTAGCGTAATAAGTCTTGTGTATATCGAGCCACCTTTTGATAAAGCTGTGCGAAAAATTGGCCAGTTTTCAAGGCTTCCACCTAAAACATACCTTGAGCCAACAGCTACATCTGCACCTTCAAATTTGCATGCATTATATAAACTATTCAGATCATGCGGATCATGCGAAAAATCACAATCCATCTCAAAAATATACTGGTAACCCTTATCCAGGGCCCAACGGAATCCGTACAGGTAGGCGGTACCCAAACCCTGCTTATCCTTTCTTTCTTCGAGAAACAGCCGGCAGTCAAATTTTGGAATCAGGCTGCGTACAATATCCGCGGTTCCATCCGGAGAGCTATCATCAATTATCAGGACGTGGAAACCTTCGTTCAAAGAAAAGACTTCATTAATAATGGCCGCGACATTATCCTTTTCATTGTATGTTGGTATAATAAGAAGTTTTTCCAGCGGAGTGTTTTTTTACAATTTACAAATTTATATGTTAGTAAATCTTATAGATAGAATGACTGGAATTCATTCATGCTTAATTTAACGATGCATTATTTCAAAGAATACTTTATCTAAAGTTTTCAAGAGGTACCCGGGGCAGCTAAATTCAACATTGAATCAAAAAAAAAGTTCAGTTAACCCGATTATTATTTTTTTAGGAGTGTACGATTTAATATTTCTGTCAGCTTAAGCTTCGTATGCATTGGAAAATCACCTTTCATCATCCAGTCATAATATTGGGGTTCGGCCTTCAACACTTCACATACCGGCCTGCCCTTATGCTTTCCAAAGTTAAATACTTCTACACCATTTTCCATTATAAAACGCTTTGCGAAATCCACAATTTGTTCCTCACCGGTAAATTGAAGAATACTTTCGAGGGTACTTCCAAGGTGTGTGTATCTCTCAAGCTGTGCTTCTAATATCTCCCAGGTAGCCGTAGCATCAGCTTCAGCGGAATGCGCATCCAGTAGATCTTTGGCACAGTAAAATTTATATGCAGCCTCCAACGTCCGTTTCTCCATCATGTGAAAAATATGTTGCACATCCAGCATCCTCCTGTTAGACATATCCAGCGTTATGCCGGCTCTTAAAAACTCCTCCATTAACATGGGGACATCAAAACGATTGGAATTGTACCCTGAAAGATCTGCATTGTCTATGAATTGTTTCAATTCGTTGGCCACTTCTTTAAAAGTGGGCGCTTCTTTCACGCGATCATTAGTAATCCGATGGATTTCGGTGCTGCCTGCCGGGATGGGCATCTCCGGATTTATCAGCTTTTGCTTCACCTGTTTTGTTCCGTCTTTATGCACTTTCACCATAGCCACTTCTATAATACGATCAGTGGATAGGTTGGTACCAGTAGTTTCAAGATCAATAAACACCAATGGTCTGAGGAGGGTTAAAGCCATTCTTTTTTTAAAATTTTATTTGATTAGACGACACAAATGCACACCATGCATTATTGTCAAATATTTTATAATGGAAATGACGCTAAAATTTGAAAGTTATCAAAATTCCCACTGCTCATAAAAAGGTAAACAGCGTTATTTTTTGAAAATTTATTTAATGTTTCTTCCAGCATCTCTTTGTGGTTGATCACTATTATGGAGGCATTGTGAAACCCTTCATGAATTCCTTCTGCACTCAGAGGTGGCAAACGCTTTAGAGCCAGGGCATGTTCACTAAAATAAACAATTGCTTCGTCAGCATCATCCAGAGCCCCTTTATATTCACTGAGAAAATTTTCACTCAGGCTGCTGAAAGTATGTAATTCCAGAATAGCAAACAATTTGTGTTGCGGAAATTGTTGCTTTAATGCTATCACACTCGCCGCTACCTTACTGGGAGCATGCGCAAAATCCCGGTATATTTTCAGATGCTCATTCTCTCCCAGAAGTTCAAGCCTCTTAGCAGCACCGGTAAATGTACTGATGGCATTAGCAAATTTTTCAATTGTTACTCCTGCTTTTTCACAAACCAGGCGGGCGGCTTCCAAATTCAGCAAATTATGATTGCCGAAGATATTTAACCTCACTTTAATATCGCCGGCCATGACACTTGTTTCATTATTTTCAATAAAGTAGGTGGGCAGATGATAAGGAATATATTCCAGATCTTTCCGCCTGTGATTTAAGATCAACTCGTCCAGCACTTTGTCTGTCTGGTTATAGATCAGAACACCTCCTTTTTCAATTGTATCAATAAAAATCTTAAACTGCCCGAGATAATTATCAAAAGTGGGGAAAACATTGATATGATCCCAAGCGATACCGGTAAGAACTGCAATATGGGGGTAAAGAAAATGAAATTTAGGACGCTTCTCCAATGTGCTCGCAGGATATTCATCCGCTTCGCAAACGATAAGATCAGCGTGTGAAATCTTCACACTGTTTTCAAAACCCTCTAACCTTGCGCCAACCAGAAAATCAAAATCCAGCCCGGCATATCTCAGAACATGCATGATCATGGAAGTAGTAGTGGTCTTTCCATGGCTACCGCCAATGGCAATACGTGTTTTTGTTTTTGACTCCTGGTAAATGTATTCCGGGAAGGAATATATCTTCAAGCCAAGTGAAAGAGCTTTCTGCAGCTCTGGATTATCGTGCCGGGCATGCATGCCCAGGATGATGGCCTCAATATCTTTAGTAATCTTATCTGGAAACCATCCAAACCCGATGGGTAATAATCCCGCCTGCCTTAAGTTAATTGCTGCCGGTTCAAATATTTCATCGTCACTCCCTGAAATATGGTAGCCTTTCTTATGAAGAGAAATGGCAAGCTGGTGCATTACGCTGCCGCCAATAGCAATGAAATGTAAACGCATAATATTAAGGATAATGGATGATCAAACAAATATTAACAATAGAATGATATATGATACGTTTTTTAAGGTATTACGCTTCACAGCGATCAATTATCTTTGCAAGCGCTCTTTAATAAAGCAAACATAAAAAAACCAATGAAAAAAATATTAATTATCCTTTCATTTGCGACATTGCTGATCACCTCGCTTTCCTCGTGCAGCTCATCCCGCAGGAGTAAGTATGGATGCCCTATGTCTGCCGGATATGTGCACTAATTGCAATATTTGGTTCTCGCATATTATTGCTAACTAATGATTATTTACATACATGAATTGGATTACTCTCAACAGTGAAGAACAGCTTCGGCAGCTGAATGATGATTCTTCCGAAAAGCCCCAGATAATTTATAAACACAGCACCCGCTGTTCGATCAGTACAATCGTAAAAAACCGGATAGACAGGAATAACCCACCTGAAGGAGTTGATTTTTATTTCCTCGATATTATCAATCACAGGCAAATTTCTAACAAGATTGCCAATGATTATGACATTCACCATGAGTCGCCTCAGCTATTGATCATCCGGGATGGAAAGTGTATCTATGACGAAAGTCATACCAGTATTCATATGGATGAAGTTGAATCTGTGCTGAATAACAAAATAGCATGATCCCAAATTTATTGTTTCTCATTTCCACTTTGTCAACATAAAAAAAGCACGTATTTTCTACATGCTTTCTTACTGAATATAGCCGAATCTAAACTTATTGTTTAATTACTTTCGCAGTTTCGCCTTTAGCATTTCTTATAAAATACATGCCATTTGGAAAGTTGCTGATGGATATAGGTTGCTTGACCTGGCTGATCATTTGTTTTCCGACAACCCTACCCATATTATCTACTAATAATAAGGATGTACCTATCAATGATGGATCTGAAACTTCGATTGTTACCTGGCCTCCTGTAAGTGTAGGATATACTGCGAAATTTTTAAATGCTTCATCAAATTTCACATTTCTTACCACACTGTATTTTTCCGAACCAGTGGAAATTACCTGCCTGATACGATAATAATTTACACCTGATCCCGGTGAAACATCATTATAATAGTAAGTCTTCTCCGGGGCTGACGATACCTGACTGGCTACCTTTGCTATTTGCTTCCAGTCTCCATTCGCAGCGGATGATCTTTCAATGTAGTAATAAGTATTAGCTTGCTCAGCAGCAGTCTTCCATTCCAGCCTTACCTGGTTTCCCAGGGATTTCTCAGCCTTAAACGAAATGATCTCCACTGGCAATACGCCACAAGGCCCGGAAAATGAAACGCCCGACCCCACAAAGTTTGAAGAAGACCCGCTTAAAGCAAATCCAGAAATAGAACCATGATAACCATTAGGGCCACTGTCGAGAAGTGTTGTTATACCAATGTTATTACCAATAGCTGTACCCTGATTGAATGTATAATGGGCAGAAAGATTAGTTTCATTATTCAATAATGAGCAGGTAGAATATGCTGTGATTTGTCCGGCTGTTAATGCGGTACGCCATATCCTCACTTCATCTATATTGTAGATAAAAAAGTTCTCAGGATAACCAATATCAACAGCACCTATGTAGTTTTCTGTATCTGTGTAGCTTATTGAAGTACCCGAAGCCACAGCGGTGCCGTCTTTGTATAATGTCATGGTGTTGCTGGTATGATCATAAGTAACTGCAACGTGATGCCACACATTTAAAGATAGAGTTGCGGGATCCTGTGCATCTAAAAAAGTAGGGCTGTGACCAGCAGACAGTTGTCCGTTCACAATAAAAAAGGCTGACCCGGATCCGGAAATTATATTATGAGTATTTCCATCAATTGCACTGATCTTCACCCAGGCTTCTTTAGTGTAAGAATTCTGAACCACAAACGGCAGACCTATATAATCATCTACCCCATCGAAGTTTAATGCTTCGCCGGTTTGCGCAATGCTTGTAGATAAAGTCAATAGACCAACCACAAACAGGTTGAGAGAAATAAGTTGAAATTTGCGCAGCGTATGCAACTTCTCGTGAAATACTGAAATTTTCATTTATTGGATTTATGGGTTAAAGAAAGCTTGCCGCCAAAAAACAGGTATCCCCGTTAGAAAATTAAAACGAGTTAAGACTTGATATATTATAGTGTGGAGTAAAAAGATATTAAGGTTTACCGGGCTATTTGTGTGAATAAAAATTCACATAAATCCGGGTGTGCCGCTGCCTGCAGGTAAATTATGCCAGGCCTTCCTTCCTATAAACATAAATCCTTCATTTTCTATAAATCATATTCAGGACAAACCCTTTGCTCTAATAAGAACATGCTATAAAAAAAACCAGGTACAATAAAGATTGGTGATGCTATTGAGCGTCTTTCACACACCGGAACCCGGTATGCTCCAGTCCGGTATCAGGACTACTTTTCATTCTCCTTGCAGCACGATAACCACTACAATAGGTATCGTTGCACAAAAAACTGCCACCCCGAAGGCTTCGCTTGGGTGTGTAAGGGTCTTGTGGATCATAACTTTTTTCTGCCCCGGGGGGATTCACAGCCGTCGTATTTTGCAACGATTGATAGTACGACGCATTGTACCAGTCATGACACCATTCCCATACATTGCCTGCCATATCATACAAGCCATAACCATTTGGCTGGTAGGTTTTGACAGGGGCAATTTTTACAAAACCATCTTTTTTTTCATTCAAATATGGAAAGCTACCTTCCCAGCTATTTGCTTTGGGAGCGCCTTTATTTACATGTTCGTTGCCCCACGGATAAATGTTATTGCTCAGTCCTCCACGGGCGGCAAATTCCCATTCTGCTTCCGTAGGTAATCTTTTGCCTGCCCAGGTGCAATAGGCCATAGCATCGTCCCAGCTAACCTGCACTACAGGATAATTTTCTCTCCCCTTGATACTGCTGGCAGGTCCCTCCGGATGTTTCCAGTCTGCGCCCTTTACCCAGCTCCAACATTGGCTGTAATCGTTCAAATTGACAGGGCGGGAAGAAGACTTAAAAACGAGAGAAGCTGCCACTAATAAACTGTCAGCAGGTTTTGGCGTACCTGGCGGCACGCTCTTTTTTAGTTCTTCCCAATCAGGTTTTTTTTCCGCAGTAGTCACATATCCGGTCGCATCTGCAAATTTTTTGAATTGAGCATTCGTCACTTCTGTAGCATCTATGTAAAAGGAAGAGACCTGCACGTTGTGTTTTGGATACTCATCCGGACTAGCCTGGTTATTATCTCCTCCCATTTCAAATATGCCACCCTTAATGAGCACCATACCCGTAACTGAAGAGTCACCATTAAACGATATATTCTGTGCTCCATTGGCTACACCAACCCTATCAGGGACTATCATACATGAATGTGCAGAATCAGTTTTCTCACTCAACACCTGAACAGTATCAGTGTGCTCACTGTTGCAAGCAACCAGCACCATTAGGAAAGGAATTAAAAAATACTTTACACAGCTCATAAGCCAATGAAATTACTGATAAGTTTTAAGGATAATCTTACGGGCAACAAGTTTGAGGATTAGAGTTTGCGGTGAGTCAACTAACAATTGATTGGCCACTTGAAATCGGGAAGTTCAAATGAGTAACTTCTTAAAAAATGTGAGTGATATACAGACCTTATATTTTTACCTTCATTACCAGTTTTTTTATATCTCCATCCCCAATCATAGGTGCATGCACATCATCGGGAAAAAAGATCGCGAACTGACCGTCAGTCAATTGAAAATACATGTCAGGTTCATCGAGATAATATTGTACATCTTTTTCCTGGTTGTAATTGCCATTCTCTGTTTTGCAACTCCCACGAGCTTTCCAGCCAATAGTTTCTTTCCCACTTATGCAAAGTTGAATATCAATATTCCCATTATGACATTCAAATTTAGCCAGGCTGTTTTCTTTGGTTTTCCCCGGTGCATTGCTGAAAATAGCTTTTAATACTTCAGATACTTCCACCTTCCCGGTTTCTGCAGATTGCAGATTTGTTTGCTTAATAAAATCAAATGCCTGGCTGAGTAACGGATGGAGGCAATAATACCTGGAAGCATTTTCAATATTATCTATGATCATAACGGTATATTTTTTTAACGTTGAACACGGCCACTACCGTCACCTTTCATTAATCCCTGCACATCATTGAGCGTCGCATGATTCATGTCACCTGGTATAGTATGCTTTAAGGCGCTGGCTGCTACGCCAAATTCTGCAGCTTCTTTCATTGGCATTCCGGTAACAAGGCCATAAATTAATCCGCTGGCGAAACTATCCCCACTGCCTACCCTGTCAACAATCCGGACCTCATATTTTTTTGTGTGATAAAATTCGTTCCCATCATACACCAAAGCACTCCATCCATTATCGCTTGCACTATGGCTTTCTCTCAACGATGAAGCAATAAACTGAAAGCCGAATTTTTCTTTCATTTGCGTAAACACATCTTTGAAACCATCAAGATTTAATTCACCTTTTGTTACATCAGTATCTTTTGCTTTAAAGCCTAAGGTTGTGTCGGCATCTTCTTCATTACCGATGCATACATCCACGTGCTGGCAGAGCTTCGTCATCACTTCCCTTGCTTTTTCTTTGCTCCACAATTTTTTTCGATAATTTAAATCAATACTCGTGGTAATTCCTTTTTCCTTTGCTGTTTTTAACGCTGTTTCCGTAAGCGACGCGGCTTTGTCGCTCAGGGCAGGAGTAATGCCAGTGGTATGAAACCAGGCAGCGCCTTCAAAAATTTTATTCCAATCGAATTCGGTTTCATCTGCATCTGCAATCGAAGCTCCGGCCCTATCGTATATTACCTGAGAAGCACGCATGCTTGCTCCGGTTTCAAGGAAGTAAATTCCCAGCCTGTCCCCACCTCTTACAATGAATTGTGTATCTACACCGTACCGCCGCAAATGATTGATAGCTGATTGCCCGATGGCGTTATTGGGAATTTTTGTAACAAAGCTTCCGTTTAAACCATAATTGCAAAGGGCCGCAGAAACATTTGCTTCGCCACCACCATACGTAACATCGAAAGAATCGGATTGAACAAATCGCCTGAAATCCGGAGTGGATAACCGTAGCATGATCTCCCCCAGCGTAACTACTTTTTTTGACATCGTTTTTAATTTATTGGATTATACTAAATTTTTTGTTACCAAACTTTGCTTTGCAGAAATATTTAAATCCTTACTGGCAAAGCTTATATAAGTGCCTTCTGAATATTAAATTCTAAGCGAGGTCACAAGTAAATCAATTTTCAGATTCAATGTTATAAACCTTCCTGCAATTTTCTCCCCAAAGCAATTCTTTTTCGGTTGGCGTAAAATCGCTTGTGTTCTCTTCCAATATTTTTACCACCTGATCATACGACGCGGCGACCAGGCATACAGGCCAATCACTACCAAACATTACACGCTCTACACCAA
>MWWA01000059.1_pt1 | contig 35237 bp, 27 predicted proteins | sample 1047341 | NCBI WGS metagenome assembly MWWA01 (sample SAMN06349978, study PRJNA376086) | soil metagenome | isolation source: MS5-1 sample Antarctic (ecotone) soil | place: Antarctica | collected 2015-01-13
GAACTGGGTTATTCTGTTCAGAAAGTGAGCGGTGCCGAAGTACAGGAATCTCAAAGGGAAAATTTTGTAAATGCGCTTCAGGGCCGCGTTGCTGGTTTGACCATCACCCCTACCAGCGGGTTGGCAGGTGCCTCTTCACAGATCGTTCTGAGAGGATTTAACTCCATGGCGCTTTCAAATTCTCCGCTCTTTATTATTGATGGAATTATTGTTGACAATTCTTCCATCAGCGAAAATGATCCGAATACCGGTTTTGGTGCAAGGCCCAATACAGCTCCGGGTGTTGAAAACCGGGGGAACGACTATACCAACAGGGTGGCCGATATCAATCCAAATGATATCGAAACTATTACGATTCTGAAAGGTCCGGAAGCTACTGCCCTTTATGGTAGCCAGGCAAGTTCGGGGGCTATTGTCATCACCACCAAAAAATCAGCAAGTACAGGCAGGGTGAATGTAAATTATGATAATGCATTCCGTTTTCAGAAACTTACAAGATTCCCTGAGATCCAGAGAAGGTTCAGTGGTGGTACAAATGGTGTGCCACAGGCAATTTTCAGTTATTTTGGGCCGGAATACAAAGATACAACAGAGATCTTCCCTAATGATATCAGGGATTTCTTCAGAACAGGATTTGCGCAAACACATAATATTGCTGCCGACTATGGTGGTAAAAATTATACTTTAAGATTTTCCGGTTCTGCCTTCTTACAGGAATCACCTATTCCAAACAATAATTATAAAAGGTACAATCTAAGGATTGCCAATACACTTAAGATCAATAAATTTATTGATATTGCTCCAAGCTTATCTTATATAAGAACTACTAACGACAAGCCTTTAAGAGGCCTTGGTGGTTATTTATTGAATTACCTGTTGTGGCCAGCAGATAACGACATCACCGAATGGCAGGATGCATCAGGTAATAAATTGCCTATTTATGCTGCTAACCCGGCTACTGAAATTGATAATCCTACTTATAATGTGAACAGGAACAGAAGCCAGGACTGGACAGACCGTATCCTTGGAACACTGGGTGTAAATGTGACTCCATTCAGCTGGCTTTCATTAAACGGCCGATTTGGATATGATACCTATCAGCAGGATGGTTTTACAAGGTATGATTCCAGTTCCAATATGATCAATGCAACATTAAAAGGAGCACAAACCAATTATTACCGCAGGTATTATGGTTACAACCATACCATTACAGCCACAGCAAAACACAACCTTGGTGATTTCAGCGGGCGTTTGCTTGTGGGTAATATGTGGCAGGATTACGAAACAAGGATGACCACGGTTTATGGAACCAATCTGACAACGTTTGACTCAAAAGATTCAACCGCTTCAAATCCTACTACCAGGTTCAGGAACCTGAATATGTTCAGAAACGGATTGCCCAACTACAGCATCAGCCGCCAGGCAGCCTATTTTGGTGAAGCAACCATTGGCTGGAGAAATGCAATCTTCCTGACTTATTCCCACCGTTTTGAGGAATCTTCCATTTTCCCTAAGGTTTCAAGAAATTATAATTATCCAGCCGGAAGTTTGAGTATCATGGTTTCTGACCTGGTACCTGCAATTAAAAACAGCGATGTGTTTAATTACTTCAAACTGCGTGGTTCTGTGGCCAGCACGGCACGTTCCGGCGCTCCTTATAACAACCAGTCGATCTTTGAACAAAACATAGGTAGCGGAGGCGGATGGCGCTATGGTTTTACCAATGCCAATCCACTACTGACGCCTGAGCAGCAAAGCACCTATGAATTTGGAACGGAATTAAGATTCTTTGGCAACAGGTTAAATATTGATGCCACTTATTATCATACAAAAAACAAAAACCTGATCGTTGAACTGTTCAGAACCAGCTATGGTACAGGGTTCGTGTTGAATACACTGAATGTGGGTTCCAACGAGAATAAAGGAATTGAAATTGCAGTAGATGCTACGCCAATCAGATCATCCAATTTCACCTGGACCACCAGGCTGAACTTCAACAGGATGAGAAACGAGGTAACTTCCCTACCGGCAAACGTTCCTGAATTTTATATTTCAGATACCTGGTTGTTTGGTAATGCAAGGGGCGGCCTTGTAGTAGGAGGATCAACTACCAGCATTACTGCATATGGTTATGCGCGGAACGATGCGGGTTCAATTCTGATCAGTCCTACAACGGGTTTGCCGATCATTGACCAGAGATTTAAAATCAGGGGTGACAGAAATCCAGATTTCACCCTTGGATGGCTAAATAACCTGAGCTACAAAAACTTAAGGATTTCCATGTTGTGGGATCTGAAAGTTGGTGGTGATATTTTTAATGGTACCGAAATGTACCTGGCGGCAAGAGGAAGAAGTTTGTTTACAGAAGACAGGTTAACACCACGCGTGATCCAGGGTGTTTTACAGGATGGTTTACAGAATACGGCAAATCCAACAGTAAACAATATCAGCATTACTCCGTATTACAACCAGAACTATTACACAACCATGCCTGAAGAGGAATATATCCAGAAAGATGTGAACTGGTTCAGATTGCGTGACCTTACTATGAGTTATAATTTTGGAAAACTGAGAAGTATCAACTTCATCAGAACCCTTGGTGCTTTTGTAACAATCAATGACCTGGTTCTGATTACGAATTATAGCGGCGCTGATCCTGCAGTGAGTGGCGTGGGTGCTGGCAGCCGTGGCGTGGGTGCATTTGGATTTGATTTTGGAAATGTGGGAACACCTGTTAGTGTGAACATCGGTATCAGAGCTAATTTTTAATTTTTTAAAGAAGTTTCAATGAAAAAAATATTAATTAAAGCTGGAATAGTTTTCCTGGTTTGTTTTACCGGAAGTTCCTGCTCAAAGAAAATTGATGATGCCTACCTGAATCCAAATGCGGATGTAAGGGTGGAACCAGAAAAATTGTTGCCGCAGATCATTTCAGCAATGGCTGGAAATTATGCCGGCCATGGTACTTCCTGGGACACCAGGTATGTAGGTGCTTATATTCAGAATTTTTCTTTTTACCTGACCAACTCCAACTTCGACAGGATGGGCTATACCAACAATGTTGCGGATGTGGCCCAATCAACATGGAGAATGCACTATTTTGATATCGGTCAGAATAACCAGCGCATGATGCAGTGGGCGGCAGAAGACGAAAAATGGGAGTATGTTGGCGCAGGCAAAGCCATTGAAGCATGGAGTTGGCTGATACTTACAGATTATTATGATAATGTAATTCTTAAAGAAGCTTTCAATACAAGCAAGATCACTTTTAGCTACGACAAGCAGCCGGAAGTATATGAGCATGTAAAGAAACTTTGCCGCGAAGCACTGGATAATTTTAATAAAGTTTCCGGGGGCACTTCTGCTTCACTTGCACAGGGAGATGCTTATTTCTTAAATGGCGACATTAACAAATGGAAAAAGTTTACCAACGGAATATTGGCCCGTGTACACAATCGCTATTCAAACAAATCAACGTATAATGCTGATTCAGTCATTCATTTTGCAAACCTGGCAATTATGGACAATGCTGATAACGCCATGGTGAAATTTGAAGCGACCAACCTAAGTGCCACCAATAATTTCTTTGGTCCGCTGAGGAATAACCTGAATGCGACCGGTGTTACCAGCCCTACCGCTGTCAGGCAGGGGGAGTACATCGTAAACCTGCTGAAAGGTTCCAACTCTGCATTCTTTGATGTGCAGGACCCAAGAGCAGCCTATATGTTGCGATTAAATACCAATGGAACTTTCGTTGGTGTTCCTCCAGTTCGGGGACAGGCTGTACTACCGGTTGCTGACCGCCCTGAAAATTTTCATGGGGTTTCCCAGAATCCTTCAGCTTCTAATCTTACAGGTGGAGGCGTAGGAATCAACCCAAGGTATGTATTCAGAAATAATGCACCCTTCCCTATTATGACTGCAGCTGAAATGCATTTTTTAAAAGCAGAAGCCGCATTTAAGAAAAATGATAAAGGAACTGCCCTCACTGCATACAGGGAAGGCATCAGGCAGAATTTCAATATGCTGATGAGCCCTGAATGGAATGTCAATATTCCTGCAGGTATGGAAATTACCCCTGCCATCAGGGATGCGTTTCTTACTGATCCGGATGTGGTTCCTGCTTCCGCAAATAACCTCAAACTTTCCATGATCATGCTTCAGAAATATATTTCCTTATTTGTTTATGGAGCACTTGAAACCTGGGTGGATATGCGCCGCTACCATTATATAGACGCGGATCCTTCAGGTACAGGACAGGTATATGCCGACTTTATGCCTCCTACCGGTTCTGACTTGTTCCAGGATAATAATGGTGAATTGATCTACCGCTATTATCCAAGATTCAATTCTGAATATGTCTGGAACATTAAAGAATTACAAAGGATTGGAGCCACTGCCTTGAACTACCATGCCAATTCAGTGGAAAAGATCTGGTTTGCTTTACCATAAAAAAATATGATGATGAATATTATAACAAGAATTTCTTTAATCTGCTTTTCAGTCCTGCTTTTTGCAGGCTGCAAAAAAGAGTTACAACTGCTTGCTCCGACAACAACAGTTAGCTCCGACCAGGCAAAGCTGAAGATCAATTACAATTCAGCATATACTGTTAGCAATCCTGTTCAGTTAAAACTGAATAACAACAGGGTGAGTAATTTAATTACCAGCCGCACTCCTTTTCCCGGGGGTGGCTTTAACACAGGTGGCGGAAGTGGTGGCGATTACCTGGCAGTTAGACCTGGATTGACTTCTATGTTGGTATCAATTCCAAAATTCAATACCACAGTTGATTCTGTGGTGCTTTATTCAACCAACTTAACACTGGAAGCCAATAAAACCTATACGGCGCATATCACGGATACAGGTGCCAATACAAAAGTGGTTTTGTTAGAAGATAACCTTACCAATCATGATACCATGTCAAGGTATAAGTTTGTGAACCTGATGCCCAATGTTCCGTTTATTGATCTTTATTTTGGAACACAGCTGGTAGCTGCAAACATCCCTTATCTTGGTGCAAGCAATACGTTTGATCTTCCACTGACGAACCCTCAGCCTGCATGGGCAATAAGAGAGGCCGGTGCAGCTCCAACCAGTACTGCTCTTGCTACTTATGCAAGTGGTAACACTAATTTAAGAGGTAGGGTGTATACTGCTTTTGCAGTAGGTTATAAAGGACAAACTACTGTACAGCGCAAACCTTATATTTCCTTTCTGCTCAACAGGTAATCGGTTGTTTTATAAATTATAAAGGCTGTGCAAATGCACAGCCTTTTTTTATTCTTTAGCGCTTCTTAATGAAAGAAAATATAGGCTATTACAATAGCCGCGATCACACCGGCCAGCTCGGCCAGCAAAGCCGCAGGTAAAGCATGCCTGGTTCTTTTAATGGCTACGCTTCCAAAATAAACGGCCAGTACATAAAAAGTGGTTTCTGTTGATCCCTGGATTACACTGGCCACCCTTGATGGAAAACTATCAGCGCCAGTAGTATTCATGATATCGATCAATAAACCACGCGCACCGCTTCCGCTCAATGGTTTCATTAATGCAACCGGCAGCGCAGGAACAAAATCTGTATTCATTCCCAGCATTCCAAAAAAAGAAGCCACACCTCCCAGCACCATGTCAAATAATCCAGAAGCCCGGAAAACTGCAATAGCCACAAGTATGGCCACGAGGTAAGGAATGATTTTTACAGCAACTTCAAATCCTTCTTTTGCCCCGTCAATAAACGCTTCAAATACATTGATTTTACGGATCAATGCCAGGGTAATGAATGCTACCACCAGTCCGAATAAGATCACATTACTCATGATCCTGGTAATGACAGCCACCTGGTCGGGCGGCAATTGTGAAAAGTAAAAAAGCAATCCAAAGATTACCAGCCCCACCGTACCTAAATACATAATGATGGTTTTCTGTAATAAATTAATGCGCTGGTAAAGCGCAGTTACGATCAAACCGGTTAGTGTGGAAAAGAAAGTTGCCAACAGAATAGGAATGAAAATATCGGAAGGATCGGCCGCACCTGCTTCTTTTCTGTAAGCCATGATACTGATCGGAAGCAGGGTCAGACTGGAAGCATTCAATACCAGAAACATGATCTGGGGGTTGGAGGCAGTTTCCTTATCGGGATTCACTTCCTGCAACTCTTTCATGGCCTTTAATCCCATTGGCGTAGCTGCATTATCCAGTCCAAGCATATTGGCTGAAAAATTCATGAGCATGGAGCCAAATGCGGGGTGGTCTTTGGGAACATCAGGAAAAATTTTGCTGAAAAATGGGCGAACCGCTCTTGAAAATATACCGATCATCCCTCCCCTTTCTCCTATTTTCATAATGCCCAGCCAAAAGGCCATGATCCCGATCAGTCCAAGCGAAATTTCAACCGCCGTTTTTGACATGTCGAAAATAGCAGTGGTAATATTATAAAAAATGTCTACATCGTTATACCCAATCAGCCTGACGAGCGCTGCAACAAATGCGAGAAGGAAAAATGAGACCCATACATAATTTAATGCCATAGAGAGTGATTAGAGTTTGAAGTTAATAGATTCATTTCAGAATCAGGAGTGGGGCTTATCTTTGCCGGCTTTTAGGGATAGAGAGAGGGTTTAGTTGTTGAGAGGGTTTAGTTGTTGAGAAGGTTTAGTTGTTTAGAAGGTTTAGTTGTTTAGAAGGTTTAGTTGTTTAGAAGGTTTAGTTGTTTAGAATATGCACAATGGTTTTCCGCTCAACACCTAAACACCTAAACACCTAAACACCTAAACACCTAAACACCTAAACACCTAAACGACTAAACACCTAAACACCTAAACCCTCCAAAAACATTCATTCAGTTAAAACAATCATATGGCATTGCAAGCAGGAATCGTGGGATTACCCAATGTTGGAAAATCAACTTTATTTAATGCTGTCAGCAATAATGCAAAAGCACAGGCAAGCAACTACCGCTTTTGTACCATCGACCCCAATGTCGGACTGGTGGATGTGCCGGATGAAAGATTAAATAAACTTGCGGAACTGGTTCAGCCAAACCGCATTGTTCCTACACAGATCGAGATCGTTGATATTGCGGGCCTGGTGCGCGGTGCAAGCAAGGGCGAAGGACTGGGTAATAAATTCCTGGGTAACATCCGCGAAGTGGATGCCATCATTCATGTAATCCGCTGTTTTGAAGATGAAAACATATTGCGTGAAGAAGGCGCCATCAACCCGGTAAGTGATAAAGAGATTATTGAAACAGAACTTCAGCTGAAAGACCTGGAAAGTGTAGAGAAGAAATTCTCACGCTCGGAAAAAATGGCCAAGACAGATCCCAAAGCCAAAGCCGAAGTTGAAATATTAAAACGTTGTTTGCAGCACCTGGAACAGGGAAAAAATATCCGGACGCTTGACCTTTCGAAAGAAGAAGCCCAGGCCATTGCAGATCTTTTCCTGCTTACTTCAAAACCTGTTCTTTATGTAGCCAATGTAGATGAACCCTCCATGCACACAGGAAATAAATTTTCCAATGCATTGATCGAAGCGGTTAAGGCTGAAGCAGCAAAGGTGATCGTGATGAACAACAATATTGAGGCGCAAATCTCTGAGATGGATCATGCCGAAGACCAGCAAATGTTCATGGAGGAATATGGAATGAAAGAACCAGCGCTAAACCGGCTGATCCAGTCGGCTTATGAATTGCTGAACCTCCAGACTTATTTTACAGCAGGCGTTCAGGAAGTAAGAGCATGGACCATCGGACAGGGATGGAAAGCCCCGCAGGCCGCCAGCGTAATTCATACTGATTTTGAAAAAGGTTTTATAAAGGCGGAAGTGATCAGCTATAATGATTTTGTAAACTATAAATCTGAAGCCGCCGCAAGAGATGCAGGACGATTGCGCATTGAAGGAAAAGAATACATGGTAAAGGATGGGGATGTGATGCATTTTAGGTTCAATGTGTGATGAGGTCGCGTACCTTGAACCTTGCAGCTATTAACCAGGATCAATGGGCAGGGAACATGTTAAAATAAAGCCCTGATCGCAGCCCTTCCTACATGTATGGTTCTGGTATCACCCGGCTTGCGGCCTTCATACTGCAGATTGAGCTCGAGGTTATTCATCAGACGCTTTGTAAGATCTACAGACCATAAGAAATTTTTTCCAGGCAATAGACCATTCAGCATAATATAACTTACCGTGGTGTTTGCAGGATGATCATAACGGATATTATTATACGTAAATCTGGTTACAATGGAACTGTTTTGCAGCACATTGTATTTTGATTCTACATTAACGGAATTGGAAACAGAAGTTTCGCCCCCGTATTTTGCATCATTATTCTTTGTTTCGATTTTATAACTGGTTTGTAACCTGAAAACGGTACCGCGAACGAAACTTATTTTTGGTTCCGCACTATAAATATCCAGTTCGTAATTACGGTTGTCAAAGCCAGGTGTATACAAACCATTAAGACCTTTTTTTGCATTCAGGTCGAAGGTGAGGGAACTGCTGATGTTATACCGCAGCCGCGTGATCCAGTCGGTTAACTTACGACTCTCATATCCATAGGTCAATAAAGCTTTTCCTGAGTTCTGCAGGTTACTGAAATCAATGCCCCACTTATTTGAAAAGCGGTTAAATGAAATGGTGTTAAGGAAAGAAGTATTCATGGTGAGCAAAGCAGTATCGGTAATAGCCAGCCTGAAAGGATCAAATTCAAAATCACCTTTTGAAATAGATTTCCTGTTGCGTTGCATGGAGGTTTGGAATGTGAATCTTGATAGAAGATCCTGAAATTTGCCCAGGCCACTTCCCTTCAATACCGCGCGGGGGTTTAAAGTAAAGCTGTAATTGAGTGTGATATAATTGGCTTTGGTGAACTGGTTGGTAGGAATAAAGATCCTGATGAATTTTGCCTGGTCCTGGAAGAGGGCGATCTCAAATTCATTCAATTGCTGAATGCCATCACCATTGTAATCGTTCCAGGTAAACTCACCCTGTCCCGCAGGCACTTCCAGGTAAGCAAAATCCCTGCGCTGCTCCTGCCCTGTTCCTAGTTCATACAAAACATTTCCGCCCAGCAATCCTTTCCATTCATTCACCAGGTATTCAGCCCTGCCTAGTATGGTATTGTCATTGCTTTGCTTTGAAAGTTGTGGTTCGATCACTTTTAAAATACGATAAGTACCATTGAATAAAAACTGGTGTTTTTCACTTTTTAATATTTCAGCCTGGAAATTATAATTATAACTTCTGTCGCCTTTTTTCAACTCCTGTTTTGTTGGATATTGATCTGCTCTTGTAAAAAAGGTAAATCCGTACCGGTTCTTTTTAGTTTCATCAGTTTTTACATAAGCTGAATAAGTGTCGAAAGAAAAGCTTTGAAAATTGAGTGAATCATTTTTATGATCCCTGATCTCATTGCGCTCCAGTGCATACCTGAAACCGATACGCATCATCGCCATTGTTTTTAATTGCTTGTTGATATCAACAACAGGCCTCAGGTATAAACCTTTGTCCAAACGATTATTGAATTTGGTTGCAAGAAACTGGTTATTAAAATTCCAGCCAGAAAGATTTCCCTTATGCTGCACCAGGTTCTGATAACCTGCATAATTATCAGACCGCTGGTAGGTCATGAACTGGTAGGACAAAGAATGGTTGTTTTTGTCTTTTAACTGTGTTGACAGCCGGAGTATATTTTCTGTAGCCTGGTTGAGCAAAATTGGCAGCCCCCATTCCCTACTGAATTCTACATACCGAAGCCTTTCCAGTGGCCTGTATTTTTTCTGCACATATTCATAATCCACATTGGATATCAGTTCCAGTTTTTTACTGCTGTTCACCGGTATTGTATTCAGGTATTGAATCCGGGTCGCCATTCCCCTGTCATCACCACCATCTTTTGAAGAAAATGTATTGACATCATAATTACTCAGGGCCACTTCAGCTTTTACAAGATTGTTTTTATTTACCTGGTATTCGGATCCCAGGGTAAGTAACTGTTGCTTTTTGGGAGTAACCAGGATCATTACGGGTTCATACTGACCTTGGGGAATTCCATTCACCGGTTCCACGTATTTAAAAACCCTTCCATTGGCGCCATTAAAATCAGGAATATAGTTACCCCTTCCTGGTCCGACATCTGAAAAGGAAAGCGCAAAGCGCGCCGCTGCGGGATCAACTGAATACCTGTAAAATGAATCTACCAAAGGCCCTGACGTGTACAATTTTTCATAAAGAATTTTGTTGGAAGAAAAACTGTCTTCGAATGCTGTGGGATAAAAAGCTTTTGAAATACTGTCACCCAGGTTGAAAAGAAATTGTTTCTGGCCTGCATCCAGCGTCTGGTTGATCTGCGAATTTTTTGCATCACTGTTATTGAATGCGCCAAATTTTAATTTGAGGTTATTGTTCACTGATAGTTCCTGGTAGAGATAAAGGTTGGCATTAAGGAAATTTCTTTCTGCATATTCAAATTCGATTTGGATGCGTGAATCTTTGGTGATCATCCTGCGCGGCATAAAACTTACTTCCGCCGTATTGTAATTAATAATGTAATCCTGGTCTTCGCCGCGTTGCAGCAGTTCACCATCTATAAACACTCTTTCTGTATTGGCGAGCACTATAAAAAAGAATTCATTATTGGCACCTGTAAGCCTGTATGGCCCCTGGTTGCCTTCCAGTCCCATAAATACATTCCTGGTGAATTTTCCTTTTGCTATTGATCCGCTGACCAGTGTGGTCGATTGCACCGAAGACGAAAGCGCTGTAGTGGTCTGAAAAGAAATTCCCTGCAGCCTTTTATAAAAATTTAAAAAATAAAGATTGTTCTGACGAATGTCGATATCACCAAGATTCAATTGCCAGTTCTTTTTTTTGAACTGAAGAAAGATCTGGTCAAATTCATTCAATTGCTGTGTTGTACCATCCGGCTGTATGGGAAGATTGTTATCCGTTAATGCCACTGCAATTTCAATGCTGTCTTTTAACATTCCATTCAACTGCAACTGCACGGATGAATTGACCACTGCATCCTGGTTGTTTCCAAACGACAACGACCTTCCGAAACTTCCGTTTGATTGAATATTGCCAAAGTCAAACAAGCCCTTGCTGCCTGCATCTTCATTTGTATTGAATACAAAGGGTGCCGCATAAAAATTGTTCATGACACTGTCGTAATTGATTCTTCGTGCTACTGCATTGAACCGGAAAGGAAATACCCGGTACGAAAGCGTAACCATTTCAACAGGAGGTTTGACAATCCAAATGAGTATTGCATTGATTGGATCAAGAATATACCGGCTGCTGTCCACGCCCTCTATTCTGAATGTTCCAGGTATGATGCTTAGGGAATCAAGGAAAAGGCTGTCCGGTAAAGAACTGATTGTTTTGATCCTGAGGTTTGACGCGGGATGCTCCTGCACGGGTTCCTGGGTTCTTCCGGCAAAAGAAAAAACAAACAGCGATCCCATGAGCAGTATAAGGCGCAGCAGCTTCAAACAATAGGTTTTTCAGGCATGGTAAAATTGCCAATTTTTAACGTGTAAAAGGAGGAATAATTGTAAAATGAGGGCTTCTATCATCAAAACACAATAAAAACTTCTTTTCAATGCCTTTTTTAAAGGAAAAGCCGGAACAATTCGTATCCGGCTTTTTAATTAACCTATGTGAGATTATCAGTAACCCATTAAAAATTATTTATCAGCAGACAAACCAGCGGTCAGGTAGTCTTTATGCATTCGTGAAATATTGGTGATGGAGATCTCTTTTGGACAAACAGCCTCGCACGCACCGGTAAATGTGCAACTCCCGAATTGTTCCTTGTCCATTTGTGCCACCATACTTAAAACGCGGTTCTTTCTTTCAGGCTGGCCCTGGGGTAAAAGGGCAAGATGGGCTATTTTGGCTGAAACATATAAAGAAGCAGAAGCGTTTTTACACGCTGCCACACAGGCGCCACAGGAAATGCAGGCCGCAGCAGCAAATGAAGCATCCGCTTTATCCTTTTCTACAGGAAGTGTATTACCATCAACAGCATTCCCTGTGTTGATCGATATAAACCCACCTGCCTGGATGATGCGGTCGAAAGCAGTACGATCTGTAACAAGATCCTTGATCACCGGGAAACCTTTCGCTCTCCAGGGTTCAACAACGATGGTATCCCCATCTTTAAATGCACGCATGTGCAACTGGCAGGTTGTGGTTGCATGCCATGGACCATGCGGACGGCCATTAATATGCATCGAACACATTCCACAAATACCTTCACGGCAATCATGGTCAAATGCGATCGGATCAATGCCTTCTCCAATCAGTCTTTCATTTAAAACATCGAACATTTCAAGGAACGACATCTCTGAGGAGATCTCTTTTACCTCAAAGGTTTCAAACCTTCCTTCAGTGTTCTGATTTGACTGGCGCCATACTTTCAGCGTCAGATTCATATTATAATGTTCCATAGTTCAATTTATCATCCGGAAGCACCCGCAAAATTTTTTTCAATTCCATCCAGCGGATTTTTCCAATTCATGTTGAAATCATTCATAGTATGGTTTAGCAAAACCATCAAACGAAATGTTTACTTATACACCCGTTGACTTGGTTTTACAACATCATACTCCAGCACTTCTTTCTCCAACTCCCAATTTACACCAGGCTTGAACGCCCAGTTGGATACATACATGAAATCTTCATCATGACGCAGCGCTTCTCCTTCCTCAGTTTGGTGTTCCTCGCGGAAATGACCACCGCAACTTTCTTCTCTTTGTAAAGCATCGATGCACATCAACTCGCCCAGTTCCATGAAATCTGCAACGCGGTTGGCTTTATCCAGTTCGGGGTTGAATTCATTAATCTTTCCGGGTACGCGGATATCACTCCAGAAAATTGCTCTTAATTCCCTGATTTCCTGGATCGCTTCCCTGAGACCCTGGGCATTGCGCTCCATACCACATTTGTCCCACATGATTTTACCCAGGCGTTTGTGCAAACTTTCCACGGTTTGCGAACCCTGGATGCTCATTAATTTATTGATCCTGTCGCTCACTTCTTTTTCAGCTTCAACAAATGCAGGATGATCTGTTGAAATGGGCTTCACACTAATTTCATCAGACAGGTAATTTCCAATGGTGTAGGGGATCACAAAATAACCATCAGCAAGTCCCTGCATTAATGCAGAAGCACCCAGCCTGTTAGCACCATGATCAGAAAAATTACATTCACCAAGTGCATACAAACCAGGAATGGAGGTCATCAATTCATAATCCACCCACAACCCTCCCATGGTATAATGCACGGCAGGGTAAATGCGCATCGGGATCTCGTATGGATTTTCACCGGTGATCTTTTCATACATGTCGAAAAGATTACCGTATTTTTCTTTTACTACTTCTCTTCCCAACGCAGTTATTTTTTCTGTATCCGCATCGGGTATACTTCTTTTACTTGCTTCGATCAATCCATAGCGGTGTATCGCGGCAGTGTAATCCAGGTAAACGGCCTGCTTTGATGTGCCGACACCATAACCTGCATCGCATCTTTCTTTTGCTGCTCTTGATGCTACATCACGGGGCACGAGGTTTCCAAATGCAGGATACCTGCGTTCCAGGTAATAATCTCTTTCTTCTTCGGGGATCTCAGATGGTTTCCTGTTATCGCTTTTAGCTTTGGGCACCCAGATCCTTCCGTCATTGCGCAAGGATTCAGACATCAATGTTAGTTTGGACTGATGATCGCCTGAAACAGGAATACAGGTTGGATGAATTTGTGTAAAACATGGATTGCCAAATAAGGCACCTTTACGGTGGGCTTTCCAGATAGCAGTTGTATTGCTTCCCATTGCATTTGTGCTCAGGTAAAACACATTACCATAACCACCGCTGCATAAAAGTACAGCATGAGCAAAATGTCTTTCCAGTTCTCCGGTTACCAGGTTACGTGCAATGATCCCGCGGGCCTTGCCATCGACCATTACGATCTCCAGCATTTCATGTCTGGAATATTGTTTTACGGTTCCCAGTGCGATCTGCCTTTCCTGCGACTGGTAAGCACCGATCAGTAATTGTTGCCCTGTTTGTCCGGCTGCATAAAATGTTCTTTGCACCTGGGTTCCTCCAAAGGAACGGTTACTGAGCAAACCACCGTACTCCCGTGCAAAAGGAACGCCCTGTGCCACGCACTGGTCAATGATGTTGGTGCTCACTTCTGCAAGCCTGTGCACATTTGCTTCGCGGGAGCGGTAGTCGCCGCCTTTAATGGTATCGTAAAATAAACGGTAAACAGAATCACCGTCGTTTTGATAATTCTTTGCTGCGTTGATGCCACCCTGGGCTGCGATGGAATGCGCACGGCGGGGCGAATCCTGGAAGCAAAATGCTTTTACTTTATAACCCAGTTCACCAAGTGTGGCGGCGGCGGATGCGCCGGCCAGGCCCGTACCCACCACAATGATCTCCAGTTTTCTTTTGTTTGCCGGATTCACCAGTTTTACATGCCCTTTATAATCTGTCCATTTTTTTTCAAGGGACCCGGGGGGAATTTTTGCATCAAGCATAAAACAAATTTCTGATTTAGGTATTGCTGATGCTGATCTGCAAATAATGCATGTCGGCACCAGTAATATTTGTTATCATCTTAGCGCTTCGGCCAACGCTTTTTAAGTCAGCCTCCGCAGGAATTTTTGGTCAAAGATCAATAAGGCGTTACCCAGTTAAAATACATGCTCACGGGCATCAATGCAAACAACAGGCAAATCAGGATGGTAAAACTATAACCCATGCTTTGCAGCATGGATAAATATTTTTTATTGTGAACACCCATCGTTCTGAATGCACTGTGAAAGCCATGAAATAAATGAAAGGCCAGTGAGATCACACCTGCCAGGTAAAGAATAACGATCAGGGGTTCCTGGAACACATCATACATTCTTAAAAAAAGATTGTGTGTTTCGGTAAAACCATAAGTAGCCGGCTCCAGGTCGTGGGTGATCCTTGATGGCACCCAGAAATGGGCAACGTGCATGATGAGGAATAAAAGGATCAGTGTGCCCAGTAAGGCCATGCTCCTGCTGTACCACTTGCTGCCCCTGTTCCCAAGAGATTTTGCATAATCGCTTCCTCTGCGTTTTCTGTTCTGCAGTTCTACCATATAACCCTGGATAATATGCAGAATGATTCCGGCAAAAAGTCCGATCTCCATGATCCGGATCACCAGCGATGCACCCATGAAGTGGGCAGCCCTGTTAAACATGGAACCATTATCAGCAGGGTCAAATATCGAAAGATCATAAAATATGGTAGCGTTTAAACTAACGTGAACGGTCAGGAAAGAGATCAGAAATAAACCCGTCAGCGCCATCACTATTTTCCTACCAACAGCGGATGTAAAGAATTGTGACCATTTCATAATCAATCAGAAAGGGGTTGAAAAATTTAGCGCAAAGGTAAGCCCCGATAGCAATATTCATACAATATTTTAGCTTCGCTTACAGGGGCAACCGTCGATTGAGTTCTTCATCTATTTTTTTGAACAAATGGAAGGGCTTATAGGTTCGCCAGTTGGAGAGCTCCATCAGTTCAACATAATAATTCAACCGGGCTTTTTTAAAATCATACTGGGTAGGTTCCGGCATGTTGATGCAAACCACCCAGCCATTATCATCAGATACTTCTTCATACCATTCCTCGTAATAATCCCTGTCGCCGCTATGGAAGTTCAGTACATTTTCTGCGATCAGGATAAATTTATTGATGCCTTCAAATTCAAGTTTATCAATCACATCCCGTTTTAGGGTCATGATGTCATCTTCTATGGCGTCATTCCATTCACCAATTAATTCGATCACTGCATACCGTTCGTCGTAATCGGCCTGCAAAACTTTTAAATAGAGCGTGCGGCTGCCAAATTCATCCCACTGCGGATGGATGTAATAATTGTAAACAGTCTGGGTGAATTCAAACTCCGAGTATTCCCGCTGGTAAAACGGAGAACGTTCATCTTCCTCACTGACATAAATATGTCTCCAGTTATAAAAAGGTTCTATATCGTGCACTTATTCCCTGAGTTTAAAATTATTGACAGCCTTTTTCACACTGCCATGTTGCATGAGCATTTCTTTGGCAGCTTCATAATCGGCCAGATCCAGTTTATCCATTATCATTTTCGTGCCACGGTCGATCAGCTTTTCATTGGTGAGCTGCATGTTCACCATTTTATTGTCTTCCACCCTTCCTAATAGAATCATCACTGTAGTCGAGATCATATTGAGGATGAGTTTTTGGGAAGTGCCGCTTTTCATGCGGGTGCTGCCGGTAACAAATTCGGGGCCCACTTCCACTTCAATTGGAAAGTCGGCTACATCAGTCAAAGGCGATCCCGGGTTATTTGTTATACAACCGGTTGTGATGCCGCGTTTCTGGCATTCCTTTAAGGCACCGATCACATAGGGAGTTGTTCCACTTGCTGCGATGCCTACCACCACGTCTTTCGTGGTCACATCAAAATTTTTCAGGTCGTTCCATCCCTGGGCGGGATCATCCTCAGCGTTTTCAATGGCCTTTGTAATGGCATCATCACCACCTGCTATAACAGCAATGACGAGTCCATAAGGAACACCAAAAGTGGGAGGACATTCACTTGCATCCACAACTGCCAGCCGGCCGGAAGTACCAGCGCCAATATAAAAAATGCGGCCACCTGCCAGCATTTTGTCTGCAACAGCCACGATCAGTCTTTTGATCTGTGGGTTGGCCCGCTCCACTGCATCAGGAACCGTTTTATCTTCTTTGTTGATATTTGAAAGAATCTCACTGATCGTCATTTTTTCCAAATGCCTGTATTTGCTGGGCTGCTCCGTTATTTTCTCGAATTTATTCACCTCGTTGATTTAATGTGGAATTTATTTGATGGATTGATGTTCTGATAATCAAAAATATTGAGTCATTTTACGTACCATGGAAATGCACCAATCCCTGCATAGGATTTTTTAAGATCACCCCTGGCTCAAATTCGTATGAATCGCATAACCCAAGGATCACATCCTTAAATCCAGCTGACACACTGCCCACAAAACTTACAGGGTATTTCCACACTTCACTGTATTTGCAAAGATGCTGGAAGAAAAAATCATTCAGCCCGTCTTCAATAATATTTTCTATCATGAAATGGCCCCGGTTCTCAGCGAGGAACATGGCGTATGAGGCCAGGTAACGGTTAGGCAATGGCTTTTTGTACACCTGGTCCAGTATTTCCGCTGGGGTTACCGCAAATTTCGCGAGGAACCGCGCCCTCAGATCTTCATCAAAAGTGTCATACATAAAATACTGGATCACCTTTTTACCAAGGTAGGCCCCACTGCCTTCATCTCCCAGTACATAACCAATTCCCGGACTGTTTTTTACAATGGTCTTTCCATTATAGTAACAGCTGTTGGAACCTGTTCCAAGTATGCAGGCAATTCCTTTTTCATGTCCACATACTGCTCTTGCTGCTGCCATCAGGTCTGTGTTCACCTGGGTCTTTGCCTCCGGAAAAACTTTCTTCAAAGCAAGCTTCACTATTCTGGCATTGTCCGGATTGGCACAGCCCGTACCGTAATAATGAATTTCATCAACTGGAACCTTTAATTTCTTTACCAGTTCTTTTTCCAACAGTGCTGTTATTTGTGCCGTACTTAGAAAATAAGGGCTGATCCCCTGAGTAAAAATTGTCTTTTTCCTGCCATTATTCAATAGACACCATTCTGCTTTTGTTGCCCCGCTGTCCGCTATTAATCTTACTGCCATGATATAAAGTATTGTTGAAATCTTTTTTGATTCGGCATCATTCTGTCAAAACTGCTATTTTGCAACAATTTACAAAGTAAAGGATACGATGAGGAATAAAAAATTACAGGTATGGCTTCCGTTGATCCTGTCTGTCGTTATGGTCGCGGGGATGTTCTTTGGTTTCAAGCTGCACCAGCAAACAGGCAGCAGGGATGGTTTTTTTAAACAGAATCGTAAGTCGGCCCTACAGGAGGCGCTTGACCTGATCCGCGACCGCTATGTAGATGTTGTAAAAATGGATTCTTTGCAAAACGATGCAATGAATGATGTGATGAGCCATTTAGATCCGCACTCGGTATTTATCCCGGCTTCCAACCTTGATGAAATGAATGAAGATCTTGCCGGGAACTTTGAAGGCATTGGTGTAGAGTTCAACATTTTTGAAGATACAGTGCATGTGATCTATGTAGTTCCTAATGGGCCGGGCGATAAGGCAGGTTTAAAGATCGGGGATCGCATCATTAAGGTAGATACCACTTCAATTGTAAGTAAAATACTGCCCAGCGCTGAGATCAGGAGAATGATCCGCGGAAAAGGCGGCACAAAGGTTTCCTTAAGTGTGGCAAGAGGAAATGAGGTAATTGTTTACAACATAGCACGTGGCAGAATACCATTGCCCTCCCTGGATGCATCCTATATGATTGAACCGGGTATGGGTTTTATCAAACTCAATAAGTTTTCTGAAACAACGTATGCTGAATTTATGCGTGCCATGGAGGAACTTCTTGCAAAAGGCATGAACGGGCTGATTCTGGACCTTCGTGGCAACGGAGGCGGTTTCATTACCCAGGCAGTGAATATTGCGGATGAATTTTTAGACGGTGAAAAACTGATCGTATATACCCAGGGAACCAATATTAAACGACAGGATTATAAAGCACAGAAAGAGGGTATTTTTGAAAAAGGCAAACTGGTGATCCTTGTGGATGAATTAACAGCTAGCGCCAGTGAGATCGTGGCAGGTGCCATCCAGGACTGGGACCGTGGAACCATTGTGGGGCGGCGTTCTTTTGGTAAAGGCCTTGTGCAGGAACAATACCAGCTGAGCGACGGATCGGCAGTAAGACTTACTGTAGCACGTTATTTTACCCCTTCCAACAGAAGCATCCAGCGGCCTTATGACCAGGGAAAAAAGATCTATATGGAGGATCTGAACAACAGGTATGAACATGGAGAATTGCTGACCGCAGATTCCATTCATTTCAAGAATGATCAATCGTTTAAAACCAGTGGTGGCAGGACTGTTTATGGTGGCGGTGGCATTATGCCTGATCTTTTTGTTCCCATAGACACCAGTTTATTTACTAAAAGTGTTACCCGATTATACCTCGATGGGCGGTTCAACAATTTCATTTACAAGTATTATATCAACCATCCCGAAAAGTTCAACCAGTTCAGATCTCCTTCCGAACTCGCCGGAAAATACCAGGATATGTCGGAATCCTGGAACCAGTTGGTGGTTTATGCCTTAAAGGACAGCATTTACCTGAACCGGATCCCCGAAAGTGATAAAAAAAGCATCCAGGAAAGAATGAAGGCCTATATGGCAAGGCTTAAGTGGCGTATGCAGGGTTATTATGAAGTGTATAATCAGTACGACCCTGTTGTTATAAAAGCCAGAGAGGTGCTTTCAAAATAAAAGGCCCGAAGACCTTGTATTATACATCTATATTTTTCTGGTTTAGCCATTCCTTTTTTTCCACCGCGTATGAAGCGATCAGCCCTATGCCGCCGCCAATAGCAATTAGTGCAAAATAAATGGGTTCACTGTCATGCCTGCGGGAAATACTGTGGTCAATGATGTAGGCGATCAGAAGACCTAAGCCAGCGCCCAGGAATAACAATCCAGTTTTTAAACTGCGGTAAGGGGCCGGACGGTTCGCATGTTCTCTGGGGTTCATGTTTTTTTCGATCATGGCCAGGTTCTCTTTTGCTTTGAGATAGCTGATACCGAAGATCATAGCAAAGGCGCCAAGAGAGATCATGATCGGAATTAAAAAAGGTGACATAGTTTTTGTTTTATTGCCCGACTTGCAGGCAGTTATAAATTTAGTTTTTATTTTCTTCCCGTGGGATTCAGCATATCTGACGAGGCCTGTTTCGGGCAGGTTACAGGAGAAGGGGAAAAATAAGTTGTTAGCTTTTAGAGGAAAGCCTGTCCTAAACAACTAAACGCCTAAACAACTTCCCTTTATCCAAAAATCTCAATCTCCTATATCTTATTATAACTTCGCATGTAACCTACCAAAACAATAATGGGTCTAATGCTTTATAATGCACACCGAAACTGCTGATATTGATGTAATCAGCCAGGTTTTGCAGGGCGATCATAACGCCTATGCAATACTGGTAAACCGTTACCAGAATTTTGTATTTACCATTGTGTCAAGATATATAAAGTCAAGAGAAGATGCGGAAGAAGTAGCGCAGGATGTATTTGTTAAAGCTTACCGTTCCCTGGCCAATTTTAAAGGCGCTTCCAAATTCAGCACCTGGTTATATACGGTAACAACTACAACATGCATCACATTTTTAAGGAAGAAGAAACTGGATATACACTCTCTTGATAATGAAAAAGTATTTGAAGTGGCAGCCCAGCAAGATGGCGGAATGAGTGCAAACCAGGTAGAACAAAAAAACAGAGTGCAAATGGTAAACGAATCTATACGCATGCTGAATCCGGATGATGCCCAGGTGATTACACTGTTTTACAAGGGGGAACAAACACTCGATGAAATAGCTGCCATTTTAGGTAAAGAAACGAATACAGTAAAAGTGCAATTGCACAGGGCAAGAGCCAGGCTTAAAGAAAAAATGCAAAAGCATTTTGCACATGAAATAAGAGACATTTAGAATTAAATAAACCTATTGTTATGAAAGAGGCGGAAAACTTCCGGTTTGAGCAGGATGAAATGGAAATGAGGTTGTGGGATTATATTGATGGAATTGCAGCAGGCGAACAAAGGAAACTCATTGAGGATTTGTTGAGCAGTAACCAGGAATGGAAATTAAAATATGAAGCGTTACTTGCAGTACACCAATCTCTGAACCTGGTTGAACTGGAACAACCTTCGTTGCGCTTTACCAGGAATGTAATGGAAGAAATAGCCAAACTCCAGATCGCACCGGCGGCAAAAAACTATATTAACAGCAGGATTATTTACGGTATTGCAGGGTTTTTTATTACAATTATTCTTTCTTTCCTTGTTTACGCCATTTCCCAGATCAAATGGAATGCAGCGAACCAAAATGATTCAGTGCTGGGAATTGATTTTACAAGCGTAGATTATTCAGGTATTTTTAATAACACTTTTGTCAATGCATTTATGATGGCAAATGTGCTTTTAGGCCTCATGCTTTTCGACCGTTACCTCGATAATAAAAAGAAAGAGATGAGGAAAAATTTGGGATAAGATGCCAGGTATTCAGGTCTTTACAGCACTTTATTTAACGCTTCAAGAATATCTTTTACCCAGGGCCGTTTTTTATAATCGGCTTCAAAAAAACGGTAACTCACTGTTCCGTCTTTATTAATAATATACACCGCAGGAACAGGTAATGCCGCTTCCTTCTGGCTGTTTTGTTTTACCAGATCAATACCCGCATTTTTATAACGCGCCACCGTTCTGTCATCCACCTTAAACGATACCCCATACTGAGTAGCGATCTTCATTCCTTCGTCGCTGATAATGCTGAAGGAAGCACCAGTTTTACCAACCGTAGAATCAATGCCGGTTTTATTTTCAGGAGTGATCGCTATCAGCGTTGCCCCTTTACCAAGTATATAATCAAGAGAATCCTGGAACCTGCTTAATTCCCTGTTGCAAAATGGACACCAGCTACCACGGTAAAACATCAAAACAACCGGCCCTTTCCTGCGCAGGTCTTTTAAGCTGATCTCATTACCTGATTGATCTTTTGCTTTAAAATCAGCTGCTTTGGAATTTATAAATAAACCTTCGGGTTTATCCTGGGCACTAGTTACCGAAAAGGTGATGAATGCAGCCAAAAGAAACAGGATCTTCTTCATAATTAAAATTGAGCCTTAAAATTAGGTTCAATTCAATTGATAACACCCTAAACAGGTGCTATTAACTTTTAATTGGTGAATGGCCCTTATTTTTTGATCATCACATAACCGCAGCCAGCAACAAATCAAATCCTGGCAGGTATCCTGGATGAATGAGCGCACTGGCCTTCCACAATGGCCAGCCAGTGTGTTTAAGGTGATACCCAAGGCGAAAGTCATAAAAATATTGGATGCGTTAAGAACCTGATCGTTTTAAACAAGAAAATTGTTAAAATCAAATTTTTAAAAAAAAGACCTCCTGAGAGGTCTCGAATCACATTCAAATTGCTCATTAATTTAAACTGCGGAAATCTACAGGTACCAGCTTACTCACTCCTGGTTCCTGCATGGTAACACCATAAATCACATCCACAGCACTCATAGTTGTTTTGTTATGCGTAACAATAATAAACTGGGAATTATTTGAAAATTCCCTGATCATATTGGTAAACTTTCCAACATTGGCATCATCAAGCGGCGCATCTACTTCATCGAGAATACAGAAAGGTGCAGGCTTGATCAGGTAAATGGCAAATAAAAGTGCGGTTGCCGTTAAGGTGCGTTCTCCACCACTCAGCTGGCTGATGCTGGTCGGACGTTTGCCTTTTGGCTTGGCCATAATATCAATACTTGTTTCGGCAAGATTATCCGGGTTTTCCAGAATCAGGTCGCATTGGTCATCTTCAGTAAACAGAGTTTTAAAAACTTTGCGGAAATTTTCTCTTACCTGGTTGAAAGTATCGAGGAATTTCTGGTTGGCCGTTGTTTCAACTTCAGCAATTGTTTGCAGCAAACTTTGTTTGGCGTTAACCAGGTCATCTTTTTGTTCAACAATAAATTCATAGCGCTTTCTCATTTCTTCAAAAGCTTCAATGGCAGTTGGATTGACCTCACCCAAATTTTCAAGGCGCTTTTTCATCCTGTCTGCCTTTTCCTGGAGTTCCTCTACAGGTGTTTCAGAATTCCTGGGTTCATCCAGCACATCTTCAAGCTGAATCCTGAATTCAACATTCAGTCTTTCCTTCATTCCTGCAAGCTGCAGTTTAACATCGGAAAGTTTGTCCTTAATCTCAGAAAGCAAATGTTCTACCTGCTCCTTGCCTTTAACTTTATGACGCAGTTCACTTTCTTTAGCACTTAATTTACTGCGGATATTGTAATAAGTCTGGTCTGCCTCGTTCAGTATTTTTTCCTCTTCATCTTTTCGTTTCATCAGCTCAAACAAACCACCTTCGACCGATTTCAGTCCTGCTTCAGAACCTTCAATATTATCTGTGGTTTCCTTAAGTTGTATGGTATTAGTTTCTACCTGCTGTTTCAGATCATTCAATTGGTTGGTCTTGAACTGAAGTTCCTGCTTCAACGCGTTGATCTTGCTTTGTTCTCTTGTTACCTGCAGGTTCAGGTTATTGTACTGGGTATTGATCTCGTTGTATTCAACTTCTATATTCCGGAATGCTTCCTCTGCCTGTTGCACCTGGCTTGAATTGTCGGCCAGATTCACATTCAGTTCTTCCAGTTCCTTACGCACATTATCAACAGCAGCATGTGTCTGGTCAAGCTGTTCCTGAAGGTCTTCGATCCTGTTCTGTGCGCTGGATTGCGCATGAGTAAGATTTTCAAGCTTATTCTGTAAACCATATAACTGGTTGTTCAGTTGCTGAATTTCCTGCTCCGATTGCCTGATTATACTTTCTTTCAGGTCTGCATTGTAAGCAATTACTTCATTATGCCTTGACTGGATCTGGGCTGTAAGTTCATCAACAATTGATTTCTGTTCCAGGATCTGTTCATTCAGTTTTTCAAGGTTCTTGGCACGACCGATTTTTTTCCCTTCAAACAATCCTACACTTCCGCCGGTGAGGGTGAAATTTCCTTTCACATACTTACCATGCTTTTCAAGGATTACAAAACCATTGCTGTTTTCAAGCACCGATTCATCATCCGCAATAAATACATTGCCTAACAATTGCTCTGCAAGTTTGCTGTACTGTGCATCCACCTCGATCACATCAAGTGCCGGTGTTGTATTTGCAGGCCTGTGATCAGGGTTATGAACAACTGCATCACTTACTTTATCAAGTAAAAAGAAATTGGCCTTACCTTTTTTATTATTATCCAGCAGGTGAACGGCCTGCAATCCTTCTGCAAGATTATTTACAACATAATAATTCAGATAAGGTTCCAGCACATTTTCCACTGCAGCACGAAATTCTTCCTTAACGTAAATGATGTCGGACAAAATCGGTGCCTTATGGTTCCAGCCTTTGTTATTGTGCAGGAACTTGATGCTTTCCGGATAACCTTCCATTGAATCCACCAGGCTTTTCAGCAGGTCGTGCTCGTTGCGTTTAGAATCCAGTTTGCGATTTTCATTGGCAAGATTGCTCCTTAACCCTTCCAGTACAGATTGCGTTTGAAAGATCTGTTCTTTGGTTTTATTATGATGTTGCTGTAACTGTTCAAGGTCCGTCTGTTTTTGTTCAAGCAAATGCTGCTTTTCCTCTTTTTCTTTTTCCAGTTGATGTACCTGTTCCTGCCTTGTTGCCTTCTCTTCTTCCATCTGAAAAATGGTACGCTGAATATTCTGTATAGAAGTATCCGCTACGGCCACTTTTTTTTCTGCATCGAACTGGCTGCGCTGCACCAGTTGAAAAGCATTCCGCAACTGATTTACCTGCGTTCTGTTTTCATCCAGCACATTTCTTCTTTTATCAACCTGCGACCGCAGTTCTTCCAGTTGTCCTGAAAGCCCGTGCAAGGTCTGGTCTTCCTCCTGTATCTGTTGCTCCGTAAAATGAATACTTTCTTCAATTCCTTTGATCTGGCCTTCTGCTTTTCCGAGGAATTGGGAGAGATTGGTTTCTCTTTCCCTTAAATACTCCAGTCTTTGTGATGCCAGGTTTTTCTCGTTTTCCCTGGTACGAACAGTTTGAACCAGTTCATTAAACCCCTGCTGGAGATCGTGCAGTTGCTTTTCCTTTTCAATAAAGGCTACTCGCTCTTGTTCAAGCACTGCTTCCTCAGTTCCAATTTCGGCTTCAAGGGCGATCTTCTTATCAGTTTGTGATTCCTGTTGTTCGTTGAGCGTTTTGTAGGTAATATTGAATCCTTCAAGTGCAGCTTTGGCAAGTTCTATGGAAACTTCGCGGTAGTCTTTTTTGATCTCAAAATATTTCTGCGCTTTTTTTGCCTGGTTCTCTAAAGTTTTTAACTGGTTATTGATCTCGAAAAGCAAATCTTCTATACGGGCCAGGTCCTGCTCAGTAGCATCCAGTTTTAGTTTTGCCTCTTTTTTTCTTGTTTTATAAATGCTGATCCCTGCTGCCTGTTCCAGCATCCGGCGGCGGCTATTTTCTTTGTCTTTAATCAGGTCATCCACCATACCCAGTTCAATAATAGCGTAGCTGTCGGTGGAAACGCCGGTATCAAGAAACAGGTTCTGAATATCTTTTAGTCTGCACTGAACATCATTCAGTCTGTATTCGCTTTCACCATTTTTATAAAATTTGCGGGTAATGGTGATGGTATTGAATTCGGTGGGCAGCAGATTCTTGGTGTTCTCAAAAGTCAGACTTACCTCGGCCAATCCGGAGGCACTCCTGGTTTTTGACCCGTTAAAAACAAGGCTTTCAAGGTTTTCAGACCTCAGGTGGCTAATTTTTTGTTCACCGATCACCCAGCGTATACTGTCAACAATATTGCTTTTACCGCAACCATTGGGACCAACAATTCCGGTAATATTCTCATCAAAGCTGACAAGGGTTTTGTCAGCAAAACTTTTGAAACCCTTGATTTCCAAAGATTTTAGTCGCACGCGCTCACGGTTTTAGTAGCGGCAAATATAATTGAATGGCAAGGATTTACTTTAAATCATAGCTGGTGAACGGTGGTTCTTATACCCATTTTTCTCACAGCAGGGAGTGTCGATCCCTATCTATTTGCAGGTGAAATGAGTCAACTCAAAGTTTTTTACTCATTTTTGCAGCTCAATTCAAACAAGCTTTATTATGAATATTATTGTTCCCGTAGATTTTTCTCAGATTTCTCTGAATGCTGCGCAATTTGCCGCAAAGATGATTGCTGGCCATTATGGAGCCACTCTTTACCTTTTTCATACTTATGAAAAGTCGAAAGATGCGCAAAAAGCAAGGGAGTCGATGGACGAGTTCAGGGATAAACTAAAAGAAGGCAGCATGGTGAAGACCGAAACCATACTGGAAGAAAATGACGATTTTATTGAATGTCTTGAAAGAAAAATCAGGCACATGGATGCTGAATTGCTGGTCATGGCCATTAATGAAAAAAACAAGTTTGAACAGGTCATCTCCAGCAGCAATTCGCTTAGGATGATTGAAAAAAATCTTTGCCCGGTGCTGGTAATTCCTTCGGAAGCAAAATACACAGAAATTAAAAACGTTGCGCTTGCATCTGATTTTAAGGATGTGAGAAACGCCATTCCGATCGTGCCGGTAAAAAGAGTGTTGTCGCTTTTCAAGCCCAGCCTGCACATCGTGAACATCAACAGCGAGATCTATGTTTCGCTGAACGAAGAATATCTTGAGCAAAGAAGACTGATGCAGGAAATGTTTGCTGAATTTAACCCGGAATTTTATTTCATCACTACCTACGATTTTCACCAGACTTTAAGGCAGTTCATTGATGATAAAAACATAGACCTGGTACTGACCTTCCCGAGGTCCCATTCATTTATTAATAATCTTATTAAAGGAAATAATACCAAAAAGCTGGTTATGGAAAGTTTGGTGCCTGTTCTTGCAGCTCATGAATAGTGAATGGGGAATGGTCAATAGTCAATGGTCAATACAAGCAAAAGCCTTTACACATGTAAAGGTTTTTTCATTTAAAGGGGATCACCTTCAAATTAACAGCGGTGATTTTGACTTCCACCCTTCATGACCTATTTTCGGGAGCCCTTAGGTTAAAGACCTGCTATATGAAGAATATCAAACTGATAGAAGTTGCCTCTGAGATCGGTGCCGGCACAAGAGGCGCCAGCCTTGGAATTGAAGCTATTAAGATCGCGGCATTGGATTTTATGAGTAATTTCTTTATCCATTTTCCTTCTGAAAAAGTTCCGGTAGAAAATAAAATACTTTACGAGCCCATTGAATCGCCCTATGCGAAACGGATCAAGGGAATTGTATCGATGAATGAGCGGGTGAGCAAAGCAGTTTCCGATTCGTTAAAATCAAATTTTTTTCCTGTAGTGATCAGTGGTGATCATTCCATTGCAGCAGCCACGATCGCAGGTATCAAAATGGCAAAACCTAAAGGCAAACTGGGAGTGATCTGGATAGATGCCCATGCCGATATGCATACACCTTATACCACACCTTCAGGTAATATGCATGGGATGCCACTGGCCGCTGCCATTAATGAAGACAATATTGAAAGTGCCGTGCATGAACTCGACTCCGAAACAGTGAAACAATGGAACTACCTGAAAAACCTTGGTAAGATCGCTCCTAAAGTACTGCCCGAGGACGTGGTATTTATTTCGCTGAGGGATTTTGAAAAAGAAGAAAAATTTCTGATCGATAAATATGGAATGAAGGTGATCTCCACCAAGGAAGTCAGAAGTAAAGGGCCCGAAAACATCGTTAGATCTGTATTGAGATACCTGAGTGACTGCACGGATATTTATATATCCTTTGATGTAGACAGCCTGGATTCATCGATAAGCAAAGGCACCGGCACACCGGTAAATAATGGGCTCAGGGAAAGAGAGGCAGAAGATCTGATCAGCAAATTTATGCAGAATAGGAAAGTCTGTTGTTTTGAGATCACCGAAGTTAATCCCACGCTGGATAAGGAAAACCTGATGGCAGAAATTGCCTTTAATATTTTACAGCGCAGCGTAAATGTGCTGATGATGAGTTAAATTTAGAACATGAAAACAGCTTTTTTATCTTTTATGCTGGCCGCATCTTTTATTGCTGCTGCCCAGGGTTATTCCGATTCTTTAAGAATGTTCAGGCATAATTATGTTACAACACATGAAGTAGTAAAAGGTGCCGACGCAGCCAATTTACAATTCTACGAGATCAATCCTTCATATAGCGTCGTTGCAAATTTTGAGAAAATAGAAAACAGCCCATGGTTCCAGATGAAGACTTCCGGAACATTACAAAAAATGTACAGGGTTTATGGAGTTGCAAAATTTAATCTGAATGGGCAGCAACTTTCCCTGAATATTTACCAGTCACAGGACCTGTTGAATACGAGTTATGCATCTTATTTGTTTTTACCTTTTACCGATGCTACCAATGGCAACGGTTCGTATATATCCGGGCGCTATATAGATCTTAAAATGGACGCGATTCAAAACGGAACCGTGAAGCTTGATTTTAATAGATCCTATAATCCTTATTGTGCCTATGTGGATGGCGTGTACAATTGTCCCATTCCTCCCAAAGAAAATCATCTGCCTGTTGCCATCACCGCTGGAGAAAGGAATTACGTAAAGGAATAATGAGCATAATATCCATCCGCTCATTTTACTTTTTATATTTTTCTAAAGTTTTTTTCAAACCTTCATCAAAACTGGTGGGCTCATAATCGAGTTCACGAATAGCTTTTGAAATATCAAAACCTGTTTTAAGTGGTCTTCTTGCAGGCTGGTCAAAATCAGATTCCTCCACTTCTGTTATCAGGCTTTGGTCAAGTTCAAGGAATGCGGCTGTTTCCATAGCCATTTGATAGGGTGTGCGCACATCTTTTCCTGAAACATGAAAAATGCCTTGTTTATTTTTTTTAATGATCTCGATAATAGCAGCCACCAGGTCTTCTACAAAAGTGGGCGTTCGCACCTGATCTCCAAATATCTTTAATGATTTCCCCTGTAATAAATGATCAGCAACCATTGTCAATAAATTTTGCCTGGCAAGTATTGGAATGCCATATACCAGTACTGTCCTGACTATCGACCATGGACCTTCATAATTCATTACCAGGTCTTCACTGATAATTTTTGTTTCGCCGTAATAATTCACAGCTGCCCTTTCATCGTCCTCTTTATAATTTCCACTTCTTCCGTCAAATACAAAATCGGTAGAAAGAAAAATGAATTTGCTATTGTAAAGAACAGCATATTTCAATAACAACTTTGTTCCTTCAACATTTATCAAATAAGCTTGTGATTTGTTGAGATGACAATCATCCGGTTTTGACATGGCGCCAGCATGAATAACGATGGCAGGTTCATGTTGTTTAAAAACGGATTTCACCTGCTCCTCTTTTGTAAAATCAAGGACCTCATAAATTATCGCTCCTCCTGTATGTGAGGTGATTCCTCTTCCTGAAGCAATAACGTGAAAACCAAGGCGGTGCAAATGATGTATAAGATAAGATCCAATGAAGCCGTTGGCACCGGTCACCAGAATTTTTTGCATCAGCAAATATATGCTCAGGGCGTTAAGGCTGCAAGCGACACGAGTTGCTCATAGGTTAATCCAACAATGGAATTTTTTGTATGACCCATGCGTTGCAGGTAATCAGCCGAAATAATAACCGAACGAAATTGAACGGTTGCCGGTGGTGCAATTGAAGCACCAGGTACATATTGGTGTTTGTTTGTCCTGTATTGATAACGCAATGCTCCTTCTTGCACTGTAAAATACCAGTACTGGTGAAAGGCAGGCTTGCCGGGCTGAGGATAAACAGCGTAAGGAAGCTTAGTCGGTTTGTCCAGCATGCGTTCGTCTTCCAGCGGAATATGCTTTGCAAAAACAATAATGGCGCCCTGGGCTATTACCTCATTGCTGATGATTGGAAATGATTTATGAAAAAAGGAAACCTTGTACTCATTACTGTCAATGGTAGTCCAACCGGAAATGGATTCCCAACCAGTATCTCCCACACCTGATTTTGCCTGCTGTTGTTGACTGGCCCTTGAATGACCGGCTTCAACAATATCTTTTGATTTTGAACAACTTAAAAGGATCACCAGGCTAAAGCCCATCCACAGTTTCATACGCTTCATAACACATGCTTTGTTCTAACAAAACTGAAACCATGCCATTTTTAATCAGTTTCTGCCACAAAAAAATCTCCCCGGTTCACAGGGAGATGTCAAAAATTTTTATTTTCTAAGATTTTATCGCAGATCTACCACTTCTACACCTGGAAATTTTGCTTTATCAAATGAAAAGAAAGCATCACTCACCGTAACATTCTGCTTTAGAGAATTGACAGTATAACTGTAACGTCCACCTGTTTTCTCAAGAAATTTTGCACTGTATAATGTTTTGGTGGCTTTATCTACCTGGATGTAAACTTTATGATAGGGACGATTCTTGTCGATGGGAGTTAATTCTATTTCCTGAATGGTTTTGGTTCCTATTTTTTTCTCACCATTCATTTTATAATAAAAATCCTTATCATAAAAATTGGTAAACATCTTCTGTGGGGTCATGGCAGATGATGAAGTATTCACATTATCAATGGTCACTTCATTAGAAGATTTATCAAAATTCCACGTAGACCTTCCATCAGAAAAAATTTCAAGTCCATCCAAAGAAACTTTGTACTTATTACCTTTCATGGTCACCATGCCTTTTTTAGTAGACAATGCCTTACCCTGTGCATTTTCCACAGTATAGGTGAAACTGGCCTGGGGCACTTTAAAGGTTTTGAATTTGGCACTTACTGCATCGAGCACTTTTTTGGCCGCAGGATCATTTTTGGTAGGGTTGGCGCCTTGTGCCTGAACAGAAGTCATTAAAGTAAAAAAGCCGATCAGAGTAAATAATGTTTTCATTCTTAATGATTTTAATTAAATCCGGGGTAAAATTAGCCCCTCCAGTCGCTATTTTGCAATAGACATACCGCATATTCTTAATAAAATGCTTCTTAACACTAGCTTAGTGTTTGCAGATACTCCAGCAAATCTGCATCGGTCTTGATCATCACCTCCCTTGCTTTGGACCCTAAATTGGGGCCTACAACACCCGCAGCCTCAAGCTGATCCATTAACCTTCCTGCACGGTTATAACCAAGTTTCATTCTTCTTTGAATGAGCGAAGTGGAGCCCATCTGGTTGGCAACAATGAGTTTGGCGGCATCCTCAAACAAAGGATCACGGTCTGCCGAATCAAAATCCCTTCCCTCCAGTTCTTTTTCATCTACATATTCGGGTAGCATAAAAGCCTGAGGGTAACCGCGCTGATCAGAAATAAAATCAACAATTTTTTCAACTTCAGGCGTATCTACAAAAGCGCACTGGAGCCTGGTGATCTCTCCATTATAAGAAATGAGCATATCCCCTTTACCAATTAGCTGCTCTGCTCCACCAGCATCTAAAATGGTCCTCGAATCAATTTTGGAGGATACTTTAAAGGCGATGCGGGCAGGGAAGTTGGCCTTAATGGTTCCGGTAATAATATTTACCGAAGGTCTTTGTGTAGCAATAATGAGGTGTATGCCTACGGCACGTGCCAGCTGCGCCAGCCTGGCAATGGGCATTTCCACTTCTTTACCTGCAGTCATGATCAGGTCCGCAAATTCATCCACAACCAGCACAATAAAGGGTAGATATTGGTGTCCCTTTTGCGGGTTTAGGCGGCGACTGGTAAATTTGTCGTTGTACTCTTTTATATTTCTTGCACCGGCTTCCTTCAACAGGTCGTAACGGTTATCCATTTCAATACAAAGCGCATTGAGGGTGTGTATCACTTTTTTTGTATCAGTGATGATGGCATCTTCTTCTCCGGGAAGCTTGGCAAGAAAATGCTTTTCGATATGCCTGTACACACTTAGTTCCACCTTCTTCGGATCAATAAGTACAAACTTCAACTGTGATGGATGTTTCTTATACAGCAGGGAAACAAGAATGGCATTCAGTCCAACAGATTTTCCCTGTCCAGTAGCGCCTGCCATCAGCAGGTGGGGCATGGATGCCAGGTCAACGATGAAATTCTCGTTATCGATCTTTTTACCGATCGCAATAGGCAGACTGAAATTATTATGCACAAATTTTTCCGAAGCAAGCAGGGTTTTCATGCTTACAACGGTCTTTTTATGGTTTGGAACTTCTATACCAATGGTACCCTTACCCGGAATGGGCGCAATGATCCTGATACCTAAAGCAGCAAGGCTAAGTGCGATATCATCCTCAAGGTTTTTGATCCTCGAAATGCGCACGCCAGCCGCAGGAACAATTTCATACAAGGTTACAGTTGGCCCCACTGTGGCGCTGATCTTTTGAATATGAATATCATAGTTCTTCAGCGTATTGATGATCTGGTTTTTGTTTGCTTCGAGTTCGGCAGGATCCTGCACAATTTTTTCACTGCCATGAGCCTCAAGCAGATCAACTTTCGGGTATTTATAATTCCGCAGGTCGAGCGTGGGTTCGTAAGGGGGAAGGTTGCTGTAATCTTTATGATCACCACCTTCCTCTTCGGCTTTTTCTGCAGGGGTTTTTATTTCAAGTTCAAAATTATCTTCAGTATCCGTAGTTGGTGTAGCAGCAGTTTCTTCAGCCGGATGCGGCACTGCATTACGGTGAAGCAGATCATCAACGATTTCCTTTTCTATTACAGGTTCATTAATAGTAAGTGCATCATCCGCTTCATCTGTATCAACTCTTTCATTGATCTCAAAAGGTGTGGCATCTTCCAGTCCTCCGGTGGGATTGATGATCAATCGGCCATCACCATTTAAAAGATTGCCTTTCCCTTCATTTGTTTTTCCTGTATACAAATCATTAACAGATGGGCCGGAAACCGAAGTATCAATTTCATCTTCTTCAGGAATTTCTTTATTGACATCTTCGCTGGCAGATGCAGCAGGAGAAAAATTAAACGAAGGATTGAATTGCCAGATGAGGTAGGAAATACCTACAACGAGTAGCAGTGCTGTGGTACCAATTACACCAATGAAATCAGTGAGCCAGTTGCTGATCATATCACCTACCCTGCCTCCAAATGGAAATCCTGAATTTGAAAAGATAAATCCAAAGGTTACAGAAACGATCAGCAAACCAATGGTTACATATTTCAAATTTCTCCATATTGAAAAAACTTTTCTGTTCACCAGGAGGTTGATCCCTACAACAAAAAAGAAGGTGCAGAATAACATTGATGCTACACCAAACCCACGGAAAATAAAAAAATGAGAAATGTAAGCACCCAGCCTGCCAAGGAGATTAGAAACCTTCAATTCATTTTCTACAAGAAACCCGGCATCATTGTGCAGCACTTTATCCTGGTCTTCTTTCCAGGTAAAGAAATAAGAAACAAAAGCAATAAAAAGAAAAACAGAAATGAGCAGGGAAATGGTTCCAATGATCTTCCATGTGCGTTCGTCGGAAGCCAGCTTCTGAAGGTCGACCTTCTCCTCCTTATCCTTCTTAAAAGAACCGGTAACCTTTGGAGCTGTAGTTTCCTTTTCAGGTTTTTCAGCTGCAGGTTTTTGCACATTGGATTTTTTCAGCTTGTTAGCCATGAAACAAAAATAGGATTATGATCTTTGAAATTCAGGCCAGCGGCCAGTTTGACTCAAAGTAAACATTATTTCCTGATAATTCCGAGGAGAAGCAGTATCCAGCCGATGATAAAGAACATGCCTCCAACGGGTGTAATCAATCTTACCAGCGTAGGTACCTGTTTATTCATCGCTTCCAGTGAAACCGCCAGGTAAAGTGATCCTGAGAAAAGTACGATTCCTGCAATGAAGAAAACACCTGCATAATGCACCAGGCTACTAAAATAACGTTCTGCAAAAAATCCGATCATCAGGAGTGCAAAAACATGGTACATCTGGTACTGAACACCTGTCTGGTAAGTGGCAACTGTTTGTGCTGAAACGATCTTTTTAAGTCCGTGTGCGCCAAAGGCACCCAATGCCACCCCTAATCCTCCAAGCACCGTTCCTATTACCAAAAATATTTTATACATATCTGCTCAGGAATGAAAGACCCTTTCTACCAGTTGGTCCATTTTAATATCATCTTCATTTAAAATGATATGCGCCTGCTGGTAAAATATCTTACGGTTAGAAAATTTTTTTACAATGTAGGATTTCAATTGGTCGTCTGGGATGGACGTGATCAGTGGTCTTTGATCCTTTTCTCTCGACAGCCTGCTGAATAAACAGTCAACCGAGCAATTGATCCAGACAACCGTTCCTTTAGATTTAAGATAATCTATGTTGTTATAAAAGCAGGGTGTTCCCCCTCCGGTGGCCATCACGAAGATCTCGTGACTTTCAGTCAACATGTACAGAACTTCTTTTTCAAGCAATCGAAAATATTCTTCGCCCTGTTCGTCAAAAATTTCAGCTATTGATTTCTCTTCCTTTTCCACGATCTTTTCATCAAGGTCAAAAAATGGAAAGGACAGCTTTTGACTCAGCGCTCTTCCCCAGTGTGTTTTACCACAACCCATAAAACCGATGAGGAAGATTTTCATGCGCAAACTGATTAAACTTATTTAAAAGCATTGTATCCGGTAACATCCATGCCCGTAATCAACAGGTGAATATCATGGGTGCCTTCATAGGTGATCACACTTTCCAGGTTCATCATGTGCCGCATGATGCTGTATTCACCAGTAATGCCCATTCCTCCAAGCATTTGCCTGGCATCACGTGCAATGTTGGTGGCAATTTCACAGGAGTTTCTTTTCGCCATCGAAACCTGTTGCGCCGTCGCCCTTCCTTCATTCATCAGCACACCTAAACGCCAGACCAGCAACTGGCCTTTTGTAATTTCAGTGATCATTTCAGCCAGCTTTTTTTGCTGTAGCTGAAATCCACCGATCGGCCTGTCGAACTGCACTCTTTCCTTGCTATACCTAAGCGCAGTATCATAACAATCCATTGCGGCACCCAGTGCACCCCAGGCAATACCATAACGTGCTTTGGTTAAACAGCCCAGCGGACCTTTTAATCCTTTGATTTCGGGGAAAATATTTTCTTTAGGAACTTTTACATTATCAAAAACCAGTTCTCCGGTGGAGCTGGCACGGAGGCTCCATTTGCCATGTGTTACAGGCGTGGAAAATCCTTCCATTCCTCTTTCTACCACAAGCCCGCGGATATCGCCTTTTTCATCACGGGCCCAGACAACAGCCACCTGTGAAAAAGGTGCGTTGGATATCCACATTTTACTTCCATTCAATATCACATGATCACCCGCATCTTTAATATTTGTGAGCATCCCTGCGGGATTGCTTCCATGATCGGGTTCTGTTAATCCAAAATGCTTTTCGATATGCCTGTACACACTTAGTTCCACCTTCTTCGGATCAATAAGTACAAACTTCAACTGTGATGGATGTTTCTTATACAGCAGGGAAACAAGAATGGCATTCAGTCCAACAGAT
>MWWA01000060.1_pt1 | contig 35036 bp, 28 predicted proteins | sample 1047341 | NCBI WGS metagenome assembly MWWA01 (sample SAMN06349978, study PRJNA376086) | soil metagenome | isolation source: MS5-1 sample Antarctic (ecotone) soil | place: Antarctica | collected 2015-01-13
CATTAATAGCTCATATTGAAACATTTTCTCCATTACAAATTCACACTCTTCAAAAGCAATATAAGTTCCTATATAAGGAGATTTAGAAAAATCAAGAGGTCTTGTAGAAGCTCGATGATGTTGCATTAAAGCAAGCCATTCAATAAGATGTTCAGGGGTTTCATCCTTATTTAAATAATTGCGGGCTCCACGCTGAAATTCTGATAAAGAATATTTTCTATGCCTTTATAAAAATTGATGAACTCTTACGTTCAATTGCATTTTGCAACCCCCATTGAGCGTCTGATTGCCCCCGAAAAACCCAATTTCCGCAAAGTCCATCCACAAAATTTTTAAATTCTTTCCAGGATTTTAAACGCAGACTTATGCAGGTCTTTTCCATACCTACTTTATTATAAATTTTAAGACAGCTGCAGTATAATTATTTATCCTTTTCAAAAGTAAAAGGCTGCTCTTTAAGGATACTACAGATTTGTTTAAGGGATTCTGTCATTTCCTGTATGTTTTTATAATTAGCATAATTTACCTGGCTATTAACCCAGCGCAGGTAAATTCCTTCATTTTCAAAAGCTTCACGACCTGTACTTTTTTTAAATTCATCTGGCGTGAAAGGTTCAAAATGGTGTGCCATAGTTGGTGGTGTTTGAAAAGCAAGATTAAGAAAGTTTAAAATACATTTTAAAAAAAATGTTGAAACCTAAAATTTTTCTAGCACCAGTCTCATTTGCTCCTGAATAAGATCATTTCCTAAATTGCTGATGCTTCCAATATGAGTATGTATGAGCTTTTTCTGGTCAAACGTAAATTCGTTTTTTTCAACCTGGTCTCCCACCTTGCTGTAGGCATCCCTAAATGAAACACCCTTATTTACTTTTTCATTTATGGCTTCCACTGTAAATAAATATTTATATTTTTTATCCGAAAGCAGGTCTTTTTTTACTTCAATATTTGATAGCATCAACATCATCATTTCCATACAAATTTTTAGCTCTGACAATGCAGGAAATAGAATTTCTTTTGTCAACTGCAGGTCGCGATGATATCCGGAAGGCAGGTTATTTAATAACAAAGTCAGTTCATTGGGAATAGCTTGTATGCGATTAGATTTTGCCCGTATAAGTTCAAATACATCCGGGTTTTTTTTATGCGGCATTATACTACTGCCGGTGGTAAGATGAGAAGGAAAAGAAATAAAATCAAAATTTTGATTCAGATACAAACAGCAGTCCATAGATAATTTACTTAACGTAGCTGCCAGGCTACTGATACCCATAGCTACGAGTTTTTCTGTTTTCCCTCTGGCCATTTGAGCATAAACAGAATTGTAGTTTAAAGTAGCAAAGCCTAAAAGTGTAGTGGTTTTTTTTCTATCCAAAGGAAATGAAGAACCATAACCGGCACCGCTGCCTAATGGATTTTTATTTGTAACCGCATATGCGGCTGCAAGCATTTCCAAATCATCAATTAAGCTTTCAGCATAAGCACCAAACCATAATCCAAAGGATGAAGGCATGGCAAGCTGTAAATGTGTATAGCCGGGTAATAGATCTTCTTTATATTTTACGCTTTGCTGTAGTAAGAGTTCAAATAAGTCCTTAACACCATTTTTGATAATGGTAATTTCATTTTTTAAAAACAATTTTATATCAACTGCAACCTGGTCATTCCTACTTCTGCCACTGTGAATTTTTTTACCGGTTTCGCCAATACGTTTCGTAAGAAGCAACTCAACCTGTGAGTGTATATCTTCCACCCCTTCCTCAATTTTAAAAATTCCTTTTTCTATTTCATCTGCAATTTGTTTTAAAGCCTCTACTGCCTCCCCCGATTCTTCCTTCGTCATTAATCCAACATCACCTAACATGGTCACATGAGCAATAGAGCCCTGAACATCATATTTAGCTAAAAGCATGTCAAATTCATTATCCTTACCAACAGTGAATTTTTCAATGATTTCTGAGACAGATGTATTTTGTTTTTGCCAAAGCTTCATGGTCTTATTTTTTTTGTTCAAACTGAACCCTATCCAATAATTGTATATAAAGATCTACTGCCTCTTCTATTTCACTAACATAAATAAATTCATCTGCCATATGGCTCCTGGCTGAATCACCCGGGCCTATTTTTAATGCAGGAAAAGGCATCAGGGATTTATCAGAGGTTGTAGGTGAACCATAAACATTTAAATTTAAATCTAAACCTGCTTTAACCAGTGGATGATCTAAATCAATAAAAGAAGATTTTAATCTCATACTTCTTGGCTTAACCTCACTTTGCAAATGGATTTTTAAAGTCTCTAAAACATTATCTAAAGTATAAAGTTCATTTACCCTTACATCAACAATATATTTACAAGAAGCAGGAACCACATTATGAGCTTTATTTTCTGTTTCTATTGATGTTACTGACATCTTAACTTCACCTAACAGTTCTGAAACTTTTTCAAAAGAATAATTTTTGATCCATACTATATCATTAATGGCTTTATAAAGAGCATTTTCGCCCTCATTACGTGCTGCATGGCCTGCTTTTCCTAAAGCAATACAATCAATAACCATTAGTCCACGTTCAGCCACTGCCATTTGCATTTGTGTAGGTTCGCCTACAATGGCGCAATCAATTGGCGGTAAAAATGAAAAAATACTTTCTATTCCATCTCTCCCTGAAATTTCTTCTTCAGCAGTTGCTGCAAAAACCAGATTAAATCTTAAATCTTCTTTCTTATAATAAAATAGAAAAACACAAAGTAATGAAACCAAAGCACCTCCCGCATCATTACTACCCAAACCAAAAAGTTTTCCATTTTCGATATGCGGGTTAAAAGGATCTTTTGAATATCCTGAATTCGGTTTTATGGTATCATGATGGGAATTTAAAAGGATAGTAAATTTTGCAGGATCATAAAATTTATTGACAGCAAAAACATTATTTTTTACTCTTGTGGTTTCTAGCCCTTTTTCAGCCATATACTTACTTATGGCACTTGCAGTCTTCCATTCTACTTTACTGATTGAATCCAATGAGATCAGCTCCCGCAAAACATCTATTGCTTCTCTTTTTAATATTCCTAATTCCTCATTCATACGTTATTGTTGTCCCTGCATTACCCAATACCAATTCCTCTAATTGTAATGCTTTTCCCAAACTGATTTTATTAACTCCGGCAGTCAAAGCTTTAAAAGCATTTTCCAATTTTGGGATCATTCCTGCATAAATTATTTTTTCCTGTTTAAGTCTTTTATATTCTGAGAAATTAAGATGCTGTATGGAAGACTGGTTATCATTAACATCTATTAAAACTCCTTCTTTTTCAAAACAATAAATCAGATGCACATCATAATCTTTAGAAAAAGCTTTGGCAACCTCCTGCGCTACAGTATCTGCATTTGTATTAAGTAATTGCCCTTTTGTATTGTGTGTTATGGGTGCAATAACAACTGTAAAACCTGCAACCAATAATGTTTGTAATAAAAAAATTTGTACACTATCTACATCCCCGACAAAACCATAATCCAGGGCAGGGTTAATTCTTTTATGTGCTGCAATTATATTTCCATCTGTACCGGATAAGCCAACTGCATTACAATCATTAGCCTGCAATTGTGCTACTATGGTTTTATTTATTTCACCTGCATATACCATTGTTACCAACTTCAAAGTCTCAGCATCTGTTATTCTCCTACCTTCAACCATTTGTTGGGGGATATTTAATTTTTCAGCCAGCTTTGTTGCCCTTTTTCCTCCACCGTGAATTAATATTTTTTTTTGTGGTAGTAATGAAAATTTTACAATGAACTTTTTAAGTTCTTCTTCATCATCTATAACATTACCTCCAATTTTTATAATAAGAAGTTTATCCATTTAAAATAGTTGATAAAACTGCCTGTGCAGCCCAAACCCTGTTTGCTGCCTGTTCCGTTACTATAGAATTTGGTGAATCAAGAATTTCATCGCTCAATTCTACATTTCTTCTCACCGGCAGGCAATGCATAACCTTTGCATTGTTAGTTGAATTCATCTTTTCATTTGTCAGCATCCAATCCGCATCAGAGGATAATATTTTCCCATAGCTAGTATAAGAGCTCCAGTTTTTTACATACACAAAATCAGCATCACATAATGCCTGGTGCTGATTCAATTCTATAGTTGCACCCGTAGTATATTTTTTATCTAGTTCATAACCCGGCGGATGGGTAATGACAAAATTGGTTTTATCCAGGGCAGTTACCCATTGAGCAAAACTGTTTGCTACACACTGAGGCAATGCCTTGATATGCGGTGCCCATGTTAATACAATTTTAGGATGGCTAATTACAACCGGTTCTATAGAAAGATGTTCTTCAATAGTAATAATATCCGTTAAAGATTGCAAAGGATGTAAAGTTGCACTTTCTAAACTTACAACAGGTATGGCTGCATACTTTACAAATTCTGTTATGTATTGCTCACTATAATCTTCTTCTCTATTTTTTAAACCCGGGAATGTTCTTATAGCCAATATATCAAAATATTTTCCCAGTACCGGTGCAGCATCTTTTACATGTTCAACAGAAGTACCATTCATTACAACTCCTTCTTCAAACTCTAATGACCAACCTTCTGATCCAACATTAAATACAATAGCTTCCATTCCCAGATTCTGAGCTGCAATTTGAGTGCTTAATCTGGTACGCATACTTGGATTTAGAAACAAGCATCCAATTCTTTTGTTTCTTCCCAGTGTTTGATCTGTGTAAGGATTAGCTTTATACTTCAATGCAAGATCAACCAATTTTTTAAGGTCAATAACATCATGAACTGAGAGAAAATTTTTCACTTGCTAAATTTTATCCTGATTAATTTCTTATTATATTTTCTGTTTCCCGCGACTTTTCTTTATGTACAAGTTTTATCTCATGATGAATTGCATTCAGGAATTTTGTGATTTCATCGCCAGATATATTCAGTGCAGGCAACAATCTTATTATGTTTGGTTTAGCTTCACCGGTAAAAATAAATTGCCTGTTGAGCAGGTTCCTTTTTAGATCTTTTAACTTTTCAGGAACATCAAATCCAATCATTAATCCTTGCCCCCTTACTTGCGTAAATTCATTTAGCTCCATTAGGCTTTTACTTAATTTTTCGCCGATCAAATGTGCATGTTCAATCAATTTTTCAGATTCAATAACTTCCAATACAGCCAAAGCAGCAGCACACGCTAAATGATTGCCACCAAAAGTAGTTCCTAACATACCATATTTGGGTTTTATGTGCGGTGCTATTAATATTCCCCCTACAGGAAAACCATTTCCCATGCCCTTTGCCACAGAATAAATATCAGCATGAACTCCGGCATGGTCTAATGCAAAGAATTTGCCGCTACGACCATACCCACATTGCACTTCATCTGCAATAAAAAGAGAATTATATTTTGTACATAAGGTTCTTATTGTTTGTAAAAAATCCTTTGTGGCTACATGTATGCCTCCTACTCCCTGTATTGGTTCAATTATTACAGCGGCAAGTTCATTACCACTATTTTGAAAATAAGAAAGTAAAACTTCGGTATCATTAAAAGGAATAAAATCAATATTTCCCGTTTCATTAACAGGGGCAACAATTGAAGGATTATCTGTAGCTGCTACGGCAAGAGATGTTCTTCCATGAAAAGATTTGGAAAATGCCAGAATTTTTTTTCTACCAGTATGAAAAGAAGCCAGCTTCAAAGCATTTTCATTTGCTTCTGCACCACTGTTACAAAGAAAAAGCTGGTAATTTTCTTTACTGCTTATTTGATTCAATTTTTCTGAAAGCTGATTTTGTATGGGTATTTTAACAGAGTTTGAGTAAAAGGAAATTTCATGTAATTGCTTTTCAATTCTTTCTACCCAATGTGGATGATTATGCCCGATGCTGATAACCGCATGTCCTCCATACATATCCAGGTATTGAACATTATTTTCATCCCAAACAAAAGAACCTTTTGCTTTTTGAATAACTATGTCATTAATTGGATATACATCAAATAGAGGCATAATTAAAATTTAATTGTACTGCAGTTTTTAAATAACCTTTTTCAAAAGGCTGAAGCCTTCAATTTTAAACCGGCACATTCATCAACATTAAACATCAGGTTCATGTTTTGTAAAGCCTGACCAGAAGCACCTTTTATTAAATTATCTATAGCCGAATGTATAACCAGTTTTGATCCAATCTTTTCCAGTTGTATAACACATCTATTGGTATTCACAACCTGTTTTAAAAATATGGGTTGATCACTTATAGTAACAAAAGGTTCATCCTGATAAAAAGTATTAAACAAAATTTCTAATTCTTTTATAGAAAGCTGACATGTTATCATTGAACTTACAAAGATACCTCTGGTAAAATCTCCTCTCCATGGTATAAAATACAATCCTTTTTCTTTAATGGCTTCCTCATCAGTTTGAAGGGGAAAAGATGATTGCAGTTGGTGTAGCGATTGATGAATTTCTTTTACATGCTGGTGCATTAAAGATTTATAAGCTTGTATATTATTTGCACGCCAACTGAAATGCGAAGTTGCATTTAAACCTTGACCCGCCCCTGTAGAACCGGTTATACCTGTAGTTTGAATTTCTTCCAATAACTCTTCTTTTGCCAGGGGTAGCAAACCTAATTGAATAGCAGTTGCAAAACATCCGGGGTTTGCTATATTTTGCGACTTCCTGATATTTTCTTTATTTATTTCTGGTAAACCATAAACGAACTCACGCTCTTTCGAATGAGCAGATAATAATTTATTATTTTCTGCCAATCTATAATCCTGCGAAAGGTCAATAATTTTAATGTTCTCTGAAGGTTGGTTTTCCTCTAAAAACTTTTTAGCTTCTCCATGACCAACACATAAAAACAGCACATCAATATCATTCCAATTAGTTGGAATGGAATCAATGAATGCAAATTTTGTTTCACCAATCAGATCAGCATGAACAGTACTAACAGCTTTATTTGCGTTACTTCTGCTGTGAATAAAAGATACTTCTACATGCGGATGATTTAAAAGCAGACGTATTAACTCACCACCTGTGTAACCGGCGCCGCCAATGATACCAACCTTAATGTTTACCATTGGCCTGTTCTTTTATATGATGAAAAATAGCAGTTTGATTTCCGAAAATTTTTGTAAATCCTCTTACATCTTCACCGGTCCATCCTGTATTCATTTCTCCATATTTACCAAATTTAGAACTCATTAAATCATATGGGGAATCTATACCAGTTATTTGAAAACGGTAAGGCATTAATTGAAGAAATACATCGCCAGTGACCTGTTGCTGAGACGATTCCAGAAAAGCTTCTATATCTCTCATTACAGGATCCAAAATTTGCCCTTCGTGTAACCAGTTACCATAAAATTGAGCAAGTTGATCTTTCCATGATAACTGCCATTTTGTAAGCACATGTTTTTCCAATGCATGGTGTGCTTTAATAATGATAATTGGTGCGGCAGCTTCAAAACCAACGCGACCTTTTATTCCAATAATAGTATCTCCTACATGAACATCGCGGCCTATAGCAAATGGTGAAGCAATAGAATGTAAATATTGGATAGCCTGAACTGGGTGAGAAAATTTTTTATCATTTACAGAAGTCAATTCACCTTTATCAAATGTTATTTTTAACGCCTCAGGCTCGGACCTGGTAAGCTGGGTTGGCCATGCTTCTTCGGGAATGACTCCCTTTGATTCTAAAGTTTCTCTGCCACCAACAGATGTTCCCCAAAGCCCCTTATTAATAGAATATACTGACTTTTCAAAATTCATATTTACTTGCATATCTTTCAGATAAGCAATTTCTTCTTCCCTGCTTAATTTAAGATCACGAATGGGAGTTATGATTTCTATATCCGGTATAAGAATTTGAAATATCATATCAAAACGTACCTGGTCATTGCCTGCACCTGTACTTCCATGCGCTACTGCATCTGCATTTAATTTTTTTACATGTTCCGCTATATGCAAAGCCTGGCTAAGCCTTTCTGCGCTTACACTTAAGGGATAGGTATTGTTTTTTAATACATTACCATAAATAAGGTAACGAACGATCCTATCATAATATCCTTCTACAGCATTAATTGAAGTATGGGATTTTACACCCAAACTATAAGCATGATCTTCAATTTTTTTTATTTCACTTTCATCAAATCCACCTGTATTTACAACAATACTGTGTACCTCATATTTTTTTTCTGTAAGATATTTTACACAAAAAGAAGTATCCAACCCTCCGCTGAAACCTAATACGATCTTGCCAGGTGCTTTTCCTGTACTTTGCTCTTTTAAATCTTTTGCTTGACTCATTTATGTTGAACTTCTAAAAATTAAAAAGATTAAATAGGGTAACTTTCAGCTTTCTGTTACTATTACGATCCGGGAATTTTAGTCTTTTTAAAAACTTACTTCGTTTGAGTTTTATTAATCTCTCGTAAACCTTACTTTTCTTCTCAAAATGTTCTTTTGTTTCTTCAGGTTCGTAATGATCTTTGGGATCGTAAAGCATGGCAGTACATAGACAATTTTTTCTTTCCTTAGCCATTAATATATCATAGTTCACACAACTTTTACAACCAGCCCAAAATTTTTCATCCTGCGTAAGTTCGGAATAAGTTACTGGTTCATAACCAAGGTCACTGTTTATTTTCATTACAGCTAATCCCGTGGTTAACCCAAAGATTTTAGCTTCGGGATATTTCTGGCGGCTAAGTTTAAATATTTTGTCTTTTATAGCCTTGGCTACACCTGTTTTTCTATATGCAGGAGATACAATAAGCCCGGAATTAGCTACGTATTCTCCTTCCCAGGTTTCGATATAGCAGAAGCCTACCCAGGTGCCATCTTCTGTTAATGCTATAACAGCTTTACCTTCTTCTATTTTTTGAATAAGATAACCCGAAGTTCTCTTGGCAATACCTGTTCCGCGGGCATTAGCCGATGCCTCCATTTCTGCTGTAATTGTTTCAGCATACATTTTATCTGCAGGCGTTGCCTCTCTGATAACTATATTTTGATTGTCCACTTTTGTAATGAAATTTATAAGGGGGGATCACCAATCCAATAGTTGCTTCCGGGAGAACTTCACTGATAGGGGCGCTGGTTAATTGCTCGTCCTATCAGAATCCACGTCGTCTTGATAAATAACGAAACAGGTCGAAGCTTACAGCGTAAACACCTGTAGTAAGTTGTGCATGAAAAACAAAATGATTGCTATGAGTATTTGTGTTCACTGTAATTGTAGTAACAAATGTATGCCAGAATATAAAAATTGCTCCAAAAAAATTGTTAAGCGGCAAAGATAGCAGCAGGAAAATCTTTTGAATAACAGTAGAAGGTGAATAAAATTCTTTATTGAATCAAGGCTACATTACCTGCAAACTGAATGGGTTCTCCATTACTGCAGAAAACTTCAACCTGGTAAATATAAACATCGGGTGACACCTTATTACCCTTATATCTTCCATTCCACCCATTTTGAGGATTGTTAACAGGAAAATCTCTTTGTTCAAAAAGAACTTCACCCCAACGGTTAAAAATCCTTAATGATTTTACCCTGTCTATACCCTGGCCCCGAACATAAAAAATGTCGTTTACTCCATCGCCATTTGGAGAAAATGTATTTGGCAGGAAAACAGTTGCACCCTGGCAAAGTACCGTCACCTTTACTTCATCCTGGTTTTTACAACCATTACTATCTACGACAGATATTGTATAGTTTGTATTAAATTTTGGAGTAGCAATGGGTTGAGGACAATCATAACAACTTAGATCTGTTGCCGGTTTCCAGTTATATTTTTTTATGTTGGTACTGTATTGAGCTGCCAGCTTAACCGGTGTATTTATATTGGTTGTCAATGTAGATGGTACTGTAATAATGGGATTTGGATAAACATTCAGTTTAGTTATAGCCGTATCAGCACACCCGCTACTATTAACAGCAACTACTCTTATTTGAGAATAACCTTCTTTAGTATACTGCAGGGAAGGGGGGTTTTGAATATTTGATGTGGTCCCATTTGGAAATTGCCAGTTCCAGCTAACATACGATGTATCGGTTCTGTCAAAAACAGCAGAATGTTTTGCCCTTCCATTAACACATATCACCGAATCACCAACAATAGATATTGATGGACTGCTTGCTATTTTTACCGGTGTTTGTAAACGGATGCTATCTACACATCCGGCTTCTGTTTCAACAGTTAAAAGAATGGGATAAATGCCGGATTGATTATAATAATGTCTTGGCGCTTTGTCATTTAAAATTGTTCCATCTCCAAAATCCCAGGTGTATTTAGCTATTGGATCATTGTAAGTTATTGTAGAATCAAGGATTTGAACATAACCACTGTCACAATAAAAATGCTCGTTGACTTCAAATTTTGCAAAAGCACCTTTAATTTTAATAGGTTCTTTTCCTGAAAGCGTTATTACACAACCGGAAGATTCCGTTAATAAAATTTTAGGAGTAAAACTTCCCAGATTAGTATAGGTATAGGTTATTTGATTTATAGAAGTATCTACAATAGTTCCATCACCCAGATCCCAAAAGAAATTAGCAGAAGCAAGGTTATCAAAAGCTTTTAAATTTACCACTCCCGGTACGCAAGCCTGTACAGGATCATACTCCAGCTTTGCCGCATCGGGGCTATATAAAATAATTGTTTTTTCAGTAGAAGAAGTGCATTTCCCATCAGGACTTGCTACAGTAAGCTTCACTTCAAAAGTCCCCGGTTGTGTAAATAACTTTCGGTGATCAGTCTCTGAAGATCTTTCGCCTTCTATCCTCCAGTCAGATTTGGTAAAGAAAGTTGAAGCATTTTTGAAATTAACATCAAAAGGAGGACAAAAACTTATGGAATCCTGAACTTCAATCAGTGCTATGGGTTGCGAAATATGAATATAATTTATCCGCTCTAAGGTATCCTTACAACCCACTGAATCTTCAATGGTTAATTTTAAACTATAGTGACCTGTATCCTTATAGTTATATGAACCTGATACGGGTGCTATAGTTACAGGTGTTGAACTATCGCCAAAGTCCCAAACAGCAGAAACATAATCTCCTTTTGATTGGTTTGTAAAACTTATGGGGAACCCATAGCAAACTTGTTCTGTAGCGGTCCAGTCTGCAACCAGTTCCCTTACTTTTACCTGCATAAATGTACTGTCCTGGCAACCTGAAGCATCTTTTATACTTAATGTAACAGTGTAAAAACCAGATTTTTCATACTTGTGTTCAATAATTTTACCTTCTGCTTTTTCTACTATTGTTCCATCTCCAAAGTTCCATTTCCAACTTACTATATCATTATTACCAAAAGCTAATGAGCTGTCAGAAAATTGTGCTATTAAATTCCTACACTCTGATTGGTTAGTTTGAGCAAACAAAGCCCTTGGTCCACTTACTAAAATTGGTTTGGTAACAGAAGTACTACAACCATAATTATCTATAGTAATTAATTTTACATCATAATTTCCGGCAGTATCAAAAGTGTATGTGAATGAAGAATTTGTTATTAAAGTATCAAAGCCATTTACTTCCCATTTATAATTTACTATTTGCTGTATGCCCGGTGTAATTGCGCCAAAATTCACAGCTATAGGTTTGCAGTTTTGTGTAGAGCTGACTGTAAAATCAGGCGTTCTATTTACAATTGTAATTTCTTCCGTTTTTTTATGTGTACAGGAGCCATTAGAAACAGTAAGAGATATTTTGTATTTACCAGGACCAGGGAAAGTATAAGATGGAGGAATTTGTTCAGAAGATTTGCTTCCATCCGGAAACTCCCATAACCATGTTCTTCTTCCTAATGATGCTGAGTCAAAAAGTGAATTGTCACTAAAAATATATTCGTAATTCTCCTGGCAGTTAGGAGATAATGAAAAGCGGGCAATAGGTGCATTAACAAATAAAAATTTTTGATCAGTTTGAATACTGTCTTTACAGCCCTCATTGTTTACAAACAATATCACTTTAAACCAGCCTGTATCATTATAAGAATATTTAGGATCGTATAATGTTGAAGATCCTCCATCACCAAAATGCCAGGTATATATAGCAGTTTTGGGTTGAGACGTATTTATAAAAATTACAGAATCACTTGCACAAACATTTAATGGAGAAGCAGTAAATGATAAAGATGAACTATTACCTACCTGGACAGGAGTACTGGAAGAGGCAACACAACCATCTTCTGTAGTTATTGTTAATGACAAGGAATATACACCTGAAGATGTGTAAACATGAGATGGAGATCCCTCCGTTTTTATAGTACCATCACCAAAATTCCACTCGTATTTTATAATCGGGCTAATAGAAGTAATACTAGCCGAAGGTGTAACTGCATAGGGTACACAATCTGGATTTATTTTTTTTAATTCTACAGATGGCGGACCTATAGCAATAGGGCGGGGATTAATATAGGTATTACTGCAACCCGTACTGTTATATGCAGTAAGTTTTACACTAAACGAACCATTTGTAGTATATATATGTGAAACTGTTGCTGAAGTAGAACTTAAAACCGGTGACCCATCACCAAAATCCCACTCATACCTTGTAGCCCCTGTAGATAAATTTTGAAAATTAACAATAAATGGTGTGGCACATTGACCTATTGCCGGAGTAGAAAATTCTGCTTTAGGAATAATGCCAACTGTGATGTTTTTTTCTACCGAATCAACACAGGCACTATATGTATTAATGAGTGTTACTTTATACGTTCCTGCAGATGTAAATGTTTTTACTGCATTCTTTGTATTTATTATAGTTCCATCAGAAAATAACCATTTTGAAAGTATAGGTACAGGAGAAGAATTATTTGAAAAAGTGATTGGCGTATTTTCACAAAGAGTATTGCCTGTGGCGAAATCTGTGTTTGCTTCTGTTAAACTCAATTGTTTCTTTAGAGTATCTACGCAACCGGCACCTGTAGAAGCAATTAATGAAACGGTATAGTTACCGGGCGATTGATAAATATTGGAAGGATTTTCCAAAGTGCTTGTATTTCCATCTCCAAAATCCCATTTGTAGGATACTGATCCAAAGGCTATTGAAGAATTAATAAAATCAAGCTGAAAAGGAGCCTGGCAGACTGAAACTAAAGAATTTGTAAAATTTAATTCCAAACCGGGGGTTACTTCAATGAGTTTATTTTCTGTGAGCACCTTAGTACAACCCTTGTCAGTGGTTACCCGTAAAACAACAGTGTAACTGCCTGCTATATTATATTTTACAGTTGGAGATTGTTCAGTTGACCTGGTTCCATTACCAAAATCCCAAAACCAGCTTACTATTTTCGAACCATCAGTTGTAGATGAATTATCAGAAAATTTTACAGTTAAAGGTGCACAACCTGATTTTTTATCAGTTATAAAAGAAGTTGTAGGATCTTCATAAACAGTTATAGTAGTTGATTTAGTGCTGGAACCGGATAAATTAGTAACCTTTAAAGTAACATTATAAGTACCAGCCTGAATATAAACTGTTGATGGAGATGCCAGGGTTGATAAAGTTCCGTTGCCTAAGTTCCACTCATATTTTAAAGCAGTTCCAACAGAAAGATCAGTAAATTTTACTTTTAGCGGTGAGCAACCTGAAGTAACATCAACAGAAAAATTTGCCACAGGAACTTGCGCAGAGGCAAAAGTGCCTATAAGTAAGTTTAATAGCAACAGAAAAATAGGTGTTCTCTTCAAGACGAATTATATAAATCTCAGCATTTAGAAAGGTAAACAAATTACCAAATATTTATGGTAAGGGAAACGAAACTTAGATGAAAACATTATTTATAACGTTTAAAAAAACGAATAATAAATATATATATTTTATGTTTACTCTTCTATCCATTGAATTACAGCCGCATATGTTGATTTCTAAGAATTTTTTACGCTATTGCTATTTAAAAAAAATTACCTCAGTATAAATGGTAAAATTGTCTTTCTCAGTTTGAATCTATTATCAACCCATCATAACTTAAATGAATATGTTCGGGTAATTCATCTTCCACGTCCCGGTGTTTTCCTAATTGATGTGAGATGTGTGTAAAATATGCTTTAGATACTTTCATATTTTCAGCTATTTCAACTGCTTCATGTAAAGTAAAATGTGAAATGTGTTTTTCTTTCCTTAAAGCATTTAATACTAATATTTCAGTACCCTTTATTTTTTCCCTTTCCTGGTCATCTATTTTATTAGCATCAGTTATATAAGTAAAATTTCCAAACCTGAATCCATAAACAGGCATCTTTAAATGCCATACCATTATTGGGGATACAGGTATATCGCCTATCCAAAAAGGATCAAGCGTAATAGAATTAAGTTCAATGCTGGGTATGCCGGGATATTTTTTATCAGCAAAGGCATATGCAAACTCTCTCATTATAGCATCAATAGTCATTTGATTGGCATATACCTGCATAGGCTGCTCCTGGAAATAATTAAATGCTCTTACATCATCCAGCCCGGCAATATGATCTTTATGTGGATGAGTAAAAAGAACAGCGTCTAAATGCTTCACCTTCTGCCTCAGCATCTGGTACCGAAAATCGGGGGTAGTATCTATAACTAAAGTAGTATTGGCAGATTCAATTAGAATACTGGCTCTTAACCTTTTATCTTTTTTATCAGTTGACCGGCATACTTCGCATTCACAAGCTATCATGGGAACCCCACTACTGGTACCTGATCCTAAAAAAGTTATTTTTAACGGGGGGCACTTCACGATAAATTGAAAGTATTAGTTATCACCTTGTTCATTAGCAGCATGATATTGTCGCCGGATATCTATAAACAATTTATTACTTTCCGGAGTTAGAGTCTCAGAATCTATTTTTAGTTGTGGAATAAGATCTATTAAAGTATTGATTCTTCCTTCTAACTGTAAGAATTTATTAAGTACTACTACTTTTCTATCTTCCAATATGCAAAACCCACTTTGAAAGCTGCCTCTTTCATACCGCACTACATAACCACTTTCTTCGATGATCTTTTCTATTTTATCTAATGTTGTTTGTGTGTATTTCATCTAAAAAATAAATGCAATTATTTATAAAATTAGTGGCTAAAGTTTATACAATTACTTACTTACCATGTGCACCACCGGCACTATCATTTCCTCAAGGCTAATGCCTCCATGCTGAAAAGTATTCTTGTAATAATTTACATAATGGTTGTAATTATTTGGATAACATAAAAAAGTATCTTCCCTCGCAAATATGTAAGAGGAATTAACAGTTGGTGAAGGCAACCCTCCTTCTTTTGGATCTCGGAATGCTAATACATCTTTCGGTTCGTAATTTAAGTTGCGACCATGCTTATACCTCAAATTGGCAGTCGTTTGCTTATCGCCAATAACTTTTACCGGGTTTTTAACCCTTACACTTCCGTGATCAGTTGCTAATATGATTTTAATATTTTTTTCTGCAATTCTTTTTAAAGCCTGGTGCAAAGGAGAATGTTCAAACCAGGATGCTGTAATGCTACGGTAACTAATCTCATCGCCTGCAAGTTCTTTTAAAACTTCCATTTCGGTACGAGCATGAGACAGCATATCTACAAAATTGTAAACAATAACATTCAAATCATTATTTAATAAATTATGAACATTATTTACCAAATCAAGACCCGCCTGGTTGTTTACAACTTTGGTATAAGAAACCCTCAGATCATCATTGCCTGTTGCTTTTAAATGTGCCTTCAAAAATTCATTTTCAAAAGTGTTTTTACCACCCTCTTCATCATCATTTCTCCATTGCTCTGGAAATTTCTTTTCAATATCAATTGGCAGCATCCCGGTAAAAATTGCATTGCGGGCATAATGAGTAGCTGTGGGCAAAATGCTATAAAAAGAATCTTCTTCAACCAAACGAAAACTTTCCAAAAAGATGGGCATAATAGTTCTCCATTGATCAAATCTCAGGTTGTCAATAAGAATGAAAAAAGTAGTAGTTCCTTTTTCAACATGTGGAAAAACCTTTTCCCGCATTAATGTATGAGACATTACAGGTTTTTTTATTCCTTTCTCATTTATCCATGAAGAATAATTGCGACTAATAAATTTAAAAAATTCAGTATTGGCTTCATTTTTCTGGGTTTGAAAAACTTCCAGCATTTCAGGGCTATCACTCCTTTGTAAACTTAGCTCCCAATGTACCAGTTCTTTATATATTCCCATCCATTCATTATGATCGGGGTTACTGTTTAAAGCCATGAAAAGATTTCGAAATTGTTGCTGATAGGCAGTTGTTGTTTTTTCAGCCACCAACCTCCTGTTATCTATTATTTTTTTGAGTGAAAGCCAAACCTGGTTTGGATTTACGGGCTTTATCAGATAATCAGATATTTGGCTGCCTATAGCCTCATTCATCAAATTTTCCGTTTCATTTTTAGTTATTAAAACAACAGGGATCTGCGCATTAATTTCTTTGATTTTTGCCAATGTTTCCAACCCGGTAATTCCCGGCATAGATTCATCTATTAGCACAACATCTACAATATTTTCTTTTATATAATCTATAGCGTCAAACCCATTTGTAAGTGTTTGCACATCATATCCTTTGTTCTCCAGAAATATTTTTTGAGATTGAAGGCTTTCTATTTCATCATCTACCCAAAGAATTTTAGCCATGCTCATAGTTTCAATTTTAATATGTCGTAAGTTATTTCCATTATAATAGAGTAGAATTACCTTACTCTGCCATTGTCAATAAACTCAAATGTAAACATTCCCGTCTTGCCCTTAATTTTGAACATTAGAAATTAACTGAATAATACATGTCCTATGTCCGCAAGATCATTAATGACCCGGTTTATGGTTTTATAACAGTAGACGACCCCCTGATCTTCAAAATTATTGCACATCCATTTTACCAGAGACTGCGAAGGATTTACCAGATGGCATTTGCTTCTCTTGTATATCCGGGTGCTGTTCATTCAAGATTACACCATTCTTTAGGAGCATACCACCTGATGGGATTGGCTATAACAGAATTAAGAAATAAAGGTATAGAGATAACGAAAGAGGAAGAAACCGGAGCCAAAATAGCCATTCTGCTACATGATATCGGGCATGGACCGTTTTCGCATGCATTGGAAAAGAAATTGATCCGCAATGTTGATCATGAGCAGATTTCATTAATGATCCTGGGCTTGCTGAATGGTAATATGAATGGTCAGCTTGAAACAGCAATAAAAATCTTTACCGATGCTTATCCCAAAAAATTTTTGCATCAACTGATATCGGGTCAGTTGGATGTGGACAGAATGGATTACCTGACACGAGACAGTTTTTTTACAGGAGTTTCTGAAGGAGTGATTGGTTATGACAGAATATTAAAAATGCTTGTTGTTCATGATGGTGAGTTGATGATAGAAGAAAAAGCCATTTACTCTGTTGAAAAATTTTTAGTTGCGAGACGACTGATGTACTGGCAGGTTTACCATCATAAAACAGTTGTTGTAGCAGAAAAAATGCTTGTAAAAATTATTGACCGGGCTCAAGCGCTAATACAAAATAAAATAAACCTTCATGCTGCTTCCCCGGTTCTTGACTTTTTTTTAAAACAAGACACGAATGAACATTTTGAAAAATATTTAGAAAAATTTACCCAGTTAGATGATACAGATATTTTATGTACATTAAAAATCTGGTGCAGTCACCCAGACGGTGTTTTATCAACACTTTGCAAAGGTTTAATAAATAGAGATCTCTTGAAAATAAGATTGCAATCAGAACGTTTTGATGAGGAAGAAATCATAAAATTACAAAAGGATGTAGCCGGAAAACTGAGAATTACCATGGATGAAGCACAATATTTTGTATTTAAAGGAGAGGCAATAAATACAACTTATAATCCATTAGATGAGCACATAAAAATCTTATTTAAAGACGGAACTGTGTCTGATATTTCTAAAGTTGATAACGCCCTTATTCATCAGCAACTGGCTGCCCCTGTTAAAAAATATTACCTTTGCTATCTTCAATGAAGTCTTTAGAAGTCAAAAGAGTTTGAACTATTGCAGATTAGAATTTACTTCGATGACTATATTGGCTTTTTTGACTAATTTGATTATCTAATATGCAATTTACAGCTCAACAAATTTCATTGATCATTGGAGGTAGAATTGAAGGAAATGCCAATGCAACGGTTACCTCTTTTGGGAAAATAGAAGCTGCCCAGGAGGGACAACTTACTTTTCTGGCTAATCCAAAATATGAAGATTATCTATATACCACCAAGGCCACTATTGCTATTATTAATGAAGGTTATGCTTTAGAAAGAAAAGTTGAGCCTACTTTAATCAGGGTTAAAGATGCTTATTCTGCATTTGCACAACTGCTGCAGAAACACCAGGAGATGGTTACCCAACAGATGAAAGGCATACAACAATACAGTTATATCTCAGAATCTGCCCAGCTTGGTGAAGATGTTTTTATTGGTGCTTTTTCATATATAGGTGAAAATGTAAAAATTGGAAACTTTTCTAAAATATTCCCCGGAACTTATATAGGAGATAATGTAATAATAGGAGAGAATTGCATCATTCATCCCGATGTAAAAATTTATCATGATTCTGTTTTACATAACCATGTAACTATTCATGCCGGAACTGTTATAGGATCGGATGGTTTTGGATTTGCACCTCAGGCTGATGGATCTTTTAAAAAAGTTCCTCAAATAGGAAATGTGCTCATTGAAGATCATGTTGAAATAGGTGCAAATACAACAATTGATCGGGCAACTATTGGTTCTACCTGCATTCGTGCCGGTGCCAAATTGGATAACCTCATTCAGATAGCACATAATGTAGAAGTTGGTAACAGCACTGTCATTGCTGCCCAGGCAGGAGTGTCAGGATCCACAAAAATTGGAAAAAACGTGATGATTGGTGGACAAGCCGGATTAGTTGGTCATATCCAAATTGCTGATGGTTCAAAAATTAATGCTCAAAGCGGTGTAAGCAAATCACTTAAAGAACCTTATTCTGCTGTAACAGGATCTCCGGCCTCCGATTATACAAATGCTTTACGCAGCCAGGCAGTTTTCCGTAATTTACCCGAGTTGGAAAAAAGGATTTATGAGCTCGAGAAAATTATAAAACAACTCATGGCTGAAAGGGTGAATTTTGGAGTGAACGGAGAATAATCTTTTTATCCAACCGTTTTTGCATTGCTTCCTATATGCATGGCAAATGCGGCCAATGCTGCATCCTTTAATAAATTTGTTAATGCAAGATTTTTCATTTCCATGCTTCCGGCATCTGAGTATGTGGGCAAGTGTACAGTAATAACAAATATTAATAATAAAATAGCCAGCGCATAAGCTGCCAGTTGAGCCATCTTATTTAAGATAAATGCAATAGCAGCAAGTATAAAAGCTGCGCCAACAATGTAAACCCAAATTATACCACCCGGCAAAAATGGAGGAACATAATTTAATAAGCTTTTAGGTTGTAAAAAATGAAATATCCCAAAAACAATCATTACGATGGATAATATTATGATGGCAATGCGGGAAATAGTATGATCATTCATATAATAAGTTTTATTTTTTGTACTATTTATACACTGTTAAACCAACAACTTCAAGAACTATTGAAAAATATCAGCAGGCTTAAATTAGAAAATCAAAAGCCTTTATTAATTGATATATTTCCTTTAAGTATACCTGCAAAAATCACTCCCTTTTTAACGTCTCATTCGTTGGCTGAACAGCTTATTTTAGGTACATTTGCCCGAATGGACCTGCACCACTCCGGTGCATAAATTTTTCCCTGATAATGAGTGATATTTTAGATAGTTTAGCAACCCCTCCTGCACCTTCTGTACTTACTGGTTATGGTGCTGATAGCATACAAGTTTTAGAAGGTTTAGAAGCAGTTCGTAAACGCCCGGCTATGTATATTGGCGATGTTGGCGTTAAAGGTCTTCATCACCTGGTTTATGAAGTAGTGGATAATTCCATTGATGAAGCATTAGCCGGTCATTGCACAAATATTATTGTAACCATTCACGAAGATAATTCTGTATCTGTTGAAGATGACGGAAGAGGAATACCAACAGGTATTCATGCCAAAGAAGGCAGAAGTGCGTTGGAAGTGGTGATGACTGTATTGCATGCCGGTGGAAAATTTGACAAGGATTCATATAAAGTATCAGGTGGTTTGCACGGTGTGGGAGTAAGTTGTGTAAATGCATTAAGTAAATTATTGCATGTTACTGTATTTCGTGAAGGCAAAATATTTGAACAACAATATAAAATTGGAGTACCGCAATTTCCGGTACGTGAAATAGGTGTTTCAGAAAAAAGCGGGACTACAGTTCATTTTTGGCCTGATGACTCCATTTTTATTACATCTGATTATAATAAAGATATTCTTGAAGGTCGTTTGCGTGAACTTGGCTTTTTAAATAAAGGTTTAAAAATTATACTTAATGACCTGCGTGAAAAAGATGAAGAAACGGGTCAAACCTATTCCAAAACATTTTATAGCGAAGGTGGCATTGTAGAATTTGTAGAGATGCTTGATGCCAATGCTGGCCGTGTTCCTTTATTACCAAAGCCATTATTTGTTGAAGGCAGAGACGAAAAAAATAATGTTGGCGTAGAAGTGGCAATGATCTATAACAATGGTTATAGTGAGCATATTTATTCTTATGTAAACAATATTAATACTATCGAAGGTGGTACACACGTAGCCGGTTTTCGCAGGGCTTTAACCCGTGTTTTTAAAAGCTATGGCGACAAGCAAGGTATGTTTGAAAGAGCCAAAGTAACTATTGAAGGTGATGATTTTCGTGAAGGATTAAGTGCAATTATCTCGGTAAAAGTTCCCGAACCTCAATTTGAAGGACAAACGAAAACCAAATTAGGTAATAACGAGGTAATGGGTATAGTAGATACAACAGTATCCAGAGTAATAGAAGCTTACCTGGAAGAAAACCCACGAGAAGCAAAAAATATTATACAAAAAGTAATATTAGCGGCACAAGCCAGGGCAGCAGCTAAAAAAGCCCGTGAGATGGTACATAGAAAAAGTGTACTGAGCGGAGGTGGCCTACCCGGTAAACTGGCTGACTGTTCTGAACGCGATCCTGAAAGATGTGAATTATATCTTGTTGAGGGTGATTCTGCAGGTGGTACTGCTAAGCAAGGCAGAGACCGTAGTTACCAGGCTATACTTCCATTACGTGGAAAGATTTTGAATGTGGAAAAAGCAATGGAGCATAAGATTTATGAGAATGAGGAAATCAGGAATATGTACACTGCTCTTGGTGTTACTGTAGGTACACCTGATGATCCAAAAGCTTTAAATATAGTTAAGATCCGTTATCATAAACTCATAATCATGACGGATGCCGATGTGGATGGTAGCCACATTGCAACGTTGATACTAACTTTTATTTATCGGTATATGAAGGAATTAGTTGAACAGGGTTATGTGTATATAGCTCAACCACCACTTTACCTTGTAAAAAAAGGAAAAGATCAGGCTTATGCCTATAATGAAGAACAAAGAAAAGTTTTAGTAGATAAGTTTGGAGGGGGCAATCCTGATAGTGTTCATATTCAACGTTACAAAGGTTTGGGTGAGATGAATTCTGAACAACTTTGGGAAACAACAATGAATCCTTCAACCCGAACTTTAAAACAGGTAACTATTGAAAGCGCTGCTGAAGCAGATAGAGTATTCAGCATGTTAATGGGAGATGAAGTAGCTCCGCGAAGAGAATTTATTGAAACGCATGCCAAGTATGCACGTATTGATATTTAATCAATAATGATTTTACTCCTTATTGAATAAACCTGATAGTATAAGGATAACGATATAATTTTTCATCAGCAGCTCTTATTGTAGCCACAATAATCAGTACAACATGAAAAATGCCTATTACTATAAAAAGAAAGATACCTACCAGTAAAATCAGCGTTATAAAAGCAACCAGATAATACAGCATCAATGTAAGCTGAAAATTAATGGACTCTTTAGCATGTATTCTTACAAATTCCGATTCATCCTTTTTTAAAAAATAAATTACCAGGGGAGCAAAGATCCAAACTACGAAGGTTAATACATGTGACAGTACACCTAATAGTCTTTCACTTTCTGTCACAGGTTTCGCTGGCGTTCCCGTTGAACCTAAATATTGTTGTTCCATTGCAGAAGTTTTGATGAAATTACAAATTTTGATTTTCTAAAAGCTGATTCCATTTTTTCGATGAATGCTTTTCTGCCAATTATTTAGACAATAGAAATTCTTTTATAATTTGATAATCTGCTTTCATCAACACCGATGATTTATTTTTTTTAAGCAGTTTTTCTATTTGATCAGAATGGATATTTTTCTCAATGATTTTTTCAATGAGCTCATAAAATTTCAAGTGGTGGGCAGTTTCCAGGAAAATTCCTTTTTGTTGAGTGTGCTGTTGAATATATTTTTCAAGAGCTGCAAAACCTACTGCTCCGTGTGGGTCCATTAAATAATTGTATTGTTTGTAAACTTGTTTAATAGCTTCTTTTGTTTCAACATCCGATATAACATAACTGACCAAAATATTCTTTAGTTGTTCATAATCTTTTTCAAATAACTCCAAAATTCTGATGAAATTACTGGGATCGCCTACATCCATAGCATTTGATAAAGTAGCAATTGCTTTTTTAGGTTCATAATTGCCTGTTTTAAGAAATCTTGGTACTACGTCATTCTCGTTACAGGCAGCAATAAATTTAGATACTGGCAAGCCTGATTTGTAAGCAAGCAGTCCCGCTGCTACATTGCCGAAATTTCCTGATGGTACTGAAAATACCGGAGGATTTGTTTTATCATTCCATTGTTGGTACGCAAAAAAATAATAAAGCTGTTGCGGCAGCCACCTGGCAACATTTATAGAATTAGCTGAGGTAAGAATTAATTTTTCATTTAAATCTTTATCTGAAAAAGCTTGTTTTACCAATTGCTGGCAATCATCAAAATTGCCATCAACTTCTAATGCAAAAATATTCTTCCCTAATGTTGTCAACTGAAGTTCCTGAACAGAACTAACTTTTCCGGATGGATATAATATAACTACCTCTACCCCTTCCACCTCGTAAAACCCATGTGCAACAGCGCCACCTGTATCACCGGAAGTTGCTACTAATACAGTAATCTTTTTTGTAAGATTTTCAGCAAAGTATCTCAGGCATCGGCTCATAAACCGGGCACCAACATCTTTAAATGCCATGGTGGGACCATGAAAAAGCTCAAGAGAAAAAATGTTGCCCGTTACAGGAACCAGGGGAAATTTAAAATTTATGGTTTCATCTAAAATATTTTGAAGAACCTTAGGGGGCAACACGTTCTCCAGGTATGATTTCATAACTGTAAAAGCTATTTCTTCTTTTGAATAAGATTCAATTTGTTGAAAAAAATGAGATGGTAAAACAGGTATAGTTGCAGGAAAGTATAACCCCTTGTCTTCTGCCTGGCCTTTTAAAGTTGCTGTTTTAAAATCAACATGTGATGTAGTATTTCCAAGACTATAAAATTTCATTATATTATTTCTACTCCTTTATGATTAATTGTGGTTACATAAGTTTCATATTCAACTCCCACCTGCTCATAAATTTCTTTCATTTCCTGTGCTACTTTGCTGGCTGTTGTTTCATCTTTACTCAGCATAAACACTGCAGGTCCTGAACCTGATATGCCGCCACCTAACGCTCCTATTTCCATTGACCTTCTTTTTATTTTATCATACGAAGGAATAAGCTTACTTCTTACCGGTTCTATTAAAACATCTTCCAGCGACCGGCTTATTAAATCATAATCTTCTTTTAATAAGCCGGCAACTAATCCTGCTATATTAGCCCATTGTTTAATGGCATCTTTTAAAGGAATGTTTTTAGGTAAAATGTTCCTTGCATCAGAAGTTTTAATTTCTATTTTAGGCAATAACAGGGAAACATATAGTTTGGGAGCTGTAATTGAAATTACATCTAAAGGTTCTGTTGATCTTAAAAGTGTTATTCCCCCAAAAATTCCCGGTGCCACATTATCTGCATGCATGGCTCCCGAAGCTAGTTGTTCACCATACATGGCAAACTCTACCAATTTTTTTTGCGAAAAAATATTACCAAGCAAATAATTAGCGGCAACTATAGAACCAGATGCTGAGGCAGCACTGGACCCTATTCCACTACCCGGCTTGATATTTTTTGTAATGGTAATTTCAAATCCAATGTTTTGATTTAATTCTTTTTTCATCTGGAGTAAAGGTGCACCGGCAGTATTTTTTTCCGGGTCAACAGGGAGGGGGAAATTGTCAGATGAAATAATAATGATCTTATTTTCATCCAGCAATTTCATTGAAATTATATCAAACGGCTCCTTTATACACAAACCCAATACATCAAAACCACAAACAAGGTTAGCAACAGTTGCCGGGCAAGAAACTTTTACTTCTTTCATTTAATTAATCGCAGTAGTTATTCATTAATTACGGCTTTAAATTAGTCATCTCTACCTTTACAAACTCAAATATCTTTAAAGCGAAAAGACAAATGAATTATAGTCCCGATATAAAGCGATATGATAAAATGATTTTTCGCAGGTGCGGAAACAGTGGTCTTCAGCTTCCAGTTTTATCACTTGGCTTATGGCACAACTTCGGTGCTGTAGATGATTACCATAATTGTAAAGAAATAGTTTATACTGCTTTTGATCATGGCATTACCCATTTTGATCTTGCCAATAATTACGGACCACCGCCGGGGGAAGCAGAAATAACTTTTGGTAAAATCTTAAAAGAATCATTTCAATCGCACCGTGATGAATTAATTATATCCACTAAAGCTGGCTGGCAAATGTGGCCCGGACCTTATGGTGACTGGGGTTCCAAAAAATATTTGGTTGCCAGTTTAGATCAAAGCCTGAAAAGACTGGGGCTGGATTATGTGGATGTATATTATCATCACAGACCCGATCCTTCAACTCCCTTAGAAGAAACTATGGGAGCTTTAGATCAAATAGTGAGGCAGGGCAAAGCTTTATATGTTGGCATTTCCAGTTACTCTGCCGATGAAACATCTAAAGCAATATCTGTTTTGGAATCATTTGGAACCAAACTTCTTATTCACCAACCAAAATATTCAATGCTTGAAAGATGGGTTGAAAATGGTTTGCTGGATGTTTTAGAAAAAAAAGGTATTGGCTGTATTACATTTTCTTCATTAGCCCAGGGAATCTTAACTAATAAATATTTAAAAGGAATTCCTGCTGATTCAAGAGTTGGACGAAACTTAGGAAATGGTGCTATTCAATCTGCTGATATATCGGAATCAACACTTAAGAAAGTAAAATTTTTAAATGATGTTGCTTTAAACAGAGGACAAACGTTGGCTCAAATGGCTATAGCATGGATATTAAAAGATAAACGTGTAACATCAGTAATTATAGGTGCCAGCAAAAAAGAACAGGTTAAAGAGCTTATAAGTACCATAGAAGAAAAGGAGTTTTCTAAAGATGAATTAGAGAAAATAGAAGGTATTCTTAAAGGGGCAAACCAATAACAGATGAGGAAGAAGAAGATGCTTATTAATTGGTTTTCAAATGATTATGCTTAAATAAAAGTGGGATGGCAGCCGTTTATAACTTTTGGCCTTCATTTTGCCGAAAAATATATAGATTTAAACTTTACTAACTATAAAATTAACCCATATGTCAGAGGATTTAAGACTTACAGCATATAATGTAAAAACTAAAGAAAAAGGTGTTCCTATCCAGGATGCCGTTGTAACAAAAACAGCAAAAGGCGCTTACATGGTTCAGGGACATGATGGCAAAGGAAACAAATTGACAACTTTATGTAATGAAGCTAAAGCAATGGCCGCTATCAATGCTGGTCTTGCTAAACGGGGTTGGGAATAATCTTATTTTACAATATTCAAGAGGTGTAGCTTAGGCTGCACTTTTTTTTAATCGCTATGTCTCATTGGTTAAACTTTTTCGATAGCATGAACAGCAACTTCTTTGTGCATACGTTGCAAAAATGTATGAACCTCCTGCATACTTTCAACAGGTTCTACTATCAACATAAAAACTTTTCCGGTTTGCTTTAGCCTGGCTTTATTTGTACCGGACTGCAGGTAGTCTATAATATTTTTAAAGACGTCGGATTCAAAGTAAGGAGAATCATGCTTATTAACAAAGAAGCAGCGCATTACCTGCTCTTTTATAACTAATTTTTCAAAACCTAAAGCTACAGCCAGTTTGCGGCATCGTACGGTAATAAACAAATCCTGTACTTCTGGTGGAACAGGACCAAAACGATCTGCAAATTCTTCTTCCATTTTTAACAGCTCATCTTCAGTTTCGCTATTGTCAAGGCGGGAATATAATGATAGCCGTTCTGTAATATTTTCAACATAACTGTCAGGAATCAATATTTCCAGATCTGTATCAATGGTACAATCCTGTACAAAATCATCCTGCTTCGATATTTCCTCTTTGAACAGCTCTTTAAAATCTGTTCTCTTCAATTCGCGAATGGCTTCATCTAAAATTTTCTGGTACATTTCAAAACCAATATCAGCCATGAAACCACTTTGTTCGCCTCCCAGCATATTTCCTGCGCCTCTTATATCAAGATCACGCATGGCTATTTGAAATCCACTTCCCAACTCACTGTGTTGTTCCAATGTTTGCAATCTTTTTCTTGAATCATTAGGAAGTGTACTCATAGGCGGAGCCAATAAATAGCAAAAAGCTTTTCTATTACTTCTGCCTACCCTGCCTCTTAACTGGTGCAGATCACTTAACCCAAACTGGTGTGCATTATTTACAATAATCGTATTTACGTTCGGAATATCTACCCCACTTTCAACAATATTTGTACATACCAGCACATCATATTTTTTATCAATAAAATCCATGATCCTTTCTTCAAGCTCGTGACCTTCCATTTGTCCATGGGCCCATCCTATACTTATGTCAGGGCATAAAGACTGCAATAGGGCAGCCATTTCAGGCAAACCTAAAATCCGGTTATGTATAAAGAAAATTTGTCCTCCCCGCTCTGTTTCAAAATAAATAGCATCACGTATAAAGTCCTGATTAAAAATCTTTACTTCAGTTTGTATAGGTTGCCTGTTGGGTGGTGGTGTGTTTATAATGGAAAGATCTCTGGCTCCCATCAAACTAAATTGCAGTGTACGCGGAATGGGAGTAGCAGTTAAGGTTAATGCATCCACATTTGTTCTGAGGGTTTTGATTTTTTCTTTATGCCCTACACCAAATTTTTGCTCTTCATCAATGATCAACAATCCAAGGTCTTTGAATTTTACATCCTTGCCCAGTAAAGCATGTGTACCAATAATTATATCAACCTTACCTTCTTCCAGCTTTTTATATGTTTCTTTTCTTTCTTTAGCAGATTTAAACCTGTTTACATAATCAACCGTTACGGGAAAATCTTTTAACCTGTCACTGAACGTTTTAAAATGTTGAAAAGCAAGGATGGTTGTAGGAACCAGTATTGCCGCCTGTTTTCCATCAACTACTGTTTTAAAAGCAGCCCTTACAGCCACTTCAGTTTTACCAAAACCTACATCACCACATACAAGGCGATCCATTGGTGACAGTGACTCCATATCTTTTTTTACATCAGCAGTAGCTTTACTTTGATCGGGTGTGTCTTCATAAATAAATGATGCTTCCAGCTCTGTTTGCAAATAATTATCAGGGGTATGTCTAAAACCTTCCTGTGCTTTACGCTTTGCATAAAGTTTAATAAGATCAAAAGCTATTTCTTTTACTTTAGTTTTTGTCTTCTCCTTCAGTTTTGCCCATACTTCACTTCCTAATTTATTTACTTTAGGTGGAGTTCCTTCCTTACCTGTGTATTTTGCAATTTTGTGAAGCGAGTTGATGTTAACATAAAGAATATCGCTGTCTTTATATATTATCCTGACAGCTTCCTGTAGTCTTCCATTAACTTCTAATTTTTGTAACCCGCTATACATACCTACACCATGGTCTATATGGGTTACAAAATCGCCAGGTTGTAACTCCCTTAATGTGCGTAATGTGAGTGCTTTGTTTTTATTGTAGGCCTGTTTAACCTTATACTTATGGTATCGTTGAAAGATCTGGTGATCCGTATAACAAACAATTTTTAATTCTTCATCAATAAATCCTTCATGAATAGAGCTTGCTATAGGATTGAAATGAATCTCTTCCTTCAGATCATTAAAAATGCTGTATAACCGCTCCAATTGTCTTGGGTTTTCAGCAAATAAATTCAATTGAAAACCTTTAGCTGCCCAGCTTTTAAGATCTTTTATTAATAAATCAAACTGACGGTTAAAAGCAGGCTGTACTTTGGTTTCAAATTCAACCTCAAATAAAACTGACTGTGGGCGTTGAAATCCAAAATAAACCTGGTGGCGATTTTTTAATTCATCAAAAAAATCAGAAGCTTTTATAAAATCATTTTCAGTTACTTCTTTTTTCTCGAGATTATCTTCATCTTTTTCCTGAACCTTATTTTCATCACGCAACCGAAAAAAGATCTCAAGGTCTTCTTCGGCCGTTATTAATTTTTCTTTTGTTAGTTCTTCATCCTGTATCCAAATAACAGTATTGTCCGGTAGAAACTCCAGAAGAGATATTTTGTCTTCATCTACAAATTGAGTTTCCACGTTTGGAATAATGGAAACATGTAACAACCTTCTTTCGCTAAGCTGTGTTTCAGGATCTATAATTCGTATAGAATCAACATCATCTCCAAAGAGTTCAATTCTATAGGGTTTTTCATTACCAAATGAGTATATATCTACAATACCGCCTCTTACAGCAAATTGACCTGGCTCATAAACAAAATCTGTTCTTTCAAAACCATAATTTACCAATTGCTCATAAAGCTTAAAGGCATCCAGGGTATCGCCTGTTTTTATGGATATTATATTTTCTGAAATCACTTTAGGAACGACCACTTTTTCAAAAAGGGCTTCAGGATAAGTAACTATTGCTCCTACCCGGTTTACAGCACCTGCAGAAAATTTAGTAAGTGCCTCTGTTCGCAACATGACGTGCGACGAATTAAGCAATTTATAATTCTTCCTGTTTTTAAATGATGCAGGAAAATAAAATACCTGAAGCGCATGGGTAAGGTTCTCTAAAGTGTTGTGGAAATAGGCAGCCTCTTCAGGATCATTACAAACAAAAACATGATTTAATTGACTGCAGGAAGGATGCGCAAATATGGTTGCTGCAACAAAACCTGAGGAACTTCCTCTTAAGTTTTTTGTATAAATACGTTGAGGTTGGGCAAGAGTTAACCTGTCAGCCAGTGTAAAAAGGCGGGATGATTTTTTATAACGCTCCAATAATTCACCAAGATTCATCAATACTTCTACTCCCTCTGAAACAGGTGCGCAAAGGTAGGTTAAACAGTTTTTTAAAATAGTTAATAGTAAGTTGCTAATTGAATCTTCCAATAGCAGTTCTACGTATATTTATAATCAGAACTCAATACATAAATAATATTTTTCACCACATAAGGATTTTAAAACTGCCCTAAGATGAAACTTAAGCTATTTGGATCGTTTCTTTTGTTTGGAATTGTTATCTTATTTTTTTTATTTCTGCCCAAATCCGTACCTGCAATTGCTGAAAGTGAAGGTGAAGAGGATGAAAATAAAATGCAGGTAGAAAGGATGCTTTATGAATTTGACCTGGTAAAAGATCCATCAGGTAAAATTCCGGAAGGTATTCGTGAACAGGAGATGGCTTTGGCCAGATCAATGCCTGTAAAGGAAACTGAAATTTTTTCTACTAACAGCAGTTCCAGAACTTCAAACTTAAATACTTATTTACCTGCAGGACCAAACAATACCGGTGGTCGTACAAGGGCAATAGCTTATGATATTAATTATGCATCTACTAATGTAATTATTGCGGGAAGTGTAAGTGGTGGTATAATGCGTTCATCAAATGGAGGTACATCGTGGGCTTTAGTAACACCGCCTGAAGATGTACATAGTTTTACAGCAATTGCACAGGATCCCAGACCGGGTTCACAAAATATATGGTATGCCGGCGGAGGAGAATATATTGGTAATTCAGCATCAGGTATTGGCGCCACCTACTTAGGTCACGGGTTATGGAAATCAACAAACAATGGAGTTTCATGGACCAAATTAACCTTCGCCATTAATGATTTTCCCGGGAATGCACAGGGTAATGCATTAGAAGCTTTTGATCATCCCTTTGATTTTGTACACCGCATTGCTGTTAATCCTACAAATGGTCATGTTTTTATTGCGGCACATAGAAGAGTGGTAAGAACTACAGATGGTGGAAATTCATTTGAAGCCGTATTTGGTTCTAATGTTGCCTCAACGGCCTCAACAGGACAAAATGATGTAGCTATATCGAGTGACGGAAGAATATTTGTTGCCATGAATGGTGGCAATCCCGATCAAAGTTTAAGAGGTGTTCATATTTCAACCTCAGGCAACAGAGGAACTTTTCAACGTATAGCAGGAGGCCAAACTTTGGGTGTTGATTCAATCCCTGACTGGAGGGCAAATTCGTATCCTATAACATCGTCGGAGCCAAAAAGAATCATTATGACTCTTGCGCCTTCCAATAACAAAATTGGATATATATTTTATGAAAATGGTTTAAGCCAGGCGCCGCCTGATTTAAAACCTGAGGGTGATTTATTTCGCTTTACGGATGAGACAAATTCATTTACGTGGAGTAACAGGTCTGCCAATATGCCTGATTTTCCGGGGGGCAACTTTACGGATATCGATCCGCTTGCACTCCAGGGAGGTTATAATATGGTTGTAAAAGTTCATCCCACCAATGTGGATATTGTTTTTGTGGGAGGTGTAAATCTTTACCGGTCAACAGATGGTTTTACATCCAATACAAATACTGCCTGGATCAATGGTTACAGGCAATCTCCTTTAGATGCAGGATTATATATGCAAAACCAAAGTGGTGTTGTATCCAGGTTAAGTGAATTTGGACATCCCGATATTCATGAACTTGTTTTTAATCCTGCAAACAGCAATGAAGCTATTTGTGGTGATGATGGAGGTGTTAGAAGAACATCCAACATATTGGCCGGTGGTAACAATTGGCCTGTTCATCCTGTTCAATGGAATTTTTTAATGAATTACCAAACAGTTCAATATTATTATGTAGCCATGGACCCGGATGCTGGCAGGAATATGTTTACAGGAGGTGCACAGGATCATGGTACTTTGTTAAGAGATAAATTAGGTTATTTTGTACCGCTGGCAGATAGTAATAACCATGTAAGAATTTTTGGCGGCGATGGTACCTCAGTGGGTGTATCAAAACTAACTTCCGGAACACAATTTATTTATGCCGCCCCCCAATTTGGTGGTATAAGGCGAATTAGATTAGTACCCAGCTATCAAGCTGTTGATATCAGGCCCGAAAACCTTACTGGTTCTCCTGATGACCCCAGTTCGTTTGGAGAATTCGTTACCAGGTTTTCTTTAAACCCCGACAACACCGAAGATTTATATTATGCAAACTTTAACCGCTTGTTTCGTTCCGTAGCAGCTTCTAATGCTTCTCAAACCAATTTTACCGAACTAACAGGGGTTGGTCAGGCCATCAACCCGGCGAGTCCTTCAGGAACTAATATAAGAATAAGGGCTATGGCATTTACAAGAGGCCCCTATAATAGCAGCCATGTCATGTATATTGGAACTACCCCTGTCTCAAATAGTTCAGGACAAATAGTAACCCCTGGAAAAATATTTCGTTTGAATGATCCACGCAATGCACTTCCTGCAACAGTTCCTGTTGATATTACACCCACAGGGTCGCAGGGTAACATTCAGGATATAGCAGTAAATCCAAATAATGATGATGAAATATTAGCTATAGCAACAAATTATGGAGTTATCAGCATTTGGCATACTACCAATGCAAAATCAGCAGTACCTACATGGCGTAATGTGGAAGGTAATCTTGCCTTGCCCTCAATCCGCAGTTGTGTGATTGCTGTAAAAAAGGATGCGGCAAACCAACCAGTGACTGAATACTATGTTGGAACCTCTATTGGATTATACAGCACTACCAACATAAGCGGATCGCCAACATGGGTAAGAGAAGGCGGACAAACTTTAAATTATGCTGTTGTGGGTACAATGACATACAGGCCAGTTGATAATGTAATGCTGGTAGGTACACATGGTAACGGAATGTATTATACTTATTTGGGTACGCCTAATTTTACCCCTATAAACACATCTATAAATCCAATAACTAACGATAGCAGGTTTATTACTTCAGTTTATCCTACAATAACTACAAATACTGTTTTTTATAGTATAGGAGATTTATTTACGATCAATAGATTAAGAATTGATGTTACAGGGTTAAATGGGCAGAGAGTTTATCAAAAAGAAAGTCCTTATCAGAATGGAAGAGTAGATTTAGGACATCTTCCTTCAGGTGCATACATTATATCAATATATAGCCTTGATGGAAAATACAGGCACATTCAAAAAGTGATTAAACGATAAGGATTAACAATAAGCATTTATACAAAAACAGAATAAAAGCATCTTATGTATATGAAATCAATCTTTATTGCCATAATTGCATTCTTCATTTTTACAGGATGCTTACAAGGACAAACCAGGAACGATGTGAAGCTTTATGCATACAAGCAACCTGTTATTGGCGGGGCTCCTCCCCGAACTACAATTACAGAAAACGGGCAACCATTGGAATCTAACAATACCCGGTCAAGAAATAATTATCTTATTTATCTGGAAGCTTCTCCTTCCATACGGGTCATACCTGTAGAACTTTGGATTGAAGGAGAAAATTATGGTGTTTCTTCTACAGATGTAAAACAAACACCCGTTGAATCAGCATCTGCAAATCCCGGCGAAGAAAAAGCTACAGTATTGGTTCCTAAAACAAACAACAAAGTCGTTCAGCTTAATCTAAGACCTTTATCAGTTTCAAAAAGTACTGCTGCTGCTAAATCTGCATCACAAGCAAACCAGGTAGTAGTTGTTTATAAGGTTGGAAGCAGTTTCTACCATGCAGTAGTTCAGGATCTTATTATGATTGAACCCGTAGTACTCCAATAAAAAGACCAGCAAAAATGCTGGCCTTTTAACCTAAACCGTCCGACAAAAAGTATATTGAGTTTTTGCTTTATTTATTAATAACTATTTAATTTCCAACTACTATGCCAATAAATTAAATATGTGGATAAATTATTTTACCCTTAATTCTGTTTTAAATATTGTATAAGAAAGTGAAACATTGAAGATTCGTTATCCTGCACAACATGTACCTTTCGTTTAGAAAAATCAATTAAAACTGCTTTAGAATGGCTCTTCAACCATGGAGAAAAGGATTTGTAACCCGTATTGAAAATGAAACACCTAATACCAGGCGTTTCTGGATAAAAGTACCTGAATTAAATATTTTTGACTTTAAACCCGGTCAGTTTGTTACCCTGGACCTTCCCATCCATGAAAAATTAAATAAGAGGTGGCGCAGTTACTCCATTGCTTCGTGGCCGGATGAAACCAATGTATTTGAATTAGTGATTGTATTGCTTGAAGGTGGTACAGGAAGTGGTTATATGTTTAATGAAGTTAATGAAGGTTCTGAATTATCCTTAAGGGGACCGCAAGGTGTATTTACATTACCTGAAACTATTGATAAGGATTTATATTTTATATGCACGGGTACCGGCATTGCACCATTCAGAAGCATGATTCATCATATCAAACGACACCATATCCTGCACCAGGAAATTAATTTAATTTTTGGAACCCGCACAAAAAATGATCTTTTGTACCTGGAAGAATTGAGAACCCTGGAAACTCAGGTTCACGGTTTTCATTTTATACCAACATTATCAAGAGAAAACTGGGAAGGATGTTGCGGATATGTTCATGCCATTTATGAAAATATTGTTCATGAAAAAATGCAGAGTAATACTGACCTGCCTCCTGCTAAATTTTATTTATGTGGATGGAAGGTTATGATTGATGAAGCTAAACAAAGAATACTGAAATTAGGATATGATAAAAAAGCTATACACCTTGAGCTTTATGGTTAATCTTCAAAAACTATAGATTTGGTGAATCATCTGCTAATAAAATTTTAAATCCAGTATACAAATCAATTATTGCTTTAAGGAAACAAATAAATGCCCCCACAGTTCTTTTAAAGACTTGTAAAAGCATAGCAGTAACAACGGAAATTTTTATTCTGCCAATTAATGTATGTCATTATCTAATTATTTCCTTTCCTGGAACTAATTGTAATTTTTAACTTCTGGATTGACAGAACCACTTGAATCAGGAGTTACCTGTCCTGCTTTTGTATCAACTTTTGATTCTCTTTCATTCAATTCTGCATCCATCTCTCTTTGTGCCTGGTTTTTGGCATCTGTAAATTCACGCATGCCTTTTCCAACACCACGCATTAATTCAGGAATTTTTTTTGCTCCAAATAATAACAGGACTATTAAAAGAATAAGGAGTATTTCATTAAAACCTAAGGGACCCATAAAAAAAATTTATTTATTTATAAATGTTGTTTGTTAGAAAGGGTTGCATTTAAAATCAGAAGCTGCAAATGCAGAATCAGATATATCACAAGTATATGTAAGTTAAATATAAATGGGCCAAATATTGCCAAAAATCTGCTCTATTATGTTATTCATAGCATTTATTTCTGATGTTGCCTTGACAGATAATTCCTTCCATTTAAACCTGTTGATTGCACACTTGCCCGACTATACCAATACCCTGAAGTATAATTTGTGATTTAACTTTTGAAATTGAATATATCTTTCTGCACGATCTCACTTACTTTGTCTGCAGATATCCTTTCCTGTAGCATACTATCCCTGTATCTTATTGTAACGGTATTATCTTCTTTTGTTTGATGATCTACTGTTACACAAAAAGGAGTGCCTAACGCATCCATTCTTCTGTAACGTTTTCCTATTGTA
>MWWA01000061.1_pt1 | contig 34870 bp, 30 predicted proteins | sample 1047341 | NCBI WGS metagenome assembly MWWA01 (sample SAMN06349978, study PRJNA376086) | soil metagenome | isolation source: MS5-1 sample Antarctic (ecotone) soil | place: Antarctica | collected 2015-01-13
ATGGCATCAATGATACCTGGTGGGTAACCAACCCCAATTGCTTAAGAGAAGCAAGGGTACAGATCTTCAACCGTTATGGCGCCAAAGTATTTGAATCGAATAATTACCAGAACAACTGGAATGGTACCTACAAAGGAAAACCTGTTCCGGATGGTACTTATTACTTCGTAGTTCAATACAGACTGGTGAATGGAGTTTTAATTAATAAAAAAGGAAACATAAGTATTCTTAGATAACCAACTCAACTTTTGCTATGAAACGCATACAAATCTTCGCGCTCTTATTCCTGGCCGTACTTACTGCAGATGCACAGCAAATCACTGCATCCAGCTTTTTTGATATGTATGGTGTGCTGCATAATCCTGCTACTGCGGGCAGTAAAAAACATGCCTCAATTGGTGGTACATTCAGACAGCAATGGGACGGGATTCCCGGTGGCCCACGCACGGGTGTGATCTTCGGAAATACCTTGCTGAGTAAAGCCAGGCTGGGTATTGGCGGTTACCTGTACAACGACAGAGCCGGTGACCTTACTTATACTGGACTTCAGGCAGCGATTGCCTACCATATTCCAATGAGTGATAACAGGGCCAGTTTGAGTTTTGGTTTGGAAGGCCGTTTCCAGCAGTTTGGTTATGATAAAACAAAGCTGATGCAGCTGTACCCGAATGATCCTGTTTTCATGGGTAATGAAAACCGAATGAAGGGTGATGCTGGTTTTGGAGTGGCTTTTACCACTGCTAAATTCCAGGCGGGTGCTTCGGTAAGTCAGCTAATTCAGTCAAAACTGGCCTTATACGAAGGACAGGGAAATCCAACTGAAGAAGCAAAATTATACCGTCACTATTATTTTCATAGCCATTACAACTGGGACATTGATGAATCCACACGCATCATTCCGAATTTACTGGCGATCTATCTGCCCAATGCTCCTACTGAGATCCAGGGTGGTGCAAGAGTGGAACACAATAATACTTTCTGGTACGGATTAACCTATCGCGCTCGCCAGGCCTGGATGATCAATGCTGGTCTGCGTATTAAAAACAGATTCAACATCGGTTATTCTTTTGATATCTATACTACGCCTTTAAGCATTTATGACAAAGGTTCCAACGGGCATGAGATTATGCTGAGGTATGATTTTATCAAATAAATTCGTTACATAATTATAGAAAGACCGTTCTGGATGGACGGTCTTTTTTTTATGCGCAATGCCTGCTATGGGAATGTCGCTGCTACGCAGCCAGGGAATTGTCGTAATCAGGGGAATACCCCTAACCCCCCCAACTACCAAACCTCCCCCAAATGCACCATTTCTACTGGTAATGAATTAAATTCGTCCTAGTCATATGGAAACCGTAGCGCAGATACCGAAGTACAACTTAAATGAAGAGCAGGAAAAAAAGCTGATCCTCCGTGAATACCGGGCCCTCCTCAGGTCTTTAAAGTCCAGGTTAAAGCCGGGCGACCGGAAAATGATGCGCAACGCTTTTGAAATGGCTGCCGAAGCGCATAAAACCATGCGCCGGAAAAGCGGGGAGCCTTATATTCTTCATCCACTTGCTGTGGCCAGGATTTGTGTAGAAGAGATCGGGCTTGGCTTCAGGTCAACCATCTGCTCCCTTCTCCACGATACGGTAGAGGACACTGATATTTCTCCGGAAGACATACAAAGGGAATTTGGCCCCGAGATCGCAAAGATCGTTGACGGTCTTACCAAAATTTCCAATGTTATTGATGTAAATGCCTCACAGCAGGCAGAGAATTTCCGCAAGATCCTTTTAACCCTTACCGACGATCCGCGGGTGATCCTGATCAAGCTCGCCGACCGCCTGCACAACATGCGCACCATGGACAGCATGAAGCAGGAAAAGCAGCTCAAAATCTCTTCTGAAACAGTGTATGTATATGCGCCGCTGGCGCACCGCATGGGGCTCTATAACATCAAAACGGAAATGGAAGATCTCGCCATGAAATACCTGGAAGCAGGTACTTATAAAGAGATCGCGAAAAAGCTTGCCGAAACCCGCAGAGAACGTACCCGCTATATCAATGAGTTCATCAAACCTTTAAAGGATAAACTGGAAAGGGCTGACCTGGAATTTGAAATTCATGGCCGTCCGAAATCCATTCATTCCATCTGGAATAAGATGAAAAAAAAGGCGGTGACCTTTGAAGAGGTTTATGACCTTTTCGCCATCAGGATCATCGTAAATTCTCCGGCTGAAAGAGAAAAAGAAGATTGCTGGAAGATCTATTCCATGATCACCGATGAATATTCACCTTCACCGGAGCGCCTGCGCGATTGGCTGAGTAATCCAAAAAGCAACGGCTATGAAGCGCTGCATACAACCGTGATGGGTCCGCAGGGTAAATGGGTGGAAGTGCAGATCCGTACAAAAAGAATGAACGAGATCGCAGAAAAAGGCCTGGCTGCGCACTGGAAATATAAAGAAGGTACCAATGATGAAAGCCGTTTCGACCAGTGGTTCAGTCAGATAAGAGAAGTGATCACCAACCAGGACGTGGATTCGGTGGATTTTCTGCAGGATTTTAAAAGAAGTTTTTTGGCCGAAGAGATTTATATCTATACGCCAAAAGGTGATGTGAAAATGTTACCTGTAAGTGCCACCGCCCTTGATTTTGCTTTTGCCGTGCACACCGAAGTAGGTGTCAAATGTATTGGAGCCAAAGTCAACCATAAACTGGTTCCTATAAGTCATAAACTAAGGAGCGGCGACCAGGTCGAAATCATCACATCCAACAAACAAAAACCTTCTGAAGACTGGCTTAATTTCATTGTCACTGCCAAGGCGAGAACCAAGATCAAAGATTCACTGAAAGATGCCAAACGAGCCGTGGCGGATGAAGGGAAATATACCGTTCAGCGTAAACTGGAAGGCATGGGTGTTGCCATGAACCACCATAACATCGATGAACTGGTGAATTTTTATAAACTGGCTTCACCACTTGAGTTTTTTTACGCGGTGGCTGTGAAGAATATCGATCTGAAAGAGCTGAAGGAATTTAAAGTGGTTGGCGATAAACTGGAGAATGCCCGTCCGGCAAAACCCATTGAGCCAAAACCGGAATACCATCCCGCCATCACCAAAAAAGATACGGAACTGATCATCTTTGGTGAAAGCAGCGACAGGATCATGTATACCCTGGCCAATTGCTGTAAACCCATCCCGGGGGATGATGTATTTGGATTTGTGACTACGGGTAAAGGACTGACCATTCACCGCACCACCTGTCCCAATTCTGCAAAACTGATGGCAAATTACGGGCACAGGATCGTCAAGACCAAGTGGGCGAAAAATAAAGAGATCTCTTTCCTAACGGGTCTGCGGATCATTGGAATGGATGATGTGGGAGTGGTAAACAAGATCACTACCATTATCAGCGGTGATTTGCGCATCAATATTTCTGCTATCACCATTGAATCCAAGGAAGGATTGTTTGAAGGTACTATCAAGTTATTCGTTCACGATAAAGAAGAGCTGGATGAACTGGTAAGGAAGCTGCATACGCTTGATGGTATTCATTCTGTGGAAAGATTTGAAACTGAGGTTTCTTAAAGGGAAATTGGCAGGAACTACCGATTTCTTAAGGCTTTCTCTAAGAAATAGGTTAATTTGAAACCCTCAAATAACTGCTATTCGTTCTTATGATGAAGTTCTATTCAGCTATCTTTTTCATGTGCTTTATTTTTTCCGGGCTGGTAAATGCCCAGACCTGTTTTACTACTGGCGTTAATGGTACCACCATCAATATTCCCTGCAGCGAAACCTGTACGCCCATCAATTTAAAGGTGCGGGATCTGAAATCTTCATCAGAATATAATATCGAATCCATTCCTTACGCTCCCTTTCCTTTTACTGCAGTTACGGAAGCCTCTGAACTTTATATTGATGACCGGTTCAGCCAGGCCTTCTCCAATTCATTTGCCTTTTGTTTTTATGACTCGCTTTTTTCCCAGTTTGTTTTAGGTTCCAATGGTGTGATGACTTTTGATTTAGCCCAGGCAAATTGCAGTAATGCATGGAAACTCGAAAATGGAAGTCCCGTTCCTCTTCCCTTCCTTGGGGCACAGGTATGTGGTAATTCTACAGGACCCAAGTATTCACCATATTCTATATTCTCTCCTTATCATGATATCAACCCGAATGTAACCAGCACCTCACCCAACAGACGTGTTTCATTTCGTATTTATGGATTTGCTCCCTGCAGGGTACAGGTAGTAAGCTTTTTTGAGATCCCGTTATTTGGCCATACTTCGCAGTTAAATACATCACAGATCGTTATTTATGAAAATACGGGTGTGGTAGAAATATTTATCAGGGAAAAACGTCTCGACACTGATGGTTCAGTATGGAATCAGAACCTGGCCATCCTGGGTATTCAGAAAGACGCCACCAAAGCACACCCTGTGCCAGGAAAAAATGCTACAGTCTGGGAAGAATATAATACAGGATACCGTTTTGTACCTGCTGGTCCGGCCACCAGGTTTATTAAAAGTGAGCTGCTCAGCATGAGCGGCGCATTGTTACAAACAACCACGCAGTCTGCTCCGTCCGCAACGCCAGGATTAAGGGATGTAAACTTTTCAAATACGGTTTGCCCCACTTCTACAGTTCAATACCAGGTCAAAACGTATTATTCGCTTTGTTCCCCAACATCCATACCCATGATATATACGGATACCATTACCGTTAATGGCAATCCACCACTTACCGGCAATGCTGCAACTACAAATCCTTCCTGTCAGGGAGCCAGTAATGGAACGGCCACCATCACGCCAGCATCAGCAGCCGGTGCGCCATTTGAGTATTCAAAGGATGGTGTTACCTGGCAAACATCCGCCACATTCAACAATCTTGCGGCAGGTAACTATAGTTTTTCGTATAGAACAAATGCTGGTTGTGTATCACTTCCTATAACCGCAACCATTCAACCTGGCATACCGTTAACTTCAACAATTGCAGTTACCAATGCCTTGTGTAATGGAGATGCCAGCGGTACAGCCACTATAACGGTTTCGAACAGTGGTAATTTTGAATATTCACTTGATAACCTGAGTTTTCAATCTTCCAATATTTTTTCAAATCTTCTGGCTGGAAGTTATACTGCCTATTTCAAAGAACCTTCTGGATGCAGTGGATCAAAGACCTTTACGATTACAGAGCCAACTGCGCTTTCATCCAGTATGAACACCACACCCGTAACCTGTAATGGCCAGAGCAACGGCCAGATTTCCGTGTCGGCAACTGGTGGAACAGCTCCATACACTTATGCTATTAATGGAGGCAGTTACCAGTCTTCCGGAATTTTTAATGTAAGTGCGGGCAGTTATAATATTTCCATAAAAGATAATAATGGTTGTATTGTAACAGATGTAGCTGAGATACAGGAGCCATCCGCGTTGACTGCATCAGCAGCGGTTACAAATGCAAGTTGTGAAGGCGGGGCTGATGGTACCATTTCGGTTACTGCTTCGGGCGGTACAGGTAATTACCAGTATTCCATTAATGGCGCCTACCAGTCATCCAATGTTTTTTATGTTACCTCGGGCACTTATACGGTTACCGTCAAGGATGCAAATAATTGTACGGTGAATGTTTCCAATGTTTCTGTTGGCATGAATAACAACTTGGTTGTGACACCAACACCCGATCCGGCTGCCATTTGCGAAAGTTTATCCGTGGTGTTGCAACCCCAAACCAATGCAACCCAATTTAGCTGGACGCCCGCCCCAGGTTTAAATTCAACCACAATAAAAAATCCTGTTGCTTCGCCTTCAATCACCACTGCCTATTACTTAACTGCAACACTCGGACTTTGTACAGCATTCGATACGATCGTGGTAACTGTATTGCCGGCACCTGTTCCGGATGCGGGACCCGACGGGAACATTTGCTATGGACAGAGCCATACATTACAGGGAAGCGGAGGAATTGGCTATCAGTGGGGCCCATCAACTGCTTTTAATTCAAATTCAACTTCACCTTCACCGGTGGTTACTCCGGTTACCACTTCCACTTACCAACTGCATGTTGTGGATGCAAATGGTTGCAATTCCCTGCAGCCTGATATTGTTACCGTGCAGGTAACACCGCCGATTGTAATTGTTGCCACAAAAGATACCATTGTAGCTATGGGTGATACTTTCCAGTTGTTTGCCAATTCCGCAGCAACTGATTATGTATGGTCTCCGCCTACGGGTTTAAGCGATCCAAATATTTCGAATCCTGTGGTTACGGTTACGGGTGATATGGTGTACCAGTTAACTGCTACCACCAGCGCCGGTTGCAGGGGAGAAGCAACGGTGCGCCTAACTGTTTTCAACGGACCGGAAATTTATGTCCCCAATGCATTTTCGCCTAACCGCGATGGAAAGAACGATATTTTCAGGCCTTTCCCTGTAGGAATAAAAAAGCTAAACTTTTTCAGGGTATTTAACCGTTGGGGACAATTGGTTTATGCAACTACGAACCTGAACCAGGGCTGGGATGGTTCCATTAATGGTAAAATACAAACTACTGGTACGTATGTTTGGATGGTAGAAGGTGTGACCAAGGAAGACAAAATTATACGTAAAAAAGGAACAGTAGTTTTAATAAAATAAGCTGATCACCACATTTTATAACTACAAATACTTTTATGAGGAAGTACTTTTTTTTGTTTTGCTTTCTACCTTATTTTTATGGCTATTCCCAGGATTATGCAGCTAGCAAGTATAGCGGTTCCAGTTCAAACAGAGCTTCAACTGACAGTTTGGTTCTGGCAATAGATTCAGGTGAAGGATTACGCGTACAAAGAGACTCCATATTAAAACTTGATCCAACAGATCCATATAAACTAATTGGAGTACTCTATTATTTGTTTTTAACGGATGCAGATAACCAGTTAAAGAAATCTGTGGAAAATGAAGGTGGGAACTATTTTAATTCCTATTATTTCAACGAAAACGACCTGGTATTTGTGCATACACAAGATTTAAAAAATGGTAAATCGTACCGGTATTACTATTCACCATTTGAAAATAAAATGTCCAAATCCGAAGTTGAAAAGGCGCTGGTTAAAAATCCTGCATTAAAAGATTATTTTAAACAATTAAAAGAAGGCATATCAGCTTCCACGTCTTTTTCAGAATATTTCATTCACAGGCGTAAATAAATTTTCCCTGGTTAAAGTATTCAATTGGCGGTTTATAAAATCCGCAATCATCAAAAATAGATATCAGGCCACTTATATAAGGTTTGTACATTTGCTTCCGATAATATAAAATTATGGTTGATGTAATTCTGGGTTTACAATGGGGCGATGAAGGCAAGGGAAAGATCGTGGATTATTTTGCTAAAGACTACGACCTGATCGCCCGTTTCCAGGGTGGTCCCAATGCCGGACATACACTTTATGTTGGTGATGACAATAAAAAAGTGGTACTGCACCAGATCCCTTCCGGTGTATTTCACCAGGGAACGGTCAACCTCATTGGTAATGGTGTTGTACTGGATCCTGTTACACTTAAAAGAGAATACGACACGGTAGAAAGCTTTGGTGTTGACCTGAAAAAAAACCTCTTTATTTCTGAGCGCGCCCATTTAATTCTGCCCACCCACAGGGCACTTGACAAGGCGGCGGAACTTTCAAAAGGCAATGATAAAATAGGCTCTACTTTAAAGGGTATCGGTCCGGCCTATATGGATAAAACAGGCAGAAACGGTATCAGGGTAGGCGACCTGCTGCACAAAAGTTTTACAACTTCCTATATCAAACTGCGCTTAAAACACCAGCGTTTACTTGATAACTTCAATTTTGATGAAGATATTTCTGTTTGGGAAGAAGAATTTTTCGAAGCCATTGAGTTTCTTAAAACACTCAACATTGTTAATGGCGAGTATTTTATTAATGATCACATGGACAAAGGCAAAAAAGTTTTGGCCGAAGGGGCACAGGGAAGTATGCTCGATATTGATTTCGGCACTTTTCCTTTTGTAACTTCTTCCAATACCATTTCCTCCGGGGTGTGCAATGGCCTTGGTGTGGCACCTCAGAAAATCCGCGAAGTGATTGGCGTCAGTAAAGCCTATTGTACAAGAGTGGGCGGCGGACCCTTTCCCACGGAACTGGAAGACGAAACAGGAGAGTTGCTGAGAAAAACGGGAAGTGAGTTTGGTGCAACTACCGGAAGGCCGCGCAGGTGTGGCTGGATGGACCTTGTTGCGCTGGAATATGCCTGCATGCTGAATGGCGTTACCCAGATCGTTATGACCAAGGCAGATGTACTGGATGCATTTGAGGAATTAAAGATCTGTACAGAATACGAGATCAATGGGAGGCAAATGAAACAGGTGCCTTTCCAGATGAATCACTCTAAAATAAAACCAATTTACAGAGACTTCCGGGGATGGAACACGCAAACCTCATCTTACCGCGACCCATCAGCTCTTCCGCAGGAAATGAAAACCTATATCGATTTTATCAATAATAGTCTTCGGTCGCAGGTGCATTATATTTCCAATGGACCAAACCGGGATCAGATCATTAAGCTGGGGTTAAGTTAAGTGTGAATGGTCAATATTTCACCATTGACCATTCACCATTCACAAATCGATCCGTCATTTTATACTTAACATAGCCCTGGGGTAAAAAAATTATTTTTTCAAAATTTGGTCATGTAAAATCTAAACTTAAATTTTACATAGATAATCCAATTAATATGGCAGTAATTACAGCAGAAGCATCAAATCCGGAAATTTTAACCGGAAATATAGTAGCCCAGGCAAAAGGTCGTAAAAAAAGCGAAGACGATGAGGACGATGATCCGTCTGAAGAAAAACCTTCGAAGAAAAAAGGCGGCGATGATGATGAGGACGATGATGGTGACATAGAAGCGGAGGAAGGTGATGATGACTGGGATCCGGATTTTGAAGAATTTGATCTGCCCAAATCAAGAAAAGGAAAAGCCGATAAAGAGGAAGAAGAGGAAGATTTTAAGGTGGATGCCGAAGAAGACTTTAGCGACATGGATCTTTTCAACGAAACTGCGGTTGATGACGATGATGAAGATTTTTAGTCTTGCAAAATAGTAAACCGTTCACCAGCATATACAACATCCCGGATGTGGATGTATTCAAAGGCAAAATGTTGGACTGGGTAAGCCAGTTCAACATTTTTCTTTTCCTGGATAACCAGGAATACCAGAACGATCGTTATCATGGGTATGAATGTTTGCTCGCAGTTGGAAATCATTCCACCGCGCTGCACTCGATTGAAGAAGTGAAGGACATTCTTGAAAAAAAGAAATGGTATTTCGGTCATCTTGCCTATGAATTAAAAAATCACCTGCATGGTCCTGGCATTTTAAAAGAAAATAAAACAGGCTTCCCCGACCTCTTTTTTTTTGAACCATACATCATCATTGGAATAAATGGCAACCAGCTTTTTATTGAAGCAGCTGCCCCTGGAGAAACACTTGAAGCCATTCATAATTTTCAATATGATAGCTGCATATTTGAAAAGGTTGATATCCAGGCTTCACTTACCAAAGAAGAATATATTGAGAAGATCAAAGATCTTCAGCAGCATATTCAACGAGGCGATTGCTATGAGATCAATTTCTGCCAGGAGTTTTTTTCCAATGATGCGCGCATTGTACCGGACCAGGTTTTCAGGGCGCTTACAAGGATTTCACCCAATCCTTTTTCTGCTTTTTACCGGGTGGATGATCAATACCTGATGTGCGCAAGCCCCGAAAGATTTCTTTGCAAAAAAGGCGCACAGATGATCTCCCAACCCATCAAAGGCACCATGGAAAGGGATACTGAAAATTCAGTTAATGATGAAGCATTAAAGAAGCGGTTAAGGAACAGTCAGAAGGAACAATCAGAAAATGTAATGATTGTGGACCTGGTGCGGAATGATCTGTCGAGGATATGTACACCTGCATCGGTAAAAGTGGAGGAGTTATTTGGTATCTATTCCTTTCCCCAGGTGCACCAGATGATCTCAACCATTTCGGGTACACTGGAAGCATCTAAAAATTTTAAAGATATTCTTCAGGCCTGTTTTCCTATGGGTTCCATGACTGGCGCACCCAAAACAAAAGTGATGGAACTGATCGATACGTTCGAGCCGCAGCAAAGAGGCATATTCTCAGGTTCGGTAGGGTATATGGATCCTGAAGGAAATTTTGATCTGAATGTGGTGATCCGGAGTATCATGTACAATGCAGCTACAGGTTATCTTTCTTACCAGGTAGGTTCCGGCATTACCATTTTAAGCAATCCGGAAAGTGAGTGGGAGGAATGTCTGCTCAAGGCAGCAGCCATAAAAAAAGTGCTGGCCAATGAAGACCAGCACTTTTAAGCAGCGTTATTAGTTACCGCGATCGGACAGCAGTCAGCATTTGCTGAACAGACTGTTGAAGGATCGCAGGTTTATTTTGGTGGAACAGTTCCAGCTTTTCATTAGGTATACGCAGATCGTAATTGCCTTTTGAAGAAAGCGTTTTTTCGAAGTTTGGATTTAAGGAATTGAAATCAGTAATGCTAAGTCCCAGGTTGGAAGCAACCACGTTGGCTGCATATTTCCCCGTCACATTGATCACCGTTACCAGTGAATCAGCAACAGGAGCAATTGAAATGCCGAGGAGATTATCCGTTTCTTTTTTGGTTAAAGTGGTCATGCCTCCACCGCCTTCCATTATATAATGGGTAGCGATAAATTTCTTAACATGCTTCCTGGTTTCTGCCGGCAGAAATTGCTGCATGTCCCAGAAGTTACGGCTGCCGCTTTTATGGATGGCTTTGTTTACGTTACCGGGTCCGCAATTATAGGCAGCGATCACCAGCAACCAGTCTCCATAAATACTGTACAACTGTGTAAGGTATTTGGCAGCAGCATTGGTGCTTTTGGTGAAATCCTTACGGTCATCTCTGGATTTTGTAACGGTAAGCCCCAGCAGTTTTGCAGTTGCCGGCATGAACTGCCATGGACCAACGGCCCCGGCCCATGATACGGCGCTTGTTTTAAGATCTGATTCAATTACCGACAGGTATTTCATTTCAACGGGAAGTCCGTGTTTGGTTAGCACAGAATTCATCATGTCGAAATAAGGTTTGCCCCAGGTTTTCATTTGGGTCAGCCTGTTGGTGTTGTCAGAAATATAGTCTTCTACAAAGTTGATGGCTTTGGGATGAAGACGATGGGTGTTGATCCCTGCAATTTCTTCAGATTCAAAAAGGTTTTTAAAACCAAGTTTGGGATCGTTTGTTTTTGTTTTGGTTGAATCGTTAAAGTAACTCTCTTTAACGATATCCTTTGAAGGATGTGTTGCACCACTACTTTGAAGTGTCAGACAGATCAGGCTGGTGGCTAACAATAAAAGTTTGTTCATCACAAATTTTTAAAAGATTACATCTAAATCACACGGGAACTCTTACTCTCTCTTATTGTTGCATCAGTTGATGCGAAAAGCGTAGCAAAGATACCTCATTCTGTTCACCGGCAGCTAATTGAAATCCTAAACTAAGGTTAGCATTGTGTTGAAGAAGTGGTAAACTGATGGCTGGAATGCCGGCAAGATTTGCAAAAACCGTAAAAATATCTCCCATATACATGGCTAAAGGATCGGCAGCGGCGGCTCCGAGTTTGGGGGCCACTGCGGGCGCATTGGGTGCAATTATAAAATCTAAATCGTTGAAAATCAGTGTAATATTTACTTTTAGGAGCCGCCTAATCTTTTGTGCTTTAGTAAAGTAGGCATCAAAATAGCCCGAGCTCAACACAAAACTTCCTGTCATGATCCTCCTTTTTACTTCCTTACCAAACCCGGCAGATCGTGAGGTAGAATAAAAATCGGCAAGGTCTTGGTCTGGCACGGCTTTGCTTTTTCCAAACCTGATTCCATCATAACGGGAAAGATTGGAAGAAGCTTCCGCAGTTGTAAGAATATAATAAGCGGGAATGATAAGATCTGTATAGGGAAAATGCACCGGAGACACCTGGTGCCCCTGGTTTTTTAATTCTTCAATATACAATTCCAACGCTCTGCGAATGCCTGGATCAATTGATGGATGGTGGATCCACTCAGGAAAATACCCGATCCGGTATTTTTTTTCTTCATTGTCAATTTTCAAACTGAATTTTTCCTGGAGTGCAGTACTGTCAAAATCATCAGGACCAGCAATGACTTCCAGTATTTGTGCTGCATCTTTTACATTTTTGGAAAGTATGCCGATCTGGTCGAAAGACGAAGCATACGCAATCAGTCCATACCGGGAAACGCGTCCATAAGTTGGTTTTAATCCAACCACACCACAGTAATTGGCTGGAAGACGCACAGAGCCACCTGTATCGCTTCCTAGAGCAGCCATGCAAAGTCCGGCAGCTACTGAAGCGGCACTGCCACCTGAAGAACCTCCGGCCACCCTGGTGGGATCTGCGGGATGTAAGACAGGTCCGTAAGCTGAATTTTCATTGGTTGAGCCCATTCCGAATTCATCACAGTTCTGTCTTCCTATTATTATAGCGCCTTGTTCCAGCAGGCGTTCTACTGCAGTGGCGGAAAACAAGGAGGTAAAATCTTTAAGGATTTCAGAGCCGGCCGTCACCTGGTGATCCTTGTAACAGATGTTATCTTTTATTCCGATCACTACGCCATGTAAAGATCCACGCTGTTTTTGCTGGTCGAGTTGGCGGGCTCTGTTGCGGGCTTCCTCTGCGAAGACTTCTATAAAAGCATTGAGCCTGCTGGATTCAATGGCCTTGAGGTAATGGTCCACAGCTGCAACGCAGGAAGTTTTCTCCTGTTCAAGATCAAGATGGAATTCTTCGATGGAAGAAAAGCGGAACAAGGAATGGTTTATGGTTGGGAAGGTTGGGAGGTCTGCGTAGTTGTAGAAGCAGCAGGACTTTCCTTTTCATTGATGCCTTCTTCAATTTCTGAACGCACTTTGCTTTTAGCATCGTTAAATTCCCTGATCCCACGGCCAAGGCCACGCATCAGCTCAGGAATCTTCCTTCCACCAAACAAAAGCAATACAATCAGGAGTATGATCAGAATTTCATTAAAGCCTAGAGGACCCATAAATATGGATTTAAATGATTAGACAGCAAAGGTATTGGAAAACCTGATGGTTTAGGGGCTTTTGGTGGGGATTTTAAATAAAAACGTCCCGCAAGCGGGACGCATCAATATGTTGTTGAAAGGATTATGCAGTTTCCACAGCTCTTTTCTTTTCCTGGATCCTTGCGCTTTTACCGCTACGACCACGTTGGTAGAAAAGTTTCGCCCTGCGCACACGGCCTACTTTGTTAACGACAATAGAATCGATATTGGGAGAAAGAAAAGGGAAAAGCCTTTCTACACCAATGCTGTCAGAGATTTTCCGAACAGTAAAAGTAGCAGTGGCACCAGTGCCCTGCTTTTTGATCACATCTCCACGAAAAGACTGGATCCTTTCCTTGCTACCTTCAATAATTTTATAATTGACAGTAATATTATCACCGGCTTTAAACTTAGGAAATTCCTTTTTGCCTGTAAGTTGTTCGTGTACAAAGGCAATTGCAGCGTTCATAACTCAAAATTTAGGGAGTGCAAAGGTAGGGGGATGAGAGGGAATAAACAAAAAAAAGGTATAAGATGACAAGGGTCAAGGAGCAAGTTAGATCAAAGCTGCTACCTTCCAATATAGCTGAAGGAAGTAGCAGAACGAGTCAAAAGGATCATTGCAGGTTTATCGAAATAGCCCTGGGATCTTTATTTGAACTGGAAACTCAGGTTTTGATTGCCAAAGGAGCTGGAATTGGTGATGGTGCCTTCATCCTAAAAGTCTTAAATAGCATTATTGAAGAACAAAAAATGATGGTGAGTTTTTTAAAAAACATATCGAAAAGATAAATGGCTTGCTCGAACCTAATCCCTAAAATCTTTGCTCCTTCCTTACCTGGCAACATTCACTGCCCTCTTCTCCCTGATCACAGTGACTTTGATCTGTCCTGGATAGGTCATTTCTGTCTGGATCTTTTGGGCGATCTCGAAAGAAAGTCTTTCGCTGGCCTGGTCGGTAACTTTATCTGCTTCCACGATCACCCTCAATTCGCGGCCGGCCTGGATGGCATAGGCTTTTTCAACACCTGTATAAGCCTGGGCAAGATTTTCAAGTTCCTTAATGCGCTGCAGGTATTGTTGCATGATCTCACGGCGTGCGCCCGGACGTGCTCCACTGATGGAATCACAGGCCTGAACAATAGGAGAGATCACAAACTGCATTTCCATTTCATCGTGGTGGGCGCCGATGGCATTCACAATGGCCGGATTTTCACCATATTTCTCCGCCAGCTTGGCTCCAAGCAGGGCGTGGCTCAATTCTGTTTCTTCGTCAGGCACTTTACCAATATCATGCAGCAGCCCGGCCCTTTTAGCCAGTTTCGGATTCAGTCCCAATTCAGCTGCCATCACACCGCAAAGGTTGGCCACTTCACGACTGTGCATCAGCAGGTTTTGTCCATACGAAGACCTGAACCTCATTTTACCAACCAATCGTACAAGTTCTTTATGTAATCCATGGATACCCAGTTCAATCACCGTTCTTTCACCAATTTCCATGATCTGCTCTTCCAGCTGGCGCTTGGTTTTTTCAACTACTTCCTCGATCCTGGCGGGGTGGATCCTGCCATCAGACACCAGGCGTTGTAAACTTAAACGGGCGATCTCCCTTCTCAACGGATCAAAACAGGAAAGAATGATGGCTTCAGGAGTATCGTCAACAATCAGGTCAACACCGGTAGCCGCTTCAATGGCCCTGATATTTCTTCCTTCTCGACCAATGATCTGACCTTTTATCTCGTCTGTTTCCAGGTTAAAAACGGTAATGGCGTTTTCAATGGCCTGTTCAGAGGCTGTACGCTGGATGGTTTGAATGATGATCTTCCGCGCTTCCTTATTTGCTTTTTGTTTGGCTTCGTCAATAATTTCCTGCTGAATACCAATTGCTCTTGACTGTGCTTCCTGCTTGAGTCCCTCAACCAGTTGGTTCTTTGCTTCTTCAGCCGTAAGGCCGGAGATCTTTTCAAGCCTGCGCATGTGCTCTTCCTGGTGCTTTTCCAGGTCTGCCTGTTTCTGGTTCACAACTTCAATCTGCTTGTTCAGGTTTAGCTTGATGGCATCATTTTCTTTGATCTGGCGATCCAGCTGTTCATTTTTTTGATTCACAGCCTGTTCTTTCTGGCGCAGCCTGTTTTCACTTTCACCGATCTTGCGGTTTCTTTCCAGCACCTCCCTTTCATGATCTGATTTTAGCTGAACAAATTTTTCCTTGACTTCAAGTTCTTTTTCCTTTTTGAACGTTTCTGCTCTAAACTGAGCTTCTTTAAGGATGGATTGAGATTGTCCTTCAGCTTCTTCAACTTTTTTACGCGTGTCTTTTGCAAAAATGAGTTTGCCCAGGATAATGCCCAGGATTAGCGCAACTACAGCAACAATTATTGTAATTATATTGAAATCCATTTCTTTTTTGTTTTAGTGATCAGGGATTGATCTGATATGATACTGCTTTAAAAGCAGGAGGCGAAGATACAAAACGGAAGGTGATTTTTAGAGGAAGAAGCGAATTGGTGGATGGCTGATGGTTAACATTTTATTCAATGCCGCCATCAATCATCTTTTCAAGGGTCTGTAATCTCGAACTTACATGATCCAGGTTTACCAGGTTAGAGATGGCTGCATTTTGTTCGGTGGCGAACCAAACCAGTACCATGGCAATATAGTCCTGCATATCCTTGCCAGCAAAATGCGTTTTGAATTCCACGATCTTTTCATTGATGGTCTTCACTGTTTTTCGAACAACTTCTTCATCGGAAGGATTAATGCGCACCCGGTAGGTACGGTCACCAATTACCAGGTTCAGGGGAATCATTTCTTCACTCATTCGTAAAATTTATTCACTTAAAAATGTAATGCATTGATCAATTTCTTTTATGTACTGGCTGATCCTTTTATCAAATTCTTTCCTGTCTTTTTCGCTGAAGTTACCCTGGGAAACTTTTAATATGCTGATCTGCTGTTGCAATAATTCCACCTGTTCAAGGGATGATGCCGTTTTGGATTGTGATTCCTGCAATTCATTTCTGAGGCGTTCATTCTCTTTTTGAACACGGTTGTACTGTTTCAGCAATTGCTGAAGCTTTTCGTAAACTATATTGAATTGCTGGTCAACAGACATTATTTCCGTATTTCAGCCTGAAGTTCTTTTTCAAGCGTGGTCATGATCTTTTTCATCCAGGTATCAATCTCTTTATCGGTCAGTGTTTTTTCTTCGTCCATGAAGGTAAGATTGATTGCCATAGATTTTTTATCTGCACCGAGTTTTTCACTTTCAAAAACATCAAACAATTTTACTTCTCTCAATTTATGAAGTTGAAGCTTATGAAGCTGTTCCCGGATCTGTATATATTTTGTAGATTTCGAAACAGCAATGGCAAGGTCTCTTTCCACCCTTGGATACTTACCGATCTCTTTGTATTGAACCCTTTCTCCTGTTAGCGGAAGGATGGCATCCCAATAAAGGTCAAGGAAATAAACATTTTGCCTGATATCGAATTTTTGCAGCAACGCCGGATCAACAGATCCAAGTTCCATGACAGGTTGTTTGCCTGATGATGCCACCAGGCCTTCATGAAAAATATTATGCTCCGCGTTTTCAAAAACCACATTTTTAATTCCAGTATTTTCCAGAAGGGCGGATCCAATTCCTTTTACATAATAAAGGTCCGCAGTTTTGGCAGGCTGGTTCCACTGTACATCATTGAGATTTCCGGTAATATAAAGACATAGGTGATTGGATTCTGTATAGACGCCTGGTCCTGAGGTCTGGTAAGTTTTTCCAAATTCAAAAAACTTCAGCCTGTTGTTTTTGCGGTTCAGATTAAAGGCCAACACTTCAAGTGCGGTATGTAACATAGATGGCCGCAGCACATCCAGCTCACTGCTTAAATTATTTAAAAGTTTAACGGAAGTTGCCAGTGTTTCTTCTGTGTAATAAGCAGAATTGGTTATTGAGTTGGTAAGCATTTCAGTAAAACCCAAACCTGTAAGCATTTGAGAAAGCTTTTCCTTCATCAATGCTTCTTTTTGATTTGCTTCAACAGATGGAGCAATGGAAATGGTAGCAGGAATGGGAATATTATCCAGTCCGTCGATCCTTAATATTTCTTCTGCAATATCTGCAGGTATGGAAACGTCGGGTTTATGAAAAGGCACTGCAAGTGTGAGTCCTCCTGCATCTTCATTTACGATTTCAAATCCAAGACCTGATAAAATTCTTTTAACTACTTCAGGACTGTAATTTTTTCCGCTGATATTTTCCAGGTAATCATATTGCACCTGCACTTGTTTTTTTGGCGCAGGCGCAGGATAAACATCAACAATATCTGAAGCAATTTTGCCACCTGCGATCTCTTTTATTAACAGCGCTGCGCGTTTCAGTACATCCACCGTTTTTGAAATATCGGTACCTTTTTCAAACCTGGTGGCGGCGTCGGTACGCAGCCCATGCCTGAATGAAGTTTTTCTAATGAATACAGGATCAAACCATGCACTTTCAAGAAAAATATTTTTTGTTGATGATGTAACGCCACTGTGCAATCCTCCGAAAACACCTGCAATACAAAGTGGGGCATTTGCATCGCAGATCATAAGGTCTTCATTGTGTAATTTTCTTTCTGTTTTATCAAGCGTGGTAAAAAAAACAGCATGTTCATCAGCTGTTTTTACAATGATCTTATGTTCCTTTACCTGGTCCAGATCAAAAGCATGTAATGGTTGACCCGTTTCATGCTGAATAAAATTGGTGATGTCAACGATATTATTGATCGGCCTTAATCCAATTGCTTTTAATTGCTGTTGCAACCAGGCAGGAGCTGCTTTTACTTCAACACCAGACATTGAAATACCAGAATACCTTTTGCAGGCTGCAGTGTTTTCTATCTGCACATCCACCGGCATACGCTGATCATCAATCACAAAATCAACAGAAGGATAAACCGGTTGAATATTTTTCTCTTCATGGTGTGAAAGGTAAGCGCAAACATCACGGGCAACACCCCAGTGACTCATTGCATCCATCCGGTTCGGTGTTAATCCTATATGGTACACGATATCGCTGTAAGGTTTAAAATAATCTGCAGCTTTTGTACCTGCAGTAAGCGCTGCTGGTAAGATCATAATTCCATCATGGCTTTCGCCCATGCCTATTTCATCTTCGGCGCAGATCATACCCTGGCTTTCCACACCACGGATCTTTGCAATTTTCATAGTCAACGGTTCTCCAAACGCAGGATAGATGGTAGTGCCCACAGGAGCTACAATCACTTTCTGCCCGGCAGCAACATTTGGTGCGCCACAAACGATGTGAAGCGGTTCACCATTTCCTATATTGACTTTAGTAAGTTTTAATTTGTCTGCATTTGGGTGCTGTTCCGTTTCCAGAACCTCACCTATGAGCAAACCCTGCAGGCTTCCTTTTACTTCCTCAAAAACTTCCATTTTTTCTACTTCCAGTCCAACTGATGTAAGGATTTCTGAAAGCTTTTCTGGTTCCAGTTCAACAGGTAGGTATTGCTTCAGCCATTTATATGAGATCGTCATTGGTAAAATTCTAAGGCTGCAAAGATAGAGGTGCAATGGTAACTGCAATTCATAAGGGCATGTTTAAGTAAATCGACTGATTTTCTGTTCATGATTCAACACTGTTTTTTGTTGTTTTTACAGATTTTATCAGGTCAACATCCCTATCAGGCCTGGGTTTGAAGCCAGGTACAGCATCCTAAATTCGTAAAAACCCCATTCTGTAGTCAGCACCAAACTACCAAAAAAAAAGAGGGATATTTTTGATCACAACGGCTGTGGAAAAGTAGGATAATCTTGCGCGGAAATTTCCTAAATTGTGGAAAGCACCTTATAAACTGTGCATAAGCTGGGGTTTTGTGTTACCGCAGCTGTGAATTGATGTTAATTAAAATATTCGTCGAAATAATGATTTTCTAACTTTCACTACCCGTTATATTCGCCGCCTGACTTACCGGACTGACAAGGACCATCGTAAAACCACCTGTTTTTGCAGACCGCAGTCATGATCGAAAAATAGTGCTATCATTTTTTTCAATTGATGTATGGATCTAACTAATCTCAACCGGGATAAAAAGAACAGAAGAAAAGCGCCTCTGGACCTGAGTACGATGATATATGGCAAAGTTCCTCCGCAGGCAAGGGAACTGGAAGAAGCCGTTTTAGGGGCGGTTATGTTGGAAAAAGCTGCCTTTGACCTGGTAATTGAAATATTAAAACCTGAATGTTTTTATGTTGATGCTCACCAGCGCATCTTCAGAGCAATGCAGAGCCTGGCACAAAAAAGCCAGCCGATTGACATTTTAACCGTAGTGGAAGAATTGCGCCTGCGCGAAGAACTTGAAATGGTGGGTGGCCCTTACTATGTTACCAAACTTACCAATGCAGTTGTTTCTTCGGCCAATATTGAAGCCCACGCAAGGATCGTTTTACAAAAATTCATCCAGCGGGAACTGATCCGCATCAGCGGCGAGATCATTTCAGATGCTTATGAAGAAAGTACAGATGTATTTGATTTGCTTGACATGGCAGAAAGCAAGATATATGAAGTCACCTCTACTCACCTTAGAAATAATTATGAGAGCATAGATTCGGTATTGGTAAAAACCATACGGAGAATTGAAGACCTGCGTCATAAAAATGAAGATATTACAGGGGTGCCCAGTGGTTTTCCATCGCTTGACCGGGTTACTTATGGATGGCAGCCTACCGATCTTATTATTCTTGCTGCACGTCCTGCTGTGGGAAAAACAGCTTTTGCACTGAATCTTGCCCGGAATGCAGCCTTGCATCCTACCAAGCCAACAGCGGTCGCATTGTTCTCCCTTGAGATGGCTGCGCCCCAGCTCGTTCAGCGTATTTTATCGGCTGAAAGTGAGATCTGGCTGGAGAAAATTTCACGGGGTAAGCTGGAAGAACATGAAATGAAACAATTGTATGCACGGGGTATTCAAAGACTTTCGCAGGCCCCGATTTATATTGATGATACACCGGCCCTGAACATTTTTGAATTAAGAGCCAAATGCCGCAGGCTGAAAAATTCCAACAATATTGGATTGATCATTATCGATTACCTGCAATTAATGAGTGGTACCGGTGAGAACAGGAATTCGAACAGGGAGCAGGAGATCTCCAATATCTCCAGGAGTTTAAAAGGTCTTGCTAAAGAACTGCAGGTGCCTATCATTGCGCTTTCGCAGTTAAGTCGTGAAGTTGAAAAACGTAAGGACGGCAACAAGATGCCACAGCTTAGTGACCTTCGTGAATCAGGAGCGATTGAACAGGATGCAGATATGGTTTGTTTCCTTTACCGCCCCGAGTACTATGACCTTAACCAGGATGAAATGGGCGAAAGCAATAAAGGCGAAACGCACGTAAGGATTGCGAAACACAGGAATGGATCTTTGGAAACCATTAAACTGAGGGCACTGCTGCACATTCAGAAATTTATTGAAGATGGTGGTGGAAGCAGTGAATTCGGCCAGACCATTCCTTCCAATTTTAAACCGGTTTCCGGTTTTGAAGGTGGGGGAGCCAGAATGTTCATACAAACTGGAAGTAAGATGAATGATCTTCCCGATGAAGAAAATCCCTTCTGATAAAATATCGGCGCCAGGAGCAAATTGACGTGCTCCTGGCTATTTTTGTTTCATGTCGGTTCCATTTATATACTTCCCCTTCCCGCTGGAAAAAACAGTAACGCTTGATGAAGATGCTTCGCGCCATCTCGTCCAGGTTTTACGCATGCAAAAAGATGCAGCGGTATTACTTACAGATGGAAAAGGAACAAAGGCACATGGTTTCATTAAAGATGATCACAGGAAAAAAACCGTTCTGGAAATAGTGCAGGTTGAGAAGGTTGTACCGCGCATTAAACAAATTTCCATTGCTATTTCACTGGTAAAGAACACGGCGCGTTTTGAATGGTTTCTTGAAAAAGCCACTGAGCTGGGTGTCAGTTCCATCATTCCACTTTTGTGCGAACGAACAGAAAAAGAAAAATTTCGTTTCGACAGGTTAAAAGGCATCATTGTAAGTGCCATGTTACAATCGCAACAGGTATGGTTACCTGAATTAATTGCACCCGTCGATTTTAAATCATTCATTAATTCTTCACAACAATATCAAAGAAAATATATCGCGCATTGTTTACTGGGTGATAAAAAAGAAATAAACACGCGCCAGGGCATTGTACCTGCTTCCCTAATGCTGATTGGTCCTGAAGGAGATTTTAGTCCTGCAGAAATTTCACTTGCCATTGAAAATGGATTTGATGCGGTTAGCCTTGGCAACACCAGGCTCAGAACAGAAACTGCAGGAATGGTGGCTGCTGTTCTTCTTGTCAATTAATTTTTAAATGGGTTAATCCTTAAATTAATTTTCTTTCAATATTTTTTTTACAATGGAAGGTCCTTCATAAATAAAGCCTGTCCACACTTCAATCAAATTTGCACCTGATGCAAATTTTTCGGCTGCATCTTTTTTATTAAATATGCCACCGCTTCCTATAATTGGAATGGTACCGCCTGAATGCTGATGGAGGTATTGCAAAACGGAAGTAGCTCTTTTTTTTACAGGTGATCCGCTCAATCCACCCGCACCAATTGATGCAACTTTTTCTGGTTCAGTTTTGAGATCAGAACGGTCTATGGTTGTATTGGTGGCTACCAGTCCCTCAAGTTGAATTTCCCTTGCCAGTTCTATCACATCATCAAGTTGGGCAGGTTCAAGATCCGGTGCGATCTTTAAAAAAATAGGGCGTTGAACATTTAATTGCCTGTTCAGTTCCTGCAGGTGAGAAAGAATTTTCTGCAGCGCAGGTTTTTCCTGCAAAGCTCTTAGACCGGGTGTATTGGGTGAACTCACATTCACCACAAAAAAATCAACATAAGGATGCAGGGCATTAAAGCAGATCTCGTAATCTTTCCAGGCCGCTTCATTTATTGTGTTTTTGTTCTTTCCAATATTTCCACCCACCAGCAACCTGTGTTTCCCTGGCAATTTTTTTTGTTGATCGCTCCATTTTTTTAATCTTTCCCTGATGATCTCAACGCCATCATTATTAAAACCCATGCGGTTGATCAGGGCCTTATCTTTTGGAAGCCGAAATAACCTGGGTTGATCATTTCCTTTCTGGGCAAGTGGCGTCACAGTTCCAATTTCTACAAAACCAAAACCCAGCGTTTCCAGTTCACGTAAATACTTTGCGTTTTTATCAAACCCAGCACCCAGTCCAACTGGATTTTTAAATTCAAGTCCCACCAGCTTTGTGGTCTGGTGTGGCGCTGCATAATTTTTCTGAAGCATTTTTCTGAGCAACCTTATTGAACATGCTGCCTTCAGAAGGTTCATGGAAAGGTAATGGGCTGTTTCGGCCGGAAATAAAAACAAAAGAGATCTAACGATGCTGTACATGTTGCGCGAAGATAGCAGCATCCTTTTTTTTTCCCCGTTTTGGTTTTTTAGGAATCTATTTATTTATCTTGTTGCATGAAAAAATTATGCTGGATCTTCTTAACTGTTTTTGCCTTCACCGGTCTCTCAGCCCAAACTTCAGGAGATAAAGAACTTGATGCAAGGGTGGCAAAATACATGCAGCTCACCCTGGATGTTAATTACAAAGATCTTGTTGAATATGTACACCCTTCACTATTCAAGATTGTGCCTAAGGCAGATTTCATAGAGGTCTTTCAAAAAGCTTTTGAAAGCGAGGAGATGAGTATTGGTTTTGATAGCATGGCCGTCATCAGTTACAGTCCTTCTTTTTTAAATAATGGATCTGATTATAAAGAGATCAAATACCGGATGCGGATGTATATGATCTTTAAGGACAGTTCCGTTGAGCGTGATTCCGATTTTCATGATCTTTTCATTCTAAGTTTAAAAGGTGGTTTTGACGATGCCGATATCAGTTACAATGAAAAAAGGAAAAGCTATATGGTGCTCACCCAGGGTGTGATGATTGCCATTAAAGACAAGGACGCACCATGGATGTTCCTTGGAATAGAAAAATCAAATCCGGTGCTGATGAATGCACTGTTCCCTGAAGCGGTGATCAAACATTTCAAATTATTGTGATTTAGTTGTTGATGCAACTAATTAGGAATTCAGTATTTTTATACAAACATAAAACATGCAGGAAGCATACATCGTAGCAGGATTCAGAACCGCTGTTGCCAAAGCCAAAAGAGGCGGGTTCAGGTTTACCAGGCCTGATGATCTTGCGATCGAACTGATACAGGGTTTAATGGCTTCAGTTCCCCAGCTGGATAAATCAAGGGTAGATGATGTGATCGTGGGAAATGCGGTGCCAGAGGCAGAGCAGGGGCTCCAGGTGGGCCGGATCATTGCCGCACGCGCTTTAGGCTATGATACCCCCGGCATGACCGTGAATCGCTATTGTGCATCCGGACTGGAAACCATAGCCATTGCCACTGCCAAGATCCGGATGGGAATGGCAGATTGTATCATTGCAGGCGGAGTGGAAAGTATGAGCCTGGTGCCTACAGCTGGATGGAAAACCGTACCGGCTTATTCCATTGCCAAAGATGATCCCGATTATTATTTAAGTATGGGCCTTACCGCAGAAGCTGTGGCCAAAGAATATAAGGTTTCAAGAGAAGACCAGGATGAATTTTCATTTCATTCGCACCGGAAGGCAATTGCAGCCATACAAAATGGTAATTTAAAAGAAGGTGTGCTTCCAATAAAAGTGGAAGAGATTTACCTTGATGAAAAAGGAAAAAGAGCCCAGCGTGATTTTGTGGTGGATACAGATGAAGGCCCGCGTGCAGATACATCAATTGAAGTGCTGGCCAAGCTGAAACCTGCATTTGCCGCAGGTGGTATGGTTACCGCAGGCAACTCTTCACAAACCAGCGATGGAGCTGCATTTGTGATTGTAATGAGCGAAAGAATGGTAAATGAACTGGGACTAAAACCGATAGGCAGGTTGGTAGCCTGTGCATCGGCAGGTGTTGATCCGAGGATCATGGGCATAGGACCTGTAGCAGCTATTCCAAAAGTGTTGAAGCAGGTGAATATGAACCTGGGTGACATTGCATCCATCGAATTGAATGAAGCCTTTGCATCGCAATCCATTGCTGTGATCAGGGAAGCTGGTCTTGATCCTGCACTTGTCAATCCCAACGGTGGCGCGATAGCGCTTGGACATCCTTTAGGTTGTACCGGCGCAAAACTGACCATCCAGGTATTAAATGATCTGAAAAGATCCGGCAAAAAATATGGAATGGTTACGGCTTGTGTTGGCGGGGGGCAGGGCATTGCAGGAATTATCGAACGGATGTAAGGTAGAAGCCTTTTCGCTTTTAGCCGCGAAGTCTCGAAGGCTCAAAGAAATCATATAGCCCTTTACATTTGAATCACAGAGATTCTGCATAAGTAGTTATCTCCAAACTTACTTTTACACATATTCCTGTTCCAATTTTTAGTTGGGCAATATTTACAAATAAATAATTTGATAAATAGTATCGTTTGGTCGAATTCAGATAGGTCAGAAGAAAATCGGAGCAATCATTAAAAAGAAACTAACCCTTTTTTGAAAGCGCAAAGTCACAGAAAGGACCAGTGTTACGCAATTCACCACAACATTCAACAAAAGTTCCTCTACTTTTCCACCACCGTTCAACCATCTTCAACAATCTTCAACCACCATTCAACCACTATTCAACCACTGTTGAACTCCTACACTCCCAACTCCCTACTTATAATGCGGCATATGCTTGTCCATAAAAACTTTTTCTGCTTTTTCCCATTGTTGAATGGCCGTATTCCTGCTGTTGTTTAGATGTTTTCGGGAGCTTCCTTTTTAATTAATTTCTTTCTAAAGAGGTGGCCCTTTTATCTTTGGCCATGATCCAACACCAATCCTTCCGCGTAGGCAATGCCGTACTCCTGAAGATTCATACCAGGATCGTGATGGTGAAGCTGGAAGCTGACCATTTCAATTGGCCTGCAGACAAGCTGAAAGAACTGTTTCCCGTGGTGCTTAACCCTGATATTTTTATAAAAGCCGGTTTCGTGGAAAACAAAAAATATCCACTTTATCCCGATGCAAGGGAGTTTAAGTTGGTGCTGCCGGTGCAAACAGAAAATCTGACTGAAATTTATGGATATATCAAAAACAATAAAGAAGCTTTTGCAAGAGCATCTGTAAATGCCTTCATTACCAGCAATCCTGTTTACCATCTGCACCAGGTACAAAACCTTTATTATGCGCTAACAGGAGCGGAGCTGGAGATCAAACCATAAGGCGAAATCTGTCAGGCCGGTTGGACAGCAGGAGCGGTATTTTTTCTTTCACCGATCTGCTGGCGCCACATCGCATAGTACAAACCTTTTTCTTCCAAAAGATTTTCATGGGTTCCGGTTTCGATCACAACACCTTTTTCCAGCACATAGATCCTGTCCGCATGCATGATAGTTGAAAGCCTGTGTGCGATCAGTATGGTGATCTGGTCGTTGAAAGAAGAAACGTTGCGGATGGTTTTATTGATCTCTTCTTCTGTTAATGAATCAAGAGCAGATGTGGCTTCATCGAAGATCAATAACCTGGGCTTACGCAACAGCGCGCGTGCAATGCTGAGTCTTTGTTTTTCACCTCCAGATAATTTTAATCCACCTTCACCGATCATCGTGTCGATGCCTTTTTCAGCTCTGCTCAAAAGATTTAAACAGGAAGCTTTTTTAAGTGCTTCGAGCAGGTCGTCTTCAGTTGCACCAGGATTTACAAAAATTAAATTCTCTTTGATGGTTCCACTGAATAACTGTGTATCCTGCGTAACAAAACCGATCTGGTTTCTAAGGTCATCAAACAATATGTTGTTTTCGTCAATCCCATTATAATAAATATTGCCTTCCTGGGGACGGTACAAACCTACCAGCAATTTCATGAGCGTGGATTTTCCTGCGCCCGATGGGCCTACAAATGCAATGGTTTCGCCCCTGCTGGTTTTAAAGCTGATGCCATCAATTGCCTTATGCATGGCAGTATGGTGTTTGAAACTTACGTGGCGGAATTCAAGATCGTTGATGGGTCCGAGGTGTTTTGGTTGTTCCGGAATCGCTTCTGGTGTTTTCTGCATCAGGTTCTGGAAATTATTCAGGGAGGCCTCCGCTTCACGATAGCTCAAAATAATATTTCCGATCTCCTGTAATGGTCCAAATACAAAAAATGAAAAGATCTGCATGGTGGCCAGTTCCCCGGGCGTTAACCTTCCCTGGAACACTACCCACATCAGCATGAAGAGGATCACCTGTCGCAATGTATTCACGAATGTACCCTGCACAAAGCTGATACTTCTGATCCTTTTTACTTTGGTCAATTCAAGCCCAAGGATCTTGTATGTGTTTTTATTCAGTCTGTCCACTTCCTGGCCGGTGAGACCCAGGCTTTTTACCAGCTCAATATTCCGTAGTGATTCTGTGGTGGTTCCTGCAAGGGAGGTTGTTTGCGCAACAATTACTTTTTGAATGGTTTTTACTTTTTTACTCAGGAGGTTGGAGATCACCATCAGCAAAGCGATTCCGCTGAAATAGATGATGGGTAAAGACCAGTGGATCCTTGCGGCAAAAACAGCCACAAAAACAATCCCGATCAAAACAGTAAACAGGATATTGACAAAGTTGTTGATAAATCTTTCGGTATCTGTGCGCACTTTGGTAAGAATGCTCAGGGTTTCACCACTTCTTTGATCTTCAAATTCCTGGTAAGGCAATTTCATGGCTTTCTGCAAACCATCAGTAAAAACTTTTGCTCCAAATTTTTGTACTACTACATTCAGGAAATAATCCTGGAAGTTTTTTGCGATCCGGCTGATCATAGCAACAAGGATTGACCAGCCAAGAAGCGTAAACACAGGGCCTGCAAAGCTCCAGAAAAATGGCTGGTAAGCATCTGGTGAACTGTTGTAACGCGTGGCAAAATCAATGATCTTTCCAAAGATGATCGGATCTACCAGTGAGAAGCCGATATTCATTGCAGCCAGCAGCAAGATCAGGAATACCATCCCCTTATGTGGTTTAAGGTATTGTAGTAATATTTTCATGATGAAATTTCAGATAAGAATGATAATGGCAGCCAGCGCTGCCGTTAAATAAAGTTAATCAGATCAGTCATTAATATAAGTCCCCGTTTTTTTTACATTTCCCTGCGACAGCTGGTTAATCAGTTTTGGTTTGAAAACATAGGCTTTCAGGATTTCGTTGGAAGCGGCATGTGCAAGAAGATTATCGGCAATGAACGTAATGGGTTCCTGTAATGCGCGCAGTTTTTGAGCACCGGAAAGGGTAATGCCATAGGCATGGGTCTGATCATGGTAGCCGGCTTTGTACACATGTTCAGCGATTTTTTTTGGGTAAAGATTGCGGATCGTTTTGTGTGAAAACTTCATATTTCCCAACAGCCGCTGAAAATGGTAAACCGATTTTTTTAAAACATTGATGGGTGAAGTAGCTTCATTTCTCGCATATCCGAGGTAAACAAGCTCCCAGTCTTCCGGAAGTTCTTTCAGCATCCGGGGCAATACTGCGCCGGCTTTTTCCTCTACCAGTATATCATCTTCCAGGATCAGGGCCGTCCGGTAATTGTTTTTAATGATATCATCATAAATATTGCGGTGACTCCAGGAGCAACCGATCATACCGGGAAGCAAGGACTTTGTAAATCGATGATGTTGAATGGCAAGCGGTTCATTATAAATCCCCTGTTTTTTTAACGCCTCTATATCCAGGTCCTGCTTGTCAACTCCGAAAAATAATTCATAACTCAGTCCCTCAAGTTCCTGCGCTATATGTGCATGTCTTTCCTTTGCCCTGGGAAGGGAAATAACATAGGCTGCATCAAAAAAGGCATTGATAAGGGAAAAGAATTCTTTGTTCTTGCTGCTGGTCATAAACCGGCAAAGTTAGGGTACTGCAGGAGAATGGCGGGCTTTCAGGAAAAGCACTAAACTTTAGGGGTCTTGTTTTTTGTTTTGCTTTTAAGGTGAAGAATGATCTTGATCTTAGTTCCATTCCCCGGGGTTGACTTAATATCTATAATTCCATCATAATAAGCCACCCTGTGATAGATATTTTTTAAGCCAAGTCCGCTTTTCTTTTTTGAAACTTCAAATCCTAAACCATCATCTTCAAACTTCAGTGCTACTGAATGCTCACTCAGTAAAATCTGAATGCAGGCTTTTCTGGCCTGGGCATGCTTAAGGATATTATTTACCTGTTCCTGGATGATCCTGAAGATCGCGATCTTATCTTCTTTTTTCAGTTGTTTTTTTATACCAAAGTCCTTGTAAATAAAATCAAAATGGGTTTTGGAAACCATATTTATTTTCTCAAGCATTTGTTCGATGGCGTCTGTGAGGCCGATGTCTTCAACAGCCGAAGGACTCAGGTCATGACTGATCCTCCTGATCTCATCTATTACCAGTTGAAGACTCTGGGAAGACTTTTCAGTCATCATGGCGGAAGAATGTTGATTCGAAGCTGCATATTCAAGCATGAGTTTACATGAAGCCAGCATCTGGTTAACATTATCATGAAGTTCAACAGAAAGCTGTCTCCTTTCTTTTTCCTGGGTTTCAATAATGGATTTTACCAGTTTCCTTTTAGAATTTTTTTCCTGGTCAAGCAGTTTGCGCTGAAGGAGTTTTTGCTTTGTAATATCCTGTATGGCACCAATGACACGAACTACTTTATTATTGCTGCGGATGATGAATGCCTTGTCAATCACAGAATGATATTTTCCTTCCGCATCTCTGATCCTATATTCAAGGTTCCATTTATTTTCTTTACTTCTAAGGGTTTTGAAAATGATGTTCTTAATTTTTTCCACTTCAGACACATGAATATGCTGAAGCCTGAACTTGATGGATACTTCCTGTTCTTTATATCCAAAAATATTCTGAAACCCTTCACCATGAAAGATCTTTGCTGAAGCAAAATCCCAGTCGTAAATCGCATCTGATGTTGCTTTATTCACAAAAGAATAGCGTTCCAGATTTTCCGATAATTCCTGTTGGAGCAACATCTGCCCCGTAACGTCTATAGCCCATCCACCAACCATTTTTTTACCAAAGGTTAAAATGGGAAACTTGTAGATTTTCAATATCTGCACATCCCCATCAGCCGAATAAGCCTGTTCGATAGTTTCAATTGTTTTGTCTTCTTCAATTACTCTTTTATTGTTACTGAAATAATTATCCGCGAGCTCTTTAGAAAAAATTTCATAAATGTTCTTACCAATGTTTTCTATCCCTATACCAAAATTCTTTTGGTAAACAGGATTCATATACTGCATATTACCTTCTTCATCAGTGATCCAACCCGGCAAAGGTGTGTTTTCCATGAATTGCTCGAATTTTATCCGGTGTCGATAAAGTTCGTGTTCAACAAGGTTTCTTTCTTGTTCGGTTTTTTCTAATCTTTTTCTCTGTGTAACATCTTTGATAATTACACACACACCTAGTGTTCGGGATCCTTCATCTTTTATAATTGAATATCGGCAATAAAGCCATTTAGGATTCATTTCATTTGCAACTTCCACTTCATATTCAATTATTTTACCTTCAATTATGGAAGGCATTTTCGAATTGATATAGTCTCTTCTGTCACCTGGAAGTTTATCAACGAGCCTGTCTCCGATTTCAGGAATAAATCCATAAGCTGCGGAAATAATATGCTTACCGGCCTCATTTATGAAAATCAGTTTTCCTTCAAGGTCACTTACCAGGTAGCCATCTTCAGAAGAGGAAAGCAGGTAGCGAAGGGTAAATAGAATTTCACCTGATTTTGCAGTTTCGCTGATATCCCGGTTTACTGCAACATAACCAATGATGGCACCGAGATCATTTATGATGCATGAAACACTGGCTTCCAGTTTTTTTTCGCCACCATCCCTGCATTTTAGAATCAGATTTCCTTTCCACCTGTTGTGTACTCTTAATTCTTCTAAAGCTGCTTGCTTTGTAGCGTCGATATAAATATAGGAGGATACTTCTTCCATCGTTTTGCCAATTGCCTCTTCCCCGGTGTATCCGTATATCTGTGTGGCAGCATTATTCCAAGTGATTATTTTGAAATTTTTATCAGTTGAAATGATGGCATCGTTAATATTTGCAAACAGGGCTGCCTTGTAAAGCAATTCTTTTTCCAGCGCTTTTTCTATTGAAATATCCTTGCCAACCAGGTGAATATTTTTTATTTTACTGTGCTCTGTTTCTGCAGTTACAGACCACCTGAATACTTTTTCATGCGCTATGCCTGTTCCATTGAACTCGATATCAAAAACCGATGAAGGATGTGCAATGCTTTTCTGAATATTTTTCAAAATAATGGGATGTTCAGTTTTGTCAAGGACTTCTGATAGATGCTTTCCTATCGGGTCTCCTGATCCGTACAAATCACAGGTATTACGGAAAAGGTTATTGCAGGCGGTAACTTTTCCGTTGATATCAACAGTGTAATATAATAGCAGTTGGTCCATGCTTGGAACTGAAATCGATTTAGTGGAATGTGTTGGAAATGATTAATAAAATATTGACGGTGTTTCTCATTAAATGGTCTAAGCCACAAGTTCAATATTGCTGTTATTAATAAAGTTCACCAGCGCTGCAGAATTTTTTAAATTCAGTTTGCGCAGGATGTTGTAGCGGTGCGCTTCAACCGTATTCACAGAAATATAAAGTGCCGCCGCTATATCTTTTGAAGAGTTGCCTGCTTTTATCAGTGCGATCACTTCCAGTTCACGCTGCGACAGGGAATTGATTCCTGTAGGATTGTTATCTCCAAACATCATTTGGTCTGAAATGATCTTTTTCATTTCCACGCAGATGTACTTGTTGCCTTTATAAACTTCCTTGATTGCTTCAAACATTTCTTCTCTCGAAGAATTTTTGGTGATGTAACCCGAAGCGCCCTTCTGGATCATTTTTTTTGCGTAAGTGGGTTGTGTATGAAGGGAAACACCAAGCACTTTTGTTTCCGGTGAATTCTTTACAATTTCGTGGGTGGCATCAATCCCGTTCATGTTGGGGAGATTGATGTCCATGATCACTACGTCGGGTTTCAGCAGTTTAATTTGATCGATGGCTTCTTCAGCGCTTCCGGCTTCACCAATAACCGAAAAAGAAGGATTGTTGTTTAAGATGAAACTCCAGGTTTCACGAACGAGCATGTGGTCGTCGGCAATGAATAATGTAATTTTTTTCACAGGGGTTAATTTTGGATTTTTAAATTTGTTGTACTCCCGGAAATCGATCCATAAAAGATCAGTGCAGGCTGTTGCACAGGCTGCTCATGATATAATAATAGAATGGTTTAAGGGGAGTACCTGATAAATATAGTGCAGGAAATTTTAAAATACATAAAGATAATTATCATAATAGGTAATAACACTTAACTGCATCATCCCGCCCAGCCTTCCCTGTCAAGGCTCCTGTATTGGATGGCTTCAGCCAGGTGTTCAGTTTTTATTTCTTCAGTTGAAGACAGGTCGGCAATGGTGCGTGCAACTTTTAATATCCTGTCATAAGCACGTGCAGAAAGATTTAATTTCTGCATGGCAATTTTTAAAAGGTTTTGTCCTGCGGTGTTGATCTGGCAGATTTGTTTCAGCATTTTGCTGCTCATCTGCGCATTGCAGTACGTGCCCTCAATTTCTTTATAGCGTACATCCTGTATCTGCCTTGCCCGCATAACTCTTTCCCTTATTGCAGTGGAATGTTCCTGTTCCTTTACAGATGAAAGTTCGCTAAATGCAACAGGCGTCACTTCAACATGCAGGTCGATCCTATCGAGGAGTGGACCGGAAACTTTGTTCAGATATTTTTGCACAGCCCCTGGAGGACAGGTGCATTCTCTTTCCGGGTGGTTGTAAAATCCACAAGGGCATGGATTCATTGATGCGATCAGCATAAAACTTGCAGGAAAATCTACGGCTACTCTTGCCCGTGAGATCGTTACTCTTCTTTCCTCCATGGGTTGCCGCATCACCTCAAGTACGGTTCTTTTAAATTCAGGCAGTTCATCAAGGAACAATACACCGTTATGTGCAAGGGATATTTCGCCGGGTTGTGGCATGCCTCCCCCGCCTACCAGGGCAACATCTGAAATCGTGTGGTGCGGACTTCTGAATGGTCTTTTAGATACCAGCGTGGCATTTTCCGGAAGTTTGCCTGCAACAGAATGGATCTTTGTGGTTTCTAAAGCTTCCTGCAAACTCAACGGAGGTAAAATGGTTGGCAACCTTTTGGCCAGCATGGTTTTGCCGGCTCCGGGCGGACCAATCAGAATTGCATTATGTCCACCTGCCGCGGCAATTTCCAAAGCACGTTTTATATTTTCCTGTCCTTTTACTTCAGCAAAATCGATGTCGAAATCTGATTGGGCATTAAAAAATTCATCCCTTGTATTGATCACCAGCGGTTGCATGCTGGTGCCACCTGATTCAAAAAAATCGATCACCTCTTTGATATGGTCCACGCCATACACGTCCAGGTTGTTGACCATAGCTGCTTCTCTTGCATTTGATCTTGGAACAATCAAACCTTTGAATGTCTCCTTCCTTGCCTGGATCGCTATGGGAAGTGCGCCTTTGATCGGTCTGATTTCACCATCCAGACTTAATTCTCCCATGATCACATATTGTTCCACCAGTTCATGATTCTTTAATTGTTCAGAAGCAGCCAGGATGCCAATGGCAAGAGTGAGGTCAAATGCAGTCCCGCTTTTTTTTATATCTGCCGGTGCCAGGTTCACAACGATGCGTGTTCTGGGTATTGATCTTCCTATTGATTTTATGGTGCTTTCCACCCGCTGAAAACTTTCCTTAACAGCATTATCCGGTAATCCAACCAGCATAAAACCCAAATTGGTTTCCATCCAGTTTACTTCAACGGTTATTGAAACTGCTTCCACACCATACACCGCACTTCCATAAGTTTTTACCAGCATGATGCCATGAAAAAAGGAAATTTATAGGGTAATGTGTGAAGAAAAACTTCATGATAAGGCGGGAATAATAACTGTACAAAATGGTCTTTTTCTCTTATTAGTTTGAAAAAGCATTTGGGTATTCCATCAAGCAATTGAAATATAAATGGGACAAGAAACAGTTCATTCCGGAAACTACTTTATTTAATTTATAGGGGTTTTCAGAATATGAAAATTCCGTATTACTACAGTTGTTTATCCCCAACCTTATCTTTGATTCTGAACATGTTCAAGTAAAACTATTTTATCATTTTTAAAAATCAGAATTTTTAAATTTTCTGGGGTGACCCATGTTATGAAAAATAAAATTTTGTATTCTTTGCTAATCATTTTTGGGGCTATATCTACATACTTTATTTATTTGGTTATCGATAGTCAAAGAAATATAGATAAGTGTTTCGCCAACTATATCCGTTCACAAGAAGTAAGTGTTTCATTAAAAAAGTCCAGCTGGATGCTAACCAATGCTCAAACTGGACTTGAAGAGAATATTGAATTAAAAGGAAGAAAAGCTATTGTTGCTTTCGCCACCTGGTGTAAACCATGTCTGGAAAAAATGATTCAATATGGGGACTCTGTGAAACCATCTGATAATGTGTTTTTTGTTTCTGATGAACGTTTGGAGTTAATTCAGGAATTTCAGAAAAAACATAATATCAAAATGCCTTTGTATAAAGACACTTCTGATTTTTCTGAAAGATTTGTATTAGTGCTGCCATCGCTTTTTATTATGAAGGATGATTCATTGATGTACAAAGTGGAAGGGCCGCTTTCCTACGAAGGGATTTTGGACAGGATAAATCGGGATTATAGATAACATTGTAAACCCAAAGACAAAGACTCCAAATAGACTGAACCCAAGAGTTTAGACAATTTAATAAATTAGTTTTCTAAGGAATGAGCTCGATATTGTTTCAGGCTCATTCCTTTTAAATCCATTCCCTGTTTTTTTTGTGTTTTATTGCGATGGAGAAAGCTTTCTATAAGCATGGTTTTCCTGCGCTTGGTGAACCTATAAAAATGGCATTGTTTACTCCGGCAAGCAGGTAATTTTAAGCTTATCAGTCCTTGTACTCAGGAATCATTTTATCTCTTTCCCTGTTGCCTATCCTGATGAGTTTTTATCCTGCTGACAACGATAACAGTAAACCATTAATAATCAACCTTCTACAAATCTTTCTTTTCATTTTTGCCTATTGATGAGCACCCGGCAAAGCTTTTGCATAATAGGAAGAAAAGGTGAGCTATGAAACAGTTTAATTCAATCTGGGTTTTTGCACTGGCATTAATGGTTACATTAAGTTCATGTGAAGTAATTGGCGGTATTTTTAAAGCAGGTTTTTGGACAGCCATCATCCTGGTGGTAATTGTAGTTGTACTGATCCTCTGGCTGGTAAACCGAAGCAGGAAATAACGGTACTTAAAAAAATTTATATTGGCGGTCAATGCCTGTTTTAGTAATTTCTACAAAAGAATGCTATGCGTACACATGCCATCAACTGGTTTGAGATCCCTGTTGCTGATTTTGATCGTGCTAAAAAATTTTACGAGAAAATATTCGATTATATAATGCCTGAGTCTGTAATGGGTGAAGCCCGCATGGGTTTTTTCATTTATGATTTTCAAAACCAGGGTCGCGGTGGGGCCATAGTGCACCAGCCGGGTTTTCATGATCCATCATTAACCGGTTCTTTAATTTACCTCAATTGCGAACCTGATCTGCAGGCA
>MWWA01000062.1_pt1 | contig 34543 bp, 33 predicted proteins | sample 1047341 | NCBI WGS metagenome assembly MWWA01 (sample SAMN06349978, study PRJNA376086) | soil metagenome | isolation source: MS5-1 sample Antarctic (ecotone) soil | place: Antarctica | collected 2015-01-13
TAAGTGATCAGCACTACAAAAAGAGGGTTCTCATACATTTTCTTATAGCCCTCCATTTCTTTGGTTTTGGCAGCCAGTTCTGTTGCCGGTGTTTCTTTTAAAATATAGGAAATGTATTTGTCAAAGAAATCAGGAACAAATAAATAATAATAAAACAACCAGGTTATCACATACATCGTAGACCCGATCAATGCGATCAGTAATCCTGCTTTAAAAGCCTTTCCAAATGAGATAATGCCCCCGTTCTGTTTATTGCGGTAATTCCTTACGCCAAAGAAAATGAGTGAAAACAGGATCACTGTTGCGGCGTACCCAATGAATTCGGTCCCTTTAATATCAGGGTTGTTATAAAACAGGTTCACCATTATTACCATATTGATACTCAGCAATGCGCCAATGACCATCCCAAATACCCAGACAATTTTTTTCATGTATTATTTTTTAGAATACTGCAAACTAGTTGTTGAAATAAAAGGATGGATCATACTTAAGTATTTAAATTGGTTTTTTTGAATAAAATTCATACTAAAGTATGAGTTGCTCATTCAATGATTCTAAGCCGTTTGGCTTTTTCTATGGTTTGGGTACGGCTTTTTACTTCCATTTTCGCAAACAGGTTGGAGACATGTGTTTTAACGGTACTAAGTGAAAGAAAAAGGTGCGATGAAATTTCATTATTGCTTAAACCTTTAGCCAGGAGTTGTAGGACTTCATATTCGCGGTTACTGAGATTCAGTTTTTTTAATTCTGCTTCGTTGATGGAAAAATCATGCGGCGGATTTACCATTACTTCCTTTTCAACAACAATGGTTTGGATTTTAGGCTTTACAAGCTGGGTGGCCACCCAAATGCCCAATAGCGTAAAAAATATGGCGATCAGTCCGATGTAGATCTCCAGTGCATTGTGGGCAATCATATATTTCCATTGCAACCATTTCAGGGTGAAAATTAAAACGCCTATCAACAGTCCATAAAAAATGAGCTGGCGCGTTTGAGAAGAAATTTTTGATAAAATCATTTTTTTTACTGTGAAACTTAATGATTCTTGACTTTGATCATGAATGGTTTTTTTAATGTTGGAGGTAAAATCCTCATATTCATTTCTGGTAGATTGTTTCTGACAAAGTACAAAAGTTCAATAATAATCTGCCAGCAATTTTAACCTTTAATAGCCGTTATTTAGCTTCATCTTTAAACTTCATGCAAAGGATACTCCTCACCCTGATCTTTTTTATTTCCATCCACCATATTGCTTTCGCGCAGCAAACGCGCTTTAAAAATGGAATGACCATTAAAAAATCGGCAGTTATCGACAGCAGCCATTACAACTATAATGCAAAATCTAAAAGCAAACCCGTTCTTACCATCCAGGGAAAAAATATCGTGATTGATTTCCAGGGAGCCACTTTAGATGGAAGTGGCGGACGTAAGGCGCCCGATCAATATTCAGGAACCGCCATCCAGGTAAAAAAAGGGACGAACATCACCATTAAAAACCTGAAAATAACCGGGTATAAAAATGCAATTGTTGCAAAGGATGTGAACGGGTTGAAATTTGAAAACTGTGATTTTACGGATCAAAAGCGCAGGCCATTATCACAATATGGCATTTTTTACCAGCTGCACACAATTTCAAATTTTAATATTCATTCGCTTCTTGAACATGCGATACAGCTCAACGGATGCAGAAATATCGAAATAGCAGGTTGCCGGGCCAGTGCCAATGAGAATGTGCTTTCCCTTGTAAATTGTTCATCGGCAATTATTTACAACAATGATTTTTCTTTTAATTCAGGTGCCGCTGTTGTGCTGACAAACTCAGATCATATCCAGCTCCTATACAACCGGTTTAATTTCAATGTGGCCGATACTTTACTTACCACCACCGCTGCTGTTGTTATGGATGGTTTGTCTTCATATAATATAATATATAAGAACTCTATCACCCATGCGGTGAACGGGATGATTATTGGTGGAAACGCGGCCGGGAAAGTCAAAGGAAAGGAAGCCCGTAATTTGATCATGGAAAATGACCTTTCCTTTAATATTTCATCCGGTATCCGTAGTTACCATACAGATGCCATAATTAATAAGAACAGGATCTTTGAAAGCAATACCGGCAACCTGGTGGTTGCTCCTTCAAACCAGGTGATCAGTAACAACCAATACCGGTTTAATCAAATAGCGATAGATATTTCGGGGATTGGGACCAGTACGATCCATCACAACCTTTTTCTTGAGGACAGGACTGCTTTAAGGATGTCTTTTTATGGAAAGAGCAGGGCCGGACATGCAAACGGGGTAAAAGCCATTGTGGTAGCCAATAGTTTTAACCGCAACCGGGTAGTTTTTGATCTCAACCGCGTCGACGCATTTTCCGAATTTAATAACCTGTTCCAGCAGTTTGACACCCTTTTTAAAGCCGATACTTCCATGATGAATGTGGATGTGGAAGAAGATGAGGATCTGCTTGTTGAATTGTCTGAAGATATCCACCCTTCCATTAAAGAACCTGCTTCCGCTCAAAACCCGTTTAAAGGGAATGGGCGGTTTGCAGGAAGGGGACTGGTGATTCCTATGAACTGGGGTCCTTACGATTTCAGTTATCCTTTAGCACGGGCGGGTCCTTTGGATTCCACCGGCAATATAACGATCCGCATTCTTGGGCCGGAAGGGACATGGAAAGTACAGGAGATCCAGGGATATGAGATTGTTGCTGTATCGGGAACGGAACTCCCCGGTACCCTGGTGGTAAAAAGGAATGCTGAAGCAAATGCTGTATTGAAACTCGGGTTTACAATGGAAAAGACCGCAACAGGAGCGAAACTAAAGGAAGATTTTATTGAGTTTGCTCCCGAACTTTGAAACCGGATGGAGGTTGCGATCGTATAAAAAGCTTTCGTCTATCAGGAAAAACCAGGTTTTTGAAGTTTTTTTTCCTTATTGGGTCTTCATTCACTCCACTAAAACCCATTTCCGCATGATCCTTTATAGGTTGGGTTGTCTGTGCTTCAAGTGAAACGGCCCTTTCATCCCAAAAGAATTTAGTTTCTGTACCAAACCTGCTGTTGATCAAGCGCATAGAATGGCGGCCTGTTGTTCCTCCATCCACTCCCCTGCTTGATGTTGCTGTATCACTGAATGCAAATTCCTGCCGGTGGCAACTGCCGCAGGAAATAGAATTGTCGATGCTTAAATTCTTATCATAGAAAAGCACCCGTCCTAAGGTGGCTTTGCTATCTGAAATCGGGTTGGATCCCGTATTATCTTTTGTAATATACCCGGGCCTAAACTGATTGGCGTAATTAGATAGGTTGAATGGATCAATCCTTGCTCCAAATGCATTATTTATTGCAGAATAGGTAAGTGTGCTGACCGTACCCTTTTTGGAGCAAAATTGAAATACGATGATTACCGTAGAAAGTACAAACAATATGTTGAACTTAGTTTGCATGCCGTTTTGGTTTGATCAGGTGGACAATAAATAGACAGGAGGTTTAAAGAAAATATAAAAATTTCACTGGCAGATAAGTAAAGAATTGAAGACCAATGAAATCAGGAATAAAATTTTTGTCGCAAACTACCCCTTATTCTGTCTGATTACTCAACCATCCATCTAAACCAGGCTATTTAGTTTAGCATAAAAAATATGGGCCGTTTAAAAGTTTTTAATTTTATTTCCATTGATGGATATTACAAAACCATCAGTGAGGATATCAACTGGCATACTCATGGAAAAGAAGCAGCGGAATATTCAGCACAAAGCCTTCAACAAAGCAACATCCTGCTTTATGGGAGAAAAACATTCCAGATGATGGAATCTTTCTGGCCAACCAAGGCTGCAAAAGATTCATTACCGGAAGTTAGGGAGGAATGGAAAAGGCAAAAAAAATTGTTTTTTCTACAACCCTTTCGCATTCCAACTGGGCCAATACAACATTTGTACCTAAGGACATGATCAAAACAATAGGGGATTTGAAACACGTGAAGCAGCTGATATGACGGTACTTGGCAGTGGTTCTATTATCACCCAATGTGCAGATGCTGAACTGATTGATGAATTAAGTTTGATGATTGATCCGGTCGCGCTTATAAAAGGTGTGGCAATTTTTCAAAACATGGTAAAGTATTTACAACTTGAACTGCAGCACACAAGGTCCTTCAGCATCGGTGTGGTATTACTGAATTACCTGGTTAAAAAATAATCATAAGCAGCCAAAATATTCAAACATTTTTCCATACTGGAAATAATAAATAAGTACATTCCATTATCAAAACTATAATATGAGCAAGAATTTCGATGAATCCAGAACGAGTGGCATTCACAGCGAATTAAGCCGGCTACAAGGAATATGGAAAGGCACTACTAAAACATGGTTTGATCCTGCTCAACTGGAAGATGAATCTCCCATTTCAGGAACGATGAAGCCTATACTGGATGGCCGGTTTATCCTGCATGAATACAATGGCAGTTTTAAAGGCAACCCACTTACGGGGATGGCGATCATTGGCTACCACCTGGAGCTTGAAAAATACCAATGTGCCTGGATCGATTCTTTTCACAATGGATCGGCCCTCATGTTTTCAGAAGGAAGCAAGGGTGATAACAACCTGAACATACTGGGAAGTTATGCTTATGTAACCCCGGAAACCGAACAACACTGGGGATGGCGTACAACCATTGAAGTACTGAATGAAAATGAGATCCGCATCACAGCCTATAATGTTACACCGGAAGGGCAGGAATCTAAAGCCACAGAAACCCTGTATAAACGGAACTAACATTCACCTTTCTTTTATATAAGAAATCAAAAAAATGACATTACGCTAACCGTTATAACTGGATCGCTTATGCGCATGCTTCCTTTCGAAAATTATTGTATTAAAACAAATCTTGGAGAACAGGATGTGCTGGAAAAAATTTCAAACTATATAGATCCCAAAAACTTTATCGGCAATTTGGGAAATAACGCAAGTGATAAACCTTATCGGGGAAAGCTGGAACAAAACAATTTTATCCTCCAGCGCAATATCAATTACCGCAATTCATTTCAACCCATTATTTCCGGATCTGTGGTCCAGGGATTTTCTGGTACTGAAATTAAAATCAGGATGAGAATGGAATATACTGTTCTTGTGTTTCTATTTGTATGGCTCTGCATTGCGCTGGGCTCCGCTGTTATCCTGACGTTTATTGCCATCAGGAAAAATGAATTTGAACAAATGATCCTGATCCCCTGGGGTTTATTCATTTTCGGCTATGTGCTGTGCATGTTTGGTTTTAAACTGGAGGCAGAAAAATCAAAAAGATTTCTTGAATCCATTTTTGAACCTGCGCGTATTCCATCCTAAGCAGCTATAGATCATTGTACAGGTTTAATATGAAGCTGCCCTATCATTTGTCGCAATCATCCTCCTGAAATGTCGCAATTACACAGGAAGGATTAAGAAGACAGGAAGTAATTTTGTCTCGTCATCATTAAATCAAACTACTATGGCCAGCGTAAGTACCTATCTGAATTTTTCGCGTAACACAGAAGAAGCTTTTAACTTTTATAGATCCGTATTCGGAGGTGATTTTTTTGGAAATGGAATCATGCGATTTGGAGACATTCCTTCGCCTCCCGACGGACCCCATCTGGCAGAAGCCGACAATAACCTCGTGATGCATGTGGAATTGAGGATCCTGGGCGTGCATTCCCTGATGGGAACCGACGCGCCTGAATCTATGGGATTCAAATTACAGATGGGAAATAACAATTACATCAATCTTCAACCCGACACCCGGGAAGAAACCGACCAGTTATTCGGGAAATTATCTTCAGGTGGAAAGGTGACACAGGAACTCCAGGAAATGTTCTGGGGCGATTATTTTGGTTCCTGCACCGACAAATTTGGTGTACAGTGGATGTTCAATTGTGGAGAAAAAAAGTAAGATGATACATCCCTGTATATGGTTCAATTATCATGCACACGATGCGGCTGCATTTTATACGGCTCTTTTTAAAGATGCTAAAATCCTGGCCACCTCACCTTATGCAATTACCGTTCATCTTAAGGGTCAAAAATTTATGTTATTGAACGGCAATACAAATAAACCAATAAATTCTTCCGTATCTTTTTTTGTGGTTTGTGAATCTGGTGCAGAAACAGAACATTTATGGAATGCTCTTTCTGAATCAGGCAACATTCTGATGCCACTTGACAGGTATCCATGGAGTGAACAATATGGCTGGCTGCAGGACCGATTTGGTGTATCATGGCAGATCGCATTTGGCAAATGGGAAGATGTCGGCCAATACATCAAGCCCTGCCTTTTATTTTCGGGTGCAGTGAACGGAAAGGCGGGAAATGCAATGGAACATTACAAAGAAATTTTCCCGGATACTTCCATCACGGGGATTTTAAACTATGATAATGGCGAAAACGAAATTCCCGGAAACATCAAACATGCTCAATTCAGTATCAACGGTTTTGTGATGATGGCAATGGATAGTTCAATGCCTCAGCCTTTTGGCTTTAATGAATCCGTTTCCTTTGTTGTTGAATGCAGGAGCCAGCAGGAGATCGATCATTATTGGCATAAACTATCAGAAGGTGGGCAGGAAAGTATGTGTGGCTGGCTTAAAGATGCATTTGGCATCTCCTGGCAAATTATACCGGAAAATTTAGGTGCACTCATCACCCATCCTGAAAAAGGACCGGCAGTTGCAAAAAACTTATTCAGTATGAAAAAGATCGATATGGAATTACTTGACCAGGTTTAAAATTCATCAGACCCGTTTGTTTGAACGTGAAAATCGGTTTAGTTTGCTTAAAATATAGCTATGCACTTCAGGGAAGCCATTCCGGAAGACATCCCGCAACTTCAATTGATTCGCAATTCGGTTACCGAAAATGTATTGTCCGACCCCGCCCTGGTAAAAAAAGAAGATTATGAAGCTTACCTTTTTCGCCGGGGAAAAGGCTGGGTTTGCGAAATAGATAAACAGGTAGTGAGATTTTCTATTGTAAGTCTGCAAGATAAAAATGTTTGGGCTTTGTTTCTGCTGCCTGCATTTGAAAGAAAAGGCATTGGCCAGCACCTACATGATCTGATGTTAGACTGGTACTTTTCAAACTCTGCTGAAACCATCTGGTTAAGTACGGACCCTGGCACAAGGGCCGCATCTTTTTATTGCAAAAAAGGCTGGAAAGAAAACGGGTTTCATCATAACGAAATCCGCTTTGAAATGGACCAGGATTCCTGGAATTCCGTAAAAAAATCCAGTTAGATTCATTTGCTTAAACCAAAAAATCATGCTTCTAATGATCATGAACAACACCCGGTTTAGTAACGATTGCACCCTCACTTGATATTAAAAAAAGGATGCGATTCCGCCAGGCCAGGTAATGATCCATGCCGGCACCAGGAAAAGGCTGTAAAATGGAAATCAGGTTTCCGGTCTGACATTCTACAAGGTTCAGCAGCTAAAACTTGCACAGGTTTGAACTTCTTCCGAACTTGTTTGATCAATCATTAAATATGAAGATCCTATTCATTCTTTTTGCCCTCTGCCTTATCGCCTGTAATGAAAATGACACGCAGACCCATATCATGAAAGAAGATACCGTTCAGCAGCGTACCAGGGATATAGCACCTGAAATTCAGGATACTGTAGCCAAAGAGCCCGAACCAAAGGAAGTAAAAGAAACAAAGCAACCATTACAGACTTTTTCCAATACCAGGTTTAAAGAAGTTACAGTTGAAAAAACGGGGAATGGAAAATATACCGTACAGGGAAAAGCACAGATCTTTGAAGCCAATTTCGGATGGGTGGTGGAAGACGGACACAATGAACTGAAACAGGGAAATGTTATGACGGATGCAGGAGCTCCCGAATGGGGAAATTTTAAATTTTCAATTGATGTGAAGAAAGCGCGTGAAAATTCGACCCTTACGCTGATCCTTTTTGAATCCAGTGCAAAAGATGGCAGCAGGCAGTACACATTACCGATTGCATTAAAATAACCTTTGCCTTTCATTAAAACCCAATTATACCTCATGAAGGGACACAACTGGTCCGATACCCAACCACCTCAAGAGGAAAACAGTTTTCTTTCCATCAACCTTGGCACTTACAGAAAACTGTTTTACCAGGCCATGATACCGCTTGCTACGGCCATTATTATTTCACTTCTAATTGTAACCCTGAGTCCATTTGATTTTTCATTTATTACTATAAAAAGAATCGCATTGCCCGTGATGGCAATTCTTGCCGTGCTTGCCTTTGTTCATTCAGGTTTTCAAAAAAAGAAAATGAAACGGTTAAACAACTATAGCAACTTCGATCAGAAAGCGGAAGCTTACCAGAAGATCTACCGTTTGCGCCTGTTCTGGTTTTTGATTTCTGGCTTTACCTGTTGCTTTATTTATCTTTTTTCCTTGCACAAGATTTTTATATTGTTTGCCATTTTTGATGCGCTGCTCCTCATTTCAAATTTTCCAAATAAAAAAATTTTTGAGCGGGAATTAAATAACGACGAGATCATTTTCTACTAATGCCATTATATCCCGATTACAGGATAGTCTGAACTTATGCATGCTCAAGAGCCAACAATAAAATGCTGCACAGTGGCTGTTTAAAATGCACTATGCTTTGTATTAGTTATAAATAAAATGCAGATGGTCAGTAAATTTTTGAATTGATCAATTTATTACTAATTTTAATGTTTCTACAGGTAGGTGGTGGTTTTGGCGGTGAAAAATACAAAGAGGAACAGAGCAGCAACAGTTATGAAGATAAATTGACCCTCACTTTGTTTGATGCCTACCTGGGATTCAACTTTTTCTTTGCCAAAAACCTGGCAATCACACCCATGATTGGATATAACTGGAAAACCTATAAAGATTCAGATAGTGATTTCAAAACCAATTACAGGGGATCTGATTTCGGGATTGGTTTCAGGTATTTTCCGGGGTTCCGCTGACAAGATAAAAACTGATCTGTCATCTTAGCTTCCACCAACTTCTTTAAAATAGCAAATTTCGATTTGCTATTTTAATTTTGACAATCAATAAAAAAATGGAGCACTTCTTATCTGTAAGGGAAATGAATGAAAATGATATTCCGCTTATTGTTTCCTACTGGCTGGATGCAGATCCCTTACACCTTCAAGGCATGGGTGTTGACCTGGAAAAATTGCCACCAAGGCAGAACCTGATGCAGATCCTGGAACAACAATTACAACTGCCACTGGATGAAAAAAGATCCTACTGTATCATTTGGGAATATGAAGGCAGTCCGGTTGGTCATTGCAACACCAACCCTACTGCTTATGGCGAAGCAGCTTATATGCATTTGCATATATGGGATACTGATAAAAGAAAAAAAGGAATGGGTTTCTCCTTTTTAAAGAAAACCATTCCCCTGTTTTTTGAGCGGTTGAAATTATTAAACCTGTACAGCGAACCTTTCGCCCTGAATCCTGCACCAAATCATGCACTTAAAAAATATGGATTTGAGCTGGAAAAAGAATACACCACGATCCCTGGTTCACTCAACTTTGAACAACCCGTCAAACGATGGGTGCTGACCAAAGAAAAGTTTGACAGACTTTAACTGTTGGCAATTGCTTTCCTGATCGCAGGTCTGGAATTTTGGCTCCTGTTTCTGTTGAAACCTTGCTGGCGATTGTTACCAGACGGCCTTGAATGCTGGTTAACGACCATTTTATAAGGATGTGCCTCATTCTCAGGAATGACCTGTGAGGTCAGTTTATTGATGTCCCTTAAAAATGGCAGTTCTTCCATATCACAAAACGATATAGCGATACCACTTGTGCCGGCTCTTCCTGTACGACCGATACGGTGTACATAAGTTTCAGGAACATTGGGAAGATCAAAATTGATCACGTGTGTGAGGTTATCTACATCAATTCCCCTTGCGGCAATATCGGTAGCAACCAACACTTTCAAACGACCGATTTTAAAATTCTGCAATGCTCTTTGTCTTGCGTTCTGGGTTTTATTCCCGTGGATCGCATCGGCATGTATGTTCGATTTTTTAAGATCTTTTGCAATGCGGTCGGCGCCATGCTTGGTTCTTGTAAACACAAGCGTTCTTTCAATATCAAGTTCTTTCAGCAAATGCACCAGTAGTGAATGCTTGTTGCGCTTCTCTACCAGGTAAACCGTCTGGATTACTTTTTCTGCGGTTGAGGAGATGGGTGTTACTTCCACTTTCTGAGGGTTCTTCAACAATGAACTGGCCAGTTTGGAAATTTCAGGTGGCATAGTTGCAGAAAAGAAAAGCGTTTGCCTGTCAACAGGTAATTCCCTAATAATTTTCTTTATGTCATTGATGAAACCCATGTCCAGCATCCTGTCTGCTTCGTCTAAAACGAAGATCTCCAGGTGATCCAAATGCACATAACCCTGGTTCATAAGATCAAGTAACCTGCCTGGTGTGGCGATCAATACGTCGGTACCATTTCTGAGGGCAGTTGTTTGCGGACCCTGAGGTACACCACCAAAGATCACATCGTTCTTTAATCCTGTGTATTTTCCATAGGAAGAAAAGCTTTCGTCGATCTGCACGGCCAGTTCTCTTGTGGGGGTCAATACCAGGGCGCGAACGTGTTTAAAACCATTTCTTTTTTCCCTGCTTAACAATTGCAGCATGGGCATGGCAAATGCTGCCGTTTTTCCTGTACCGGTCTGGGCACAGCCTAAAAGGTCTTTTCCCTCGAGTACGATGGGAATTGCCTGTTCCTGGATGGGTGTAGGAATAGTATATCCTTCTCCCTTAATTGCTTTTAAAATGGGCGCAATAAGGCCTAATTCTTCAAAATTCAAAATATTAATGTTTAAAACGTAAAATACCAGCCTAACATATTAAGGATAAACCGGCTAAATATATGCTCATCGCCATTTATGACTTGATGAAGCTTTTCCGAATGAAGATTATCTAGTCTACTAAAGAGTGAGTATATGAACGGGGCGAAGATAGGATTTTATTTCATAAGCTCATGTGAAAGGAATAAGGGAAGGTAAATAGGGGTTAGGTATTAGGTTTAAGACGGCCCTCCTATTTCAGCTTTTTTTTAAGCTGGTTTTCCAGCACATCTACAAAATTCCCGGAGTTATCGATGATCAACTGGTTGACAAAAAGGTTTTTACTACTTTCCTTCACCTTTACTTCAATATTATAGGCACCCTGGCTGTAAGCGGGTTCTGTCATATTCATCCCCGTCATATGGTAACCAAAAGACCTGGGAATGATGAAACTTTGTCCATCAATCACCTTCCCTTTCTGTTTTTCATAATAGGCTGTATATTCCGGAGTAGATTTATCCAGTGGCGCATTGCGAAGGAAAAAATAAAATTTTCCCAGTTCAACATTTTTATAAATATCGCCCTGGCCATTTACATAGGATGTTTTAAAACTGATCTCAAAATCCATGTTCAGAAAGTTGTTGTTATTGGGCACTTTGGCTTTTGCATAATTCAGCCTGATATCCTTCAACTTCAAACGGAAGATGGAATTATTTATGATCTCGTAAGGATTGGTTTGATCCAGTTCAAAATCAGCAACCATTGCCGTGTCTTTCTTTCCATCATTATCGAACATTCTTATCAGCCTGAAACCTTTGAACTGCATGCCTATCGGGTCAAACGGACCATCAAGCGATAGCTGGTCGTAAAAATATAAGCCTGTTAATGCATACTGGTATTCTGCAGTATACTTTTTTTCATCTTTCGCAATCATCTGCTTTACCGCATCCGTTGCAAACGAAACGGCACCTCCAATTAAACCAGTCATCGGTCCTCTGCCCTTTTCAAGCCTGCCTGCAAGATTCGGCACTTCCTGTTGTTTTAAAATACCATAATCAATTACATTGGGTGATTCGGAAATATTCATCTTCATTTCCTCTTTAGTATGGGCGGAACCCAGTTTTGATCCGGCACAACTAAATAATACAGGGAGAAAAAAAATAAGGGTTCTTGAAAGTATGGAATGCATAAAAAGCAATTAAAATTTTGTTTGTTATTCTGATGTTCTAAGAATGGTTTTTTGAATGGCCCAGGTGACGGGCGTAATCACCATGGTGCGCTGTTTTGTTCCGGTGAACAACAAAGACTCAAGCGGTCCTGCATTTTTATCCTCCCTCCCACGGTTCATTACACCATCCTGTTCAAACGCGCCCAGGTTACTGATCGCTTCTTCGGAGGAAAGCATAAAATAATTATCGGCACCTGCAGGTGGTGTGATCAGGATATCTGCAAGATGTGTTCTTTGCTCGTAACCACCTTCATCATTGGAAAGCGGGAAACGGTTTTCTACATTGCCGCTTTCGGCGTCGGGGAAGATCAGGTTCATGGCACCCTTGCTGTCTATTGAAAAAACATAGATGAATCTTTTCCTCCTGTTCCAGTCGCCCATGGAAGGATCGCGCTGGAAAAAAACAGAAAGTGTATCATTGATCTTTACCCTGTCAGAAGTCACTTCCATTTCAGAAGTATAATACTGGAACGACAACCTGAAAGGAAATTTACTTTGTCCGCCTGCAGGTGAAGTGAGCATCAGCCAGTCCCGTATCTTGGCGATCCGGAAAGCATATTCAGTTAACGAATGCGCCAGTGCAGCAGCAGATGTTTTTGTTCCGTCGTAGAATTCATAATTGGTTCTTGAAGGCAGGCTTTCAGTTGTATCCTGAACAGTGATTTGAGATTTCACCAATGCATAAGCCAATTTCCCTTCTTGATTCACCGTTCCTACCAGCGCATATTGTGATTCCAGCGGTTCACTTACAATGGATATATTATTATAGCTACCAAAAGCTTCTTTCAGATCTTTAATCAGGACATCTGAAGGTGGAAAATTGATAAATGCAGATCTTATGTTTTTGGAGGAGGCTTCCATACCTGTAGGCGTTAAAATTTTTCCAACTGATTTTGGAATCCCGCTTCCGTCGTGATAATTCCACTGTCCTTCATTAAAAGAATAAATGCGTTCAGGAAAAAAATCTGCAATATCTGAAACCCAGTTCATTTTTTGGGTGGTTCTTATCGACTGATAGGTTTTTACCTGGTCGAACAATTGTTTGTCAGTCAAACCTGCACCTGGAATGTAGATCTTTAATGCAGGAGATTTTGCAGAGGCCCAGCTGATCACCTCAAATAAAGTTCCTGCCTTTATTTTGTTGCCTGTGTTATTGATGGCTTTGGCCAGGCTTTTATTGGCACCACGCATCTCGGTGATCTGAATCGTATCTTTTGTACTGAGTGATGCGAGTCGAATGCCTTCGGATAAACCAAAAGCATAACCTCCCTGCAATTCAATTCCCTTTGCATCGGACTTACTGACTGCAATGGCAAACTGGTTTTTAATTGCACCCTTTTCGAGTCCGAATAAAGTACCCGCTTTCCTTTGTTCATTGGCTGCAAGCACCGGCTCCTGCGTTTTACCATAATATTTCATGATCGCAGACACGCTGGAATAAATATTGGTAGCTGGCGCATCAACAGGAAGTTGCTGCAGTGCCTTTAGTAAGGCTATGGTAAAAGCACCATGCGGAATGTTGTTCTCATCTCTTTGCTCTTTGGCAAATTCAAAATCCTGTGCAGCAGAAAAAATCAATGCACCGCGTGATTCGGGGCGCACGGGAATGGTGGCATCCTTTGCATCCATTTTGTTTTCTTCAATGAAACGGACTTTTGGCGGAGCGCTGAGGTAGCCGCGACCGACAGAACCACTGTGACAACTATCCATGATCACAGTAAGCAAAACGCCTTTATCAATCAGTTTGTTAAAAATGGCCGCCAGTTCTTTGTCCCTGATGTCGGCCACTCCTTTATAGGCATCTGCAGGCACTATGGTCTCATCTTTTTTATCCGCCTCGGCGGAAAGCGAATTGAACATCTGGCTACCGTGTCCGGCATAATAAATGAAAATTACATCGCCTTTTTTTGCTTCATCAATCAATTTGTTCAGAGAGGCGATAATGTTTGCTCTCGTTGCATTTTCATTGTGAAGGGTAGTAATATTGTTTTCAGGAAAAGCATACTTGGCCATGACCAGGTCACGCATGGCAGTGGCATCATTTACACATCCATCCAGGTTATTCCAGCTGCTGCGGGCCGTGTTGGTTGCCTCAACGCCTTCTGGCTTATATACATCAATACCAATGATAAGGGCTTTTTTATTCTGGGCAGCGATACTGTTACAAAACAGCAGGAAGAAAAGAAATTTGAAATATCTCATGTTCTCAGGGTAAAGCAGTTTTAAAATTCAGGAACTTCAGTTTGATGTTTACAAAGCTTCAATTCCATAAACCTCTTGGTTTGTGAGGTGCTAAATTAATTAAATAACAACATGGGTCAAGAGATAGGCAATTAAAATGCAGGATCAGGTTATAATTATGCTTCTGCAGGCACCTTATAATATTTATTTCTGTAATGTACCGGTGATATCCCGCAATACTTTTTAAATACATCGCGGAAAGCTTTGGTGTCTGCATAACCAACTTCATACATCACTTCATTTACTGTTTTCCTCCCTGTTTCCAGTTGCTTTTTTGCCGCTTCGATCTTTACACGCTGGATATATTCATTTATGGTATTTGACGTGGCTTTTTTAAATCTTCTTTCAAACGTTCTTCTGCCTATGCAGAGTTTTTCGGTGATCGCGTCAACAGATATGCGCTCCTGGAAATTTTTTTCAATAAAGTCCTGCGCATGAAGTACCGCTTCATCCTTATGAATTTTTTGTCCGACAAAAATGGTAAACGGCGACTGGCTGGTTCTTTCAATGTCGATCATAAATGTTTTTGCAGCCATGATGGCCACCTCCCTTCCTGCAAATTTTTCAACGAGGTAAATCAGCAGGTTGGTAAATGAATAGGCTCCTCCGCTTGTATAAATGCCTTCGGAATCAGTCAGTATTTTATCATCCATCAGGATGGCTTCCGGAAACAACTGGCGGAAAGCAGGGGCAGAACGCCAGTGCGTGGAGCATTGTTTTCCATTGAGTAAACCCGTAGAGGCAAGAAAAAAGGAGGCAATACAAAGACTGGCAATTTCAGCACCGCTTCGGTATTGATCAACGATCCATGTAAGCAGTTCACTGTTGGATGCAATGACCTCTTCAGGCGCACCATGTATAGCAGGGATGATGACCAGGTCTGTTTTACTGATCTCATCCGGGTGTTTTTCGGGATGGATGACAAACAATCCATCGGGGTGTTTGATTGCGTCTGATGATCCAACCAGTTCAATTTTAAATAAAGGATCTCTTCCCATTTCCACTACATATTCATTCACCCAGGAAAGTAAATGGTGCGCTCCCTGGATATTCACCAGGCTGGATTGACCCTGGGGTATCAGGATAGAAACATGCTTCATATATATCAATGTGCGTTAGAAAATAAAAGTACAATAAAGGGTTGTCGCAAACAACCACTATGATTGCCGCTTTCACATATCCCCTTTTTCTTAATTAGCAATTACATTTGAATAGAAAATCGATAGAACATCCTCACTAAAAAATTTAAAACTGATTATATGGAATTGCAAAGAATACAATCGTAAGTAACCATCAATGCATCAAAAGAAAAAATATGGTCTGTACTGCTTGATGATGCCACTTACCGGATTTGGACCACTGCTTTTTCTCCTGTTTCTTATGCCGAAACAGACTGGAAAACAGGCAGCAGGGCGGTTTTCAAAAATGGAGATGGTGATGGACTTGTGAGTCGGGTAGTTGAACACAAGCCTGCTGAAAGAATCGAATTAGAACACCTTGGAATGATTAACAAAGGGGTGGAAGACTATGAAAGTGATAAAATTAAACCGTGGATAGGTGCCACGGAAATTTATACGGTTACTGAGGAACAGGGTCAGGTTAAACTGACGATAGAGCAGGACATGACAGAAGAATATAAAGCGCATTTTGAAAAAGCATGGGAAAATGCCTTGCTGAAAGTTAAAGAACTTGCTGAAGCAACGCCGGCGATGGCATGATTTGAAAACTTATTAATTCCCTGGAGAGATGGCAGCAAAGGTCATGTCTTCAAGAAAGCTGTTTACCGTACGGTTGCTTTTCGCATTTGTAAAATCGGTAAGTGAAGGTAAATTCTGCATAAAGAATTTCTGAGAATGTGCCATTTCAATGATGGATGTAGCCAGCGAATGCGGGTATTTGTATTTGGGATTGTACGCGCTGATGTAACCGGCAAGGCGCGCGGAAAGATCTTTATAAGGCTTGAAAAACTTTGCTTTGTTATCTTCTGCAACATGTTTTGTAAGAAAGGATTTTGCACCTTCTGACATTACAATTTCACAAAGGATTTTTTCATTAATATAATCTGTGGCAATATCATCTTCCACCTGGGCAGCCAGGATCCGTATGGATTTTTTTATTTTTTCCTCTGCATTATTCAGGTTATGGGTATGAAAGATTAACCTGTATTCCTGCCAGCTCCAGTACCAGTCCACAATGTATAACAGCAACCGGTGTTTGTTCTCAAAATAACGGTACACGCCCGCTTCGGTGGATTGCACTTCGGTGGCGAGCTTTTTAAAAGTAAAAGCCTCGAACCCGATCTTATTGATCAGTTGAATACTGTTGCTGATGATCTTCCTTCCCAGCTCAGAATCTTCAGGGTTCCGCAGGAAAAGCTTCTCATTCATTTTTATTTTAAAGGATAACTCCATTGCTGTAAATTGAAAACAAAGGTAACAATATTATTTATGATAGTTTTACTATCATTTTAAATATTTTTACTACTTTCGTTGGAACAAACCAAAAATCAATTGAATGAAATCCTTTTTTAAAGAGATCAGGAGCGATCTTCCCGCAAGTATTGTTGTTTTCTTTGTTGCGGTTCCACTGTGTCTTGGTATTGCCCTTGCTTCAGGCGCACCCCTTTTCTCCGGAATTATAGCAGGTATTGTCGGTGGTATTGTAGTGGGTTTTGCAAGTGGTTCTCCACTGGGAGTGAGTGGCCCGGCCGCCGGACTGGCAGTGATTGTACTCGGCGCCATTGCCACACTGGGTGGTTCTTTCGAAACTTTTTTGCTGGCTGTTGTCATTGCCGGATTCGTTCAATTGATCCTTGGCTATTTAAAACTTGGCAGTATTGCCTACTATTTCCCTTCTTCTGTAATTAAGGGCATGCTTACCGGTATTGGTTTGCTAATCATTTTAAAACAGATCCCCCATGCTTTCGGATATGATTCAGATTATGAAGGAAGCACCACCTTTCAGCAACCCGGAGGAGAAAATACGCTTACCGGGATACTGAATATGTTTGAATTCATTACACCCGGTGCAGTGCTGATTACCCTGGTATCGCTTACCATACTAATTGTATGGGAAAATGTGCTGATGAAAAAACACAAGATCTTTCGTTTAATACAGGGACCACTGGTGGCGGTATTTGCCGGGATTTTTCTGAACTATCTTTTTCAAAGCGGGCTTCTGCCTTTCAGTTTAAGTGCCACCCAGGTGGTGCAGATACCGGTGGCCTCCAATCTTTCAGAATTTGCCGCTCAATTCACACGTCCCGATTTTTCGCAGTGGAAAAATCCTGAGGTATATGCCATCGCTTTAGTGCTGGCAATAGTAGCAAGTATTGAAACTTTGCTTTGCGTGGAAGCAACTGATAAACTGGATCCACATAAAAGGATCACGCCAACCAACAGGGAATTAAAAGCCCAGGGACTTGGAAACATCGTTTCGGGTTTGCTTGGTGGTTTACCACTGACCCAGGTGATCGTGAGAAGCAGCTCCAACATCACCTTCGGTGGAAAAACAAAATTATCCGCCATCCTGCACGGGGTGTTTTTGTTGCTGAGTGCTTTAACCATTCCTTTCCTGTTGAATATGATCCCGCTGGCCACACTGGCTTCCATATTATTTATTGTGGGATATAAACTGGCAAAACCGGTACTCTTCAAACAGGTGTACAGGCAGGGATGGGAGCAGTTCGTACCCTTCGTGGCTACAATTGCAGGCATCCTGTTTACCGATCTTTTAAAAGGAATTGCAATTGGTATGGCCGTAGCAATCTTTTATATCCTGCGCAGTAATTTTAAAAATGCTTTTTCACACAACAAGGAAGGAACAGCTGAAAATGAAGAACACCATGTTACACTTTCCGAAGAAGTAACTTTTTTAAACAAGGGAAGCATTATGAAATTACTGAACAATATCCCTGATAATTCTAAACTCGTTATTGAAGGATCAAAATCAAAAGCCATTCATCATGATGTTGTGGAGATCCTGGAAGACTTCCATCTGAATGCAAAAACAAAAAATATCAAAATAGAAATTAAAGGCATTAAAATTAACATCAACAACAATTAATATGAGAACATTGACCAAAGAAATACAGCATGAAATGAGTCCGGCAAAAGCCATTGATATTCTGAAAAAAGGAAATGAAAGATTTGTCAATAATCTTAAATCAAACAGGAATTTACTTCAACAGGTGAACGAAACTTCTGATGGTCAGTTTCCTTTTGCGGTTTTGCTGAGTTGTATTGATTCGCGCACTTCAGCAGAATTGATTTTCGACCAGGGATTGGGTGATATTTTCAGTATCAGGATCGCCGGCAACATTTTGAATGAAGACATACTGGGTAGTATGGAATTTGCCTGCAAAGTGGCCGGGGCAAAGGCGATCCTTGTACTTGGACATACAAAATGCGGTGCAGTGAAAGGCGCCTGTGATGATGTAAAAATGGGCCACCTGACCACTTTACTTGAAAAGCTGAAACCCGCTGTTGCATCTGAAAAGACAGTCAGTGAAAACAGGAATGCTTCCAATAGTGCGTTTGTAGAAAAAGTGGCTGAACAGAATGTTCACCTTACGCAACACCTGATCGTAGAAAAAAGTTCCATACTGAAAGAAATGGTTGATGCAGGTGCCATTTCCATTATTGGCGGAATGTATAATGTGGAAACGGGCGTGGTTGATTTCTATGAAGATTAATTATATCACTGTAAAACAAAAATGCCGCTGATGGATCAGCGGCATTTCATTTTATAAGAGGTTGAGATTTTAGCTTACGTGTTTGTTTACCACTTTGGCTAATTCAAACATTGAGATCTGTGCCTTACCGAAAAGTGGTTTCAACTTATCATCGGCATTGATCATCCTGCGGTTCTTTTTATCCTGCAGGTTATTCTTCTTAATGTATTCCCAGATCTTTTTAATGATCTCCGTTCTTGGTATAGGCTTACTTCCAATCACCTCAGCTAAAGCATTACTTGGAGTAAGTGGAGCCATGAAAGCTGCATTTGGTTTTCTTGCAGATTTTTTAGCTGCAGATTTTTTAGGTGCCGCTTTTTTAGATGCTGCTTTTTTAGATGCTGCTTTTTTAGGCGCTGCTTTTGAGGCAGTTTTAGCCGCTTTTTTAGGTGCTGCTTTAGTGGCGGTTTTGGCTGCTTTTTTAGGCGCTGCTTTCGCCGCTTTTTTGGGTGCTGTTTTTACTGGTTTTTTACCAGAACTTTTCGATGCTTTAGCCATGATCTTTCTTTTAGTTTATTTAATGTTCAGTTAAGCATCACTAAATTACTCCTTTGGTAATTACTTCCAAATAATAATAGAGAGAACCTGAACAAATCCTCAATAAATTTTTACAGAGTTTTTCCACTTTTTTAAAAGAAAGAACTTTATATGATCCTTAGTTCTTGATAAACTTGACCGATTGAATGCCTGATCCAAGGTGCGCATTCAGCGTATACATACCACGCTGCAGATGATTCATCTGTATGGTTACCTGGTTGTTCCCTGCAGGAAATGCCATTTCTCCCCTCAAAACAATGGCGCCCTTGCTGTCTGAAACATAATAAACCACTTTCTGATTTTGCTTCAGGTTCAGGTTCATTACCGCCACGTCATTTACAGGATTGGGATACAATGACAACATTTCCTGTCCTTTACAATTGTTGCGGATCACCGTACTATAGGATTTCCTGCCATCAATGCTGATTTCCACTACACGATAAAACACATTATTGCCAGCAGAAGGATCGAGGTAAGTATAGGTTTTTTCGGTGGATGACTGTCCGGCAGCATTCACTATACCTAATTGGTTCCAATCCCTTCCATTTAAACTTCTTTCAATCTGAAACTGCTTCGAATCGGTTTCACCATGGGTTTTCCAGACAAGCTTCACTGTTCCGTTATCACAATTGGCATTGAATAAAGTGAAATTCACCGGTAACACAGAAAACACGCGGGTGAACTGGAGCATCCATTCATATATATTCAACCCTGATACAGGATCTACATATTCTCGCTTATAGGGTCCATACCAGCTATTATGTGGTCCCCAACTCTGCGTGTTATTAAATAAAGTAAGTTTTGCAGGTGGCGTATTTGGTGTAGGATTATTAATAAGGTTCACAAATAACTCGGTATAGAAATAGGGTACGCCCGGGTCATGGTCATTATGAAATGCCCATACGGGAACATTATTCGCCCGGTACACATTTGCTTTTGGCTGGGTAGGAATTGTTGATATATAAGCTGCCGAAAAAGGAACGACTGCGGCAATCCTGTTACCGTATCCAAAAGCTCCGGTAGAATCAGCACCTAAGTAATTGATAGTTGGCCCGCCCCCGGAACTGTTGCCTGTTAAATAGATACGGGTGGTATCTACCCTGTAATTGGCAATCGCATAATTAATCACTGCATTAACATCCAGATGGGAAGGATCGGCAACGTCATAGCTGGTCACAAACTGGGGGGCAACCACAATAAATTTATGTGTGACACCATTTACAGTATATGCCTCCACCCAGGTAGCATCACGGAACTGGTCGGTAGGAAAACCGCCACCAACGCTAAAAAGGCTTTCAAGTCCGGCAACACTTCCATCACCATGGGAGTTTGTGCCCATAAAAAAGACCAGCAGCGGATACCTGGCTGTCCCGTTTGGGTCATAGCCACTTGGCAAATAATCTATTAGTCCATTTAAGTTGGCTGTCAGCCCCAGATTGGTTCGTTTGGTATAAGTTCCCTGGGCTAAAGACGTAATCGACGCAAATAAGAACAGAAAAGCGAACAAGGATCTTTGCACACGGTAAATTTTAAATTGCATATCCGGATATTAATAATTTAGGAGGAATAAAAAGGGGGACTAAATATATAACTAATTGAACTGATTCATTTAGCGTGGTAAAGTAAAAGAAAAAATTATGCCATTAAAACCCAGATTTTTCAACCTTTAAAACATAAAATTTTTCATCCTTTCCACCTGAATTATCTCGATTGCTGGCAATTGATCAATCTTTTCCTTTTCAATGGGGAAGCTTAACCACAAAGTCTATGATTTTCGCCATTCGGGAACTTGCCACACCAATTCCAGGTGGCCTTTTCTTTTTTCCCATCCCAATGTAGTATTTCCATTGGTAATAAAAATATATTGAACCGGAACGGCCTGGTGATATACGAGTGCCTGTCTAAGCACTTTTTCATTCATTTCCACTTCTGGCGCTTTGCATTCCACCAGCATCCAGGGCTGGTGCATCGTACTGTACACTAGAATATCAAACCTTTTCTTTCTTCCATTCAGGATCATTTCTTTTTCTACCGCGATTAGTGAAGCAGGATAATGGAATGAATTGACGAGCAACTGTAAAAAACATTGTCTTACCCATTCTTCTTCCGTCAGCAAAACCCAGATTTTCCTGTAGGCGTCATAGATCATGCGCTTCCCTCCTTCAGTTTTCATCCTGAAATCGGGTGGAGGAAATTCCAGTTTTATCATCCATCAAACCTAATGATTAAATTCGTAGCACTTTATCAGGCAAATGCCTGCAATTTTGAATGGAAGAAAAACTGGTAAATGAAAACAAAAGATGATATCGTAAAGAACTGGCTGCCCCGGTACACCGGACAGCCGCTGGAAAGCTTTGGAAAATACATCCTACTGACCAATTTCAGCAACTATGTAAAAATGTTTGCCGAATGGAATTCTGTGGAAGTGGTGGGATCCGATAAACCCATGCAATGTGCCACTGCACAGGGTATCACCATCATAAATTTCGGAATGGGTAGTCCCACCGCGGCCACGGTTATGGATCTTTTAAGTGCCATCGAACCTGAAGCCGTCCTGTTCCTGGGAAAATGCGGCGGTTTGAAAAAACGCAATAAGATCGGCGACCTGATCCTTCCCATCGCAGCCATTCGGGGTGAAGGTACCTCCAACGATTATTTCCCCAAAGAAGTGCCAGCCCTTCCTGCCTTCGCCCTTCAGAAAGCCATCTCTACCACCATTCGCGAATATGAAGTGGATTACTGGACGGGCACGGTGTACACCACCAACCGCCGGGTGTGGGAACATGATGAGGAATTCAAAGAATATCTCCAGAAAGTAAGGGCTTATGCCATCGACATGGAAACAGCAACGATTTTTGCTGTTGGATTTTATAATAAGATTCCTACCGGTGCCCTGCTCCTGGTGAGTGATCAGCCTATGACACCCGAAGGCGTGAAAACAGAGGAAAGCGATAAAAAGGTTACAGAACAATTTGTAACCAACCATCTTTCCATTGGAATTGATTCGCTGAAACAATTGATCAATAACGGATTTACCGTAAGACACCTCAGGTTTTAAATAGCTGCCATGAAAAATTTTCTATTGCTCCTCGCGCTCTCCGCTCTTGTACAGGGAAGCACCTGTAATAAAAAACCCGGTTCAAATCATTGTTTTAAAGGCAGACTGGAGATCAAAGGGATCTGCATGAATTATACGATGAGCGTAATTGAAGGTACTATTGACCCAAACCTGGTGGAAAGCAGCTGGCTCGATCCCAACACAGGAAAAACTTATAAAAATGCTTTTCGCCTGGAGCATCCCTGTAGCTTTCCCGCCAGCATTAAAGAAGGAGATGAATTTTATTTTGAAATAGATCCTGCTCCCGAAAAAGATTGCGCTGTGTGCCGGGCTTATTATCCCACGCCCACAAAACCATTGTCGATAAAAATAACCAGCGCCTGTCCCTGATGCTGCCCCTGCTCCATATTGAAGATCTGAGTATTGAATTCATTTCAGACGGACAATCCACACCTGCTGTTAAAAACGTTTCACTGCAAATCAACAAAGGTGAGATCCTGGCGCTTGTAGGTGAGAGCGGCTCGGGTAAATCGGTTACTTCCTTATCCATTTTAAAATTGTTACCGGAACCTCCTGCAAGATACACGGGTGGAAAAATTGTATTCTCTGAAGATGGGGCATCATCAACGGATCTTTTGCAGGCATCTTTTAATGAACTCAGAAAGATCCGTGGCAACAAGATCTCGATGATCTTCCAGGAACCCATGACCTCACTCAATCCTGTAATGAGTTGCGGAAGGCAGGTGATGGAAGTATTGCTGCTGCATAAACAGGTAACGCCTGCAGTTGCAAAACAGCAAACCATCCAATGGTTTGAGAAAGTAAAACTTCCCCAACCCGCGGCCATGTTCGACCGTTACCCGCACCAGCTGAGCGGCGGACAAAAACAGCGTGTGATGATCGCCATGGCTATGTGTTGCGAACCATCGCTGCTCATTTGCGACGAACCCACTACAGCACTGGATGTTACAGTTCAGCAAACTATTTTGTCGCTGATTAAAAACCTCCAGCAACAACAAAATATGGGTGTACTGTTCATCACGCATGATCTGGGCGTTGTTAAAGAAATTGCAGACCGTGTGGCCATCATGTATAAAGGTCAGATCCTGGAATCAAAATCTGCTGCTGCCATATTTGAGCAACCTGAAAATAATTATACAAAAGCCCTCATTGCCTGCCGGCCTTCCTTGCATCCAAAAGGCGAGCGCCTTCCCATCGTCAGCGATTTCATGGATGGTGTGCGTAATGAACATAAAAAAATTGCGCATACTCCAACAACCGAACATTCATCATTGTTGCTCGATGTAAAAAATCTCGTTGTGCAATTTCCTGGTAAAAGAAATTTTTTCGGAAAGCCATCAGGTTACAACATCGCCGTAGATGATGTAAATTTTCAGATATATAAAGGTGAAACGGTTGGACTTGTTGGTGAATCAGGTTGCGGTAAAACTACATTAGGAAGAACACTGCTTCATTTAATTGAGCCAACAGCAGGAAAAATATTGTACAAGAATAAAGACATCACCTTCCCTGATGCAACTTCAGAAAAACTGCTACGAAAAGAAGTGCAGCTCATTTTCCAGGATCCCTATTCTTCACTCAATCCCCGGCTTACCATCGGCAATGCCATTTCAGAACCCATGCGCCTTGCAGGTATTGAAAAAACAGCAGCGGGAAGAAGAAAAAAAGTGGAAGCGCTTTTGGACAGGGTCAATCTTTCATCTTCCATGGCAAAGCGTTACCCGCATGAATTTTCCGGCGGCCAGCGACAGCGCATTGTTATTGCAAGGGCACTTGCACTGGAACCGGATTTCATTGTTTGTGATGAATCGGTATCTGCACTTGATGTTAGTGTGCAGGCCCAGGTGCTGAATCTTTTAAATGAACTGAAACAGGATCTTGGACTAACCATGTTGTTTATTTCGCATGACCTTTCCGTGGTACGTTATATGAGTGACAGGATTATGGTGATGCACCAGGGAAAGATCATTGAATCAGGTGAAGCTGAAGCAGTGTACAATCACCCGCAACAGGCTTACACAAAAAATCTTATTAGCGCCATTCCTAGTCTCTCATCCTGATGGGCGAAGTGCGATCATAATCACCTTCTTCATAAAATTCTGCCGCACTTTTCCTTTTTGAATACATCTTCCTTTTGAGGATCTTTTGAAGCTGTGTATCCAAAGGCTCCTCTTCATCCAGCTTGGTTTCAGTAAGTTCTGTGAAATAAAGGTCTTCTTCAATTAGCTTCATATCAAATTCATATTCTTTTGGATCTTTCGGTACCAGTCCGGCAATGGCGATCTTCCAGCTATTATCTTCTTTTTTCATCCTGTATTTAAAAAAATAAACATTCCCGCTTTGACCCTTGTATTCAACAGGGTAAGTGGCCAGGAGAACAAAGCTGTCGGGCTTTGCATAATTACTGAGATCAAGCAGTTCGCTTTTGGCAAGTGCGCTATGGTTATTGTGCATTATTGGGAAAAGGTCGGGTCGATTGATCTTTTTCAACTGCGCATACAATTCATACCTGAATTCATCCATTCCGGCAAAATACTGCATCATGGTATCCGGAACAGGTCTGTTCTGGTGCACCATCAATAAAGCGGTGCGCAACTTCAGTCTTTTGTCGTTGCTGTTCAGCATTTGGGTGAACAATTGGCGCACGGCGGGTTGCCTGTCCCAGAAAGGCATCAGTAAAACAGCATAGCTGTTTAGCTTCGAATTACCATAGTCCCTGTCGCCGTTATTGCCATAATAGTCATCCTTTTCTTCGGCATCTTTTTGTGCCTTGATTATTGATTTATTTTTTTCGCTGATTACCTGTTTTTTCATTTCCTGTTTTGCTTCGATCAGGAATTTTGAAAAATACATTTCATAATCTGTTGCTGAAACCATGTTGCTGTCGACCATCATTTCCAGCAGCGCCATCATGGGTTTTTCGTAATCATTGATATTGATCAGCGGAAGCAGGTCTTTAAATATTTTTTTCGTCAGCAGCAAACTATCAGAAAGCTGGTCGAAGAAATTGTTATTTCCATAATCCCTGCTTCGTGTATTACCGGAATTCATATCCAGCACAGGTGGTTCATTCAGCATAATATCCCTGAAAACCTGGTAGGCATAATCATTCCTGTGATAAAGAAGTGCTTCCAATGCATTGTATTGAAGATCTACGGTATCGCCTGCAGCATAATAAATGTCGCGTAAATAATCCGCAGACGGTTTGGTAGGGATTTCGGCAAGTTTGGAAATAAATTTATTCTTTACATCCAGGTATTTCTTTTCAGTCCAGTTCAATGAAGTAATGGCTTTCTTCACCGTGGGAAAATCCGCCGAATCAAAGGTCATGGCATGGATATTCTTGATGGCCCGCTTCCTTTCTACACTGTCTTTGCTATAAAAATCAGCAAAGAAAATGTCTGTCTTTTTCAATAATGGATCAACACCTTTTAAGGTATCTACCGGGAGAAAACTGGTAAAGAATTCTTTTACAAAACCGCTCATGGCTGTCAGCGTATCGCCCTGAACCACCATCCTGTGGTCGATACCATTCCGGGTGAAGGTTTTTCCTCTCAGCACACGGCTGCTCAATGGATCACCCAATTCATATTCCAGCACTGTGGTTTTATTGGGCAGTTCATATTTCTTCCGGCTCCTGTACACCCAGTCGTGGTCTCTTGTTTTAAAACTAAGCGTATCGGTTGTGGCACTCGTATCATTGTCAAAATAATATTTTCCAGGCCGGTAAATGGAAACAAAGATCTTTTCACCGGTTGAATCATTGGTGATGATCTTGTCTTTATATTTCCCGTATTCTTCCAGGTGCGATTCATCTTCACCCGTTTCACCAAAACGGAACATGTTTTCCGGATACATGGAAAGTTTGGCTGGCAGTTCCACCGGCACGGGTGACGAAACCGTAAAATGGATAACTGTATCTGTTTGCTTAACCGGCGACGGATAACGGAAAGGTTTAACCGAAAACGACTGGAGGAAGCTTTTCATCCTTGCATGCTCTTTTGGTGCATTGGCAATGATGGTATAATAATGCGGGCCCTGGATCGTGAACCTGGCCAGACCTGTATGTCCGTTTTTATAACTGTATTGAACATCCAGCGCGCTGTATCCATTGATCACCGAATGCTTTCTTGATATTTCCTTTTCAATAAATTCTGAACTGGCAAAACTCTCTTCCATCAGGTTGAGATCAAAAGAATCTTCTTCAACAAATTTTATATTGTGCACATCGGTCCTGATCACCTGGTAACCGGTTGTACTGGCTTTATCAAACGAAATAAAATACCAGTTGCCCATGAAATTGCTGACCGTCGGTTGAAAAGGCATGTCCACTTCAAAACCACCAAAAGAAGGACTGTATTTTTTCCACTCTGGTTTGACTTCCTTTAATTGTATGCTTGAAAAGAACAGGTCTGCTTCTTTACCCAGTTTAACATAATCGCCATTGCCGCTCATTTTAAATAACACCACTTCATTTTGCGTGATGAAAATATTATAGCGCTGGTAGTCTCCTCTCCTGGTTCGGTTCAGAATATCAAAACCATGATAACCGTTTTTGAGGATCTTTTGTTTACTTAATATCTTGCCGGGGATGTTTTCATACAACAGGCTGTCAACCTTCCTGAGCACATCACTGTTATTGTGTCCCCAGAATCCTGCATTGGTCTGAATGCGTGAAACGATATAATAACTGCCATTGCCCATATCAGCATATTGTTGCTGAACCAGCGGACCATAAGGTTTGGCAAAACTGTACAACTTTCCGGGAATGCTGACAGCATACAAGCCATCATCTGCCGTAACACTGGTAAATTGCACAGGCACGCGCACCTGTTCGATCATTTCTTTATGACGGCTGTCTCTTTCCGTCATTTTTATAGGCCGCAACTTGTAACCCATGGCACGCAACATTTCAATAACACCACGATGACCTGCCAGGTGCGCAGCCCCAACACCTACAAACAGGGAGGCTTTTGTTTTAAGAATGGAATCAATATTTTTTGCCTGGATCTCGTTTCGTTTGTAGAGAAATTTTTCGTCAAAGGCAGCCGATACACTGTTCAATTTCTGGATTGTATCAATCAGATCCAGGTTACCCGTGCGATAGGCATCTTCTAGTTTTGCAAAAGAAAATTGCGGGTCGATATCATAGTTCCTTTCTTTTGCAGTTTTGTCATTAGCCGCATCGGAGTAAGCTTCTTTCACCAGGATCATGCTTTCATCAAAATCTTCCACACCGGTCAGCTTTTTATTCCACTTCCTTCCTACCTGGTATATGTAAAGATCGAGGTAAGTGTCTTCTTCAAAATCACTGTTCCTTTCGGAATTGCTCCGGTACAAAAAGTTATTGATCATGGAAGGATTGCTGTGCAACGCCGCCTCAAGAACTTTTTCATAAGGGAAGGCCTTCAATGTATTTATGGATAAATAATCAGAAGGCGGATGATAACTGTTATTTGCCCGGTAGGAATAACTGTAAGGATTCATTTCAAGATCATAACGGGAGAAATCGTCCTGCCATGTTGCGGGATTGGTTTCCAGAGCAACCACATCAGCGTTTTTGATTCCAAGGTAAAAAGAATCGGAAAGATGAAAGACCATCTTGCTGCTTACATGCATGGTGCCAAACAGGTACGAAGGTTTTGCAAGTCCCTTTCCTGTGATTTCCCATAAGAGGCTTGGATATTTTTTATTTTTGATCTTCGAACTCTGGGAGGAAACATTCAGACTCAATAAAATGGTAAGAAAGGCCAGCAGCAAGGTCCTCATTGGGAATTATTTGGTTAAAAACGTTCGGCTCCCAAGATAGTCTAAAGCAGTGCACAAAAAACTGAAATAACAAAAAAATCCGGCTGATTTTTTTTAAAAAACCTATTTTTGCGGCCTTTAATGCTAATTGACCATACCCGGTGCCGTAAGACCGTGGGACATGGATCCGGGCAGTTCAGCTGTTCAGACTAGACCGCAACTTGCAGCAAGGTTTGCGTCATGAGGCCAAAAAATTATAGTATAGCCCATGAAGCTTTCACAATTTAAGTTTGACCTTCCTCTCAATTTAATTGCCCAGAATCCTGCTAAAAAACGTGAAGATGCCCGCATGATGGTGGTGCACCGCAAAACAGGACAGATGGAGAACAAACATTTCAGGGATATCCTGGAATATTTCGACGACAAAGATGTGTTCACTGTAAACAACACGAAAGTTTTTCCCGCAAGAATGTATGGCAGGAAAGAAAAAACAGGTGCTAAGATCGAAGTATTCCTGCTGCGTGAACTGAACAAGGAACATCGGCTCTGGGATGTGATTGTTGATCCCGCAAGAAAGATCCGTGTGGGCAATAAATTATATTTCGGCGAATCGGAAGAACTCGTTGCAGAAGTAATTGACAATACCACCTCAAGAGGTCGTACCATTAAATTTCTTCATGAAGGAACCGATGATGATTTCCGTTTGGTGCTGGAAAAATATGGGGAAACACCACTTCCAAAATACATCAAGCGCAAACCTGATGAAGAAGACAGGGAAAGATACCAGACGGTGTATGCAAAATATGAAGGCGCTGTTGCCGCTCCAACCGCCGGTTTGCATTTCAGCCGCGAACTGATCAAGCGTTGCGAGATCAAGGGTATTCGTTTTTCCGAGGTCACGCTGCACACCGGGCTGGGTACATTCCGACCAATAGAAGTGGAAGACCTGAGCAAGCATAAAATGGATGCGGAATATTATAAGATCGATGACACCGCATGTAAGATTGTAAACAAGGCAAAGGAAACCGGGCAAAGGATCTGTTCCATTGGTACCACTACTATGCGCGCACTGGAATCGTCCGTTACTGCGCAAAGACTTTTAAAACCTTCTGATGGCTGGACCAACATGTTTATTCATCCGCCTTATCAATTTAATATTGCGGATTCGCTGGTCACCAATTTTCATTTACCAAAAACCAGCCTGCTGATCATGACCTGTGCCTTCGCAGGATATGACCTGACCATTGAAGCGTATAAAAAAGCGATCAAGGATAAATACAGGTTTTTCAGCTATGGCGATTCGCTGTTGGTCATCTAATATTCAAGATAGCTATTTTTAAAGAACCCGCTAATTGGCGGGTTTTTTTGTGTGGAGTGGGGGGATTGGACCACGGGGCACGAAGGGCACGGGCCACGAGGCGTGGCGTCACCGAGGCTTTCGGGTGTTATGGATATTCTCTGTGCTTGCCACGTCTCGTGGCCTGTGTTCTCTGTGTGCGCGTAGCGCAACCGTGGTTCAATGGGATTGTTTCGTCGTGCCTACGCAATTACGTCCTTTGCGCCTTCGCGGCAAAACAGCTCTGTGCCACCGTGGTTCCCACTCTCACTGCATGTTACCCCAACCCAAACAAACCCTTATTCAGTAACTGCAACACCCTTTTCTTCTCCTCTCCCGGCACCAGCAAAGAAATATTGTGCGCACTACCACCATAAGAAACCATGCGGACATTCACCGAACCAAGACTTGCAAAAACCTTTTCCAAAGTAGCCGCATTTTCAGCCACCTCATTACCAACAATGGAAATAATGGTTTGATTGCTGTCTATCGATACAGTACTAAAAGCAGCTAACTCCTTTTCTATCTCTGCCAGCGCCAGATCATTATCAATGGTGAGTGATACCGCCACTTCTGAAGTAGTGATCATATCAATTGGTGTGCGAAATTTTTCAAACACTTCAAACACTTTTCTCAGAAAACCATAAGCAAGCAACATGCGGCTGCTTTTGATATTGATCGCAGTGATCCCATCTTTTGCGGCAATGGCTTTGACCCCTTTTGCAATGGCCTTTTCTGCAATCAGTGTTCCTTTTGCAGAAGGCTCCATGGTATTGAGCAATTTAACAGGGATCTTGTATTGCTGCGCAGGCCAGATGGATGCCGGGTGCAGGATCTTGGCACCGAAGTAGGCCAGTTCCGCCGCTTCATCGAAACTCAGTTGTTCAATCGGCATGGTTTGATCCACGATCCTCGGATCATTATTGTGCATGCCACTGATGTCGGTCCAGATCTCGCAAACCGATGCATTGGCAGCGGCTGCAATCAGCGATGCACTGTAATCGCTGCCGCCGCGTTTCAGGTTGTCCACCTCTCCTTTTGCATTTCGGCAAATGTATCCCTGGGTGATGTAGATCTTTTTACCTGTGTTTTCAGCAAGCACCATTTCGAGCTTTTTCCGGATCACTTCTACCTGGGGTTCGTCATTGATGTCAATGCTCATAAAATCCAGCGCGGGGATCAGGCAATGGTCGATTCCTTTTTCTTCGAGGTAAACTGAAAACAGTTTGGTAGATAACAATTCGCCCTGGGCAAGAATATCTTTATTCAAGGCCTCGTTATAGGAGATCTTTAAAATGATGTTGAGGAATTCAAAATGCTCTTTAAGTGTGGTTTCTGCTTTTTGGCGGTAAGCCGTTTCCTTCAGCAATGCATCAGCAAATACCTGGTACTGGTCTTCGAGGACAGCAATTTTTTGCCTGGCGGCTTCCTTATTGCCCGATGCCAGCGCATGGCCAATGGCAACCAGTGCATTGGTGGTTCCCGACACCGCGCTCAATACCACGATCTTTGTATCATCATCCCTTGCAATCAGATCCGCCACTTCAAACATGCGCTGCGGCTTACCCACCGAGGTGCCGCCAAACTTCATTATTTTCATTATGCGGCGAAATTAGTAATTCCTTTTTTGAACCACGAAGTCACAAAGCTGCCTCGCCGCAGTTACACAATCTAGTTTCCTTTGTGCCCTTCTTGCCCCTTCCTGCCTCCTTGCTCCTTCGTCCCTCTGTGCCTCCGTGGTTCAATCAAGGAAGACGAAGAAATCCTTCGTTCCTCTCCGTGCCTCCGTGGTTCAAAAAAATAAATCAATAAACGTTCAACCAAACTCCACCCCAAATCTCTCAGATAAACTTTTCAAATCTTCCACCACAGCATCCACCAAAGGAATCCCAGAAACCATTCGCTCCCCTTCCATTTCCCTTTCAGGATCTCCAGGGATCAAAACTTTTTCAAATCCCTCAACTGTTTTTGCCGCGCGGAATCTTTCAATCCACTGATCCATATGTTGTTTAAATTCAGATGCAGGGCGAAAAGCATCGATGCGCATCGCACCAAAAAAATGGCCGATGCCTTTCCCGGGCATGCCTGTGGGCATGGACACATAGGCAGGAAACGGTGGCACCCATGGACCGTAATTGGCACCACTCAAGACCGCGGAAAAAATATCAACAATAGCACCAAGTGCATAGCCTTTATGACTTCCATGTTCCCTGTCGCCACCCAGCGGCAGTAAGGCACCACCTGTTTTTAATTCATGCGGATCGGTGGAAGGCGCACCATTTTTATCCTGTATCCATCCCAGCGGCGCCACACCATTTTTCCTTTGCAGGATCTCTAGTTTCCCGTTGGCCGCGGTGGTGGTGGCCATGTCTGCGACAAAAGCAGGTTGCGCGCCTGCAGGCACCGCCACACAAATGGGATTGGTACCTAGTAATCTTTCAACAGAAAAAGTAGGTGCTACGAGGGGACTTGCATTGGTCATGGCAATACCGATCATATCTTCTTCGAGTGCCATCATGGAATGGTAAGCTGCAATTCCAAAATGATTGGAATTCTGCACACTTACCCAGCCGGTACCGGCGCTGCGTGCTTTCTCTATAGCAAGCTGCATGGCCTTAGGTGCCACTACCAGTCCGAGCCCACTATCGCCATCCACTGTAGCTGTTGATGGTGTTTCATGGATGATTTTTACATCTGGTGTTGAATTGATTCTTTTCGCTTCCCACAACCTCACATAGCCACTGAGCCTGGCAATACCATGAGAATCAATGCCACGGGCATCTGCAGACAGCAACACTTTTGTTGCCAGCAAGGCATCATCATTTGAACAGCCCATGGCAAGAAAAACCTTTTGCGAAAAATTAAATAATTGATCGTAAGTGAAGGTGGAGGAAGTCATGGGTGCAAGATAAAGAAGGAATAAGATGATTTGAATGCGTATTATTTATTATAGCATTATGCATTTTCAATATTAAATCTATAGGTTCGTAATAACTATGTTAGCGGTATTACTTACAGACAGCCTTCAATGACAAAAAGAACATTGATTTTAATTGGATTTATACTTGCAAAATTTCTTTTGCAATACTTTTTGTTTAACCCAGGCTATGATTTGCAACGAGACGAATATTTGCATCTTGACCAGGCCAATCATTTAGCTTGGGGGTTTCTTTCTGTTCCACCAGTTACTTCCTGGATAGCTTACATTATAAAACTACTTGGCTACGGTGTATTTTGGGTTAAATTTTTTCCTGCCTTGTTTGGTGCTTTAACAATTGTTGTGGTTTGGAAAACTATTGAAGAATTAAAAGGCAATTTATTCGCATTAATATTAGGAGCAACCTGTGTTTTATTTTCAGCCATTTTGCGTTTAAACTTTCTCCTTCAACCCAATTCATTTGACGTTTTATGTTGGACAGCTTTTTATTTTACCCTCATTAAATACATAAATACTGAAAATGTAAAATGGCTTTTCATTGGAAGCTTTGTTTTTGCTATTGGTTTTTTAAACAAGTACAATATTGTCTTTTTAATTATTGGACTTTTCCCTGCTATTTTGTTAACTAACCAACGTAAGGTTTTTGCAAAAAAAGAATTTTATTACTCTGTTATAATTGGTTTGTTACTCATATTCCCAAATCTTTTGTGGCAATACAAAAATGCATTCCCCATTTTTCATCATCTGAAAGAATTAGCAGAAACTCAATTAGTAAATGTTAATCGTTTTGACTTTTTAAAGGAACAACTTTTATTTTTCGTTGGGGCATTGCCTGTAATTTCAGCTTCTTTATATGCTTTACTATTTCATAAACCTTTTGAAAAATTCAGACTGTTTTTTGGGACAATAATTTTTACACTTATCGTCTTTATTTATTTTAAAGCCAAAAGCTATTATGCCATAGGACTGTATCCAATATATATTTCATTTGGTTCAGTCTTTTTAAGCATCAAACTAAATACTGGTTGGAGAAAATATCTTCAACCAATTTTAGTAGCTGTTCCAATTATATTTTATGTTCTTTTATTCAACATCGTATTTTCAGTGAAAAACCCCAACTACTATAAAGAAAACAAAAATAAATACAAAGAGTTAGGTTTACTTCGTTGGGAAGACGGCGAAGACCATTTGTTGCCACAAGATTTCGCAGATATGCTTGGATGGAAAGAATTAGCCGAAAAGATTGATGTAGTTTACGGTAAGTTATCTAACAAAGACCAAACTATAATATTGTGTGATAATTACGGACAAGCAGGGGCAATAAATTATTATACTAAGAACAAGAATATAAAAGCTGTTTCATTTAACGCGGATTATATTAATTGGTTCAACCTTGACAATAAAATTGAAAATTTCATTAGAGTTAAAGAATTTAGCGAAAGAAATGATGAATTAGAAAAAACAAGTCTTTTTTTTAATATGGCTTTTATTGCGGACTCAATAACAAATCCATTTGCCAGAGAATATAAAACAACAATTTTTGTATTCACAAATCCAAAAATTGACATTAACCACAGATTAAAAACTGAAGTGAAAAGTAAGAAAAACTACCGCTAATAGCGGTATTGCTAAACTCCCCGCCCCTCCAATACCTAAAACCGTGTATGTCACCCCCTAAACAGCATTCTACTTAAATTGAACCTATTGTTCTGCCAGCCAGCAAAAATATAGGTTCCATTTCTAAAACATTGTATATCAACATAGTTCTGCTTTTACATCCCATTTTGTAATCTTCCCTTCTTCATCTATAATTATAATTGCATCTAATGAAGCATTGAATACTGTTTGCAATTCCTCCCTGCTTTCAAGCAAATCAATTTCTGCTATT
>MWWA01000063.1_pt1 | contig 34333 bp, 30 predicted proteins | sample 1047341 | NCBI WGS metagenome assembly MWWA01 (sample SAMN06349978, study PRJNA376086) | soil metagenome | isolation source: MS5-1 sample Antarctic (ecotone) soil | place: Antarctica | collected 2015-01-13
GGAGAAACCTTTGTAGTTGACGTTGAACCCGGGGCTGAACAAGCCGGTGAAGACTTTACTGAAGAAATGCAAAATGCAATTCCTCATGTGATATTAACACTTCAACATCTTTCTAACCTGAACAGCGAAGAATTGATTAATTTTAAACCACTCTATGGCGATACATTAATTGAAGAAAAAACAGATGCCTGAAAATAATAATCATACAAATAAAAATGCAGTGGATGCCCTTTTTTGGCGTGAAGAAATCCTGCAGGTGCTTTATTGGATGGAAGGAGAAGGTTTAGAAACAGCGGTTCCTTTCAGCCGGTTGATGGTTTTATTAAATACCAATTCAGACAATCTTTTATTTCATCTTCAAAAGAATGTAGCAGCTGGTTATCTGCAATCAAGTGATGATGGTATGACTGAAAACAGTTCTGTAAAGATGACACAATTCGGCAAAAAAGAAGCCGGTGCAATTTTTCGAAATGCATTTGAAGGCATGCAAAAAGCGGGTCACGGTGAGTGCGGGCCTGATTGCGAATTCTGCTACAGCGAAGGTGAAAAGCTGGAAGACTGCGTTCATAATTGTGCCGATAGCCGCCATCATCATTGATAAATGGCCTAACTTTATTTGTGTCTTTTGCGGTTCCTTTATATCAATTGAATGTTTTTTACCACAAAGCAGAAGAATAGAAAAGTGATGCTGAAATGATGCCATGAAAATAAACAGTACAAATGAGTGACCCCGCATAAAAGACGGGGGAGTTACAAACGGAGCTCCATTGAAATACAACTGATGGCTCCAACAAAAAGAAAAGGTATAAAGCCAAAAGCTGAACAATGGAAAGCATTTTCTTATCAGATACTGACTATGAGCAACTTGCTTCGCAAACAGAAGACCTGATTGCCAAAGTGGATGACCTCCCCTACCCTAAAGTGAAAGATGATGTGCAGGCATTACTGCAAAATTTTGACATGCTTCACCGTGAAGCGCTTACCCGCTTATTCAAAGAAATTATTATCAACTATCCCGCGCTGCACTCAAAAATGGAAAATGATAAAGCCGTATATTTATTGTTCAGCCTGTACGACCTTTTTCATAGCGATATACATAATGAGATTTTATTGAGTGAGGATTTTGGTGGCAATGGTGATCAATACCCGCGATGGATACCTGTTGGCAATGCAAACGAACTGAAAGAAAATACGGCATACAAATATGCCGAGGAAGGTGAAGTTGTTTTAATTTGTAAAACAGAAGGTACTGTGTATGCGGTTAAAAACTGTTGTGGCAACACTGCTTTGCCCCTTGATGGTGCGGCTATAGAAAAAGGTTATTTAATTTGTCCATGGCATGGATGCGCTTACCGTTTAAGTGATGGTGTTATGGAAACCAATCCAATGAACAAGCTCAAAAAATATCCTCTTACTATAGGTGATGAAGGGGTGATAAGATTAGGATTAAATATGTAAATACCTTATTCCTAACCGGATTCTCTGCCCTTGATTTCAATTATAGTATTTTTATAATTTTTACCATTTTGTTATTTTTAAATTCATTCCTCATCAAGCAACATAAAATTCATATTGTACACGTCTTCCTTTTCTTTTGCATAATTCACTCCGCTGGGTGTTATAGTTTGAAAAAGGCAGAAAACCTCTCAGGTAGCCAAAGTGATAATGAACTAATGCTGCAAACAATTCTAAAAGCCGGCGAGGCTCATCGTTATATCATCGCTGTGGACGCCGGTGAATTCGTTCATATCAAAGCGCTGCAGAATGGCATAGATGTTATTGCAAAAGTTTCGGATATAACTAATAACTGGGAAGGGGTGTTTGATTCGCCAACAGGAGAATTAGGATCTGAAGATATTTACTTGCTTAGTCATGCCAAAACTAAATATGAAATAGAAATTTATCCGGCTCAAAAATTCGCCGACCCCGGTACATACAAAATTGAAATTTTCCAAAAAAGAAAAGCTTCTATTGCCGATAAAAAATGGATGACTGCTTTGACAGCAACCCAAAATGCTGCTAAGTTGCGCTCAAAGAATGAAACACGGAAGCAAAGTATAGAGCAGTATAAAACCGCACTTTCATTATGGAAGGAATTAAAAGATGATGTTCAGTACGCAAGTGCAATGCGATCGCTTGGCTTTGTATATATCCGAGAAAACAATTATGAAAAATCGCTTGAGATTTTTCATCAATTGCTATCCCAATGGAAACAAATTGGAGATGTTCGCGCCGAAGGATTTACGCATTTAATTATCGGACGCATATATGACCTGCAAAAGAATTTCACAAAGTCGCTTGAATACAATCTAAGTTCTCTTCCATACTGGAAAACAGCAAAGGATACCGACCAGGAATCATTTGTTTTAATGAACATTGGTAATCTTTATGCTGACTTAAACGATAAACAAAAATCAATTGATTTTTTTGAGCAGGCTCTGAAAATAAATGAACAATCAAAACGCGCCTCTATAAAAGCCGTAATACTGCGGGATTATGCGACAGCCATGTTATCCGTTGGGGCATTTGAAAAAGCAATTCTGCTGTATGGTCAATCAATAAATCAATGGCAAATCACAGTCAATAAACTGGAAGAAGCCAAAACTGCTGTAATGCTTGCCGCATATTTTGCAGAAAAAAATAATAAGGAAAAAGCGACTCAGTATTATCAGCACGCCCTTGAAATATGGAAAACGTTGGATGAGCAAAATGAAATGAAAAAAATTCAATCAGCTTTGGATAGGTTAAGAAAATAGATCCCTTGAGCAGAGTTGAATTTGGAATTTGAGGATATTAAATCCTGGTCTGTAACCTTGCCATAAATATTTTATCGTAGTTTGTATCAGCTAATTTGTTGATTTTTAAAATAGTTTTCAAACCTTTTTTTCTATGACTAAAAGATTTCTTCCCATTTCTGCGATTGTTCTTTCTATCACTGTTATGTTTTCATGTAAAGAAAACAGTTCTGGTGATACAAAAATCAATACATCAACTAACAGTGAGTTGCCTGTAAATATGGACGACTCTTCACGTGCTATTATTGACCGTGCTATTGCTTATGCAGGTGGATATGAAGCCTGGAACCAGAAGAAGACCATCTCATTTGATAAGAAAAGCATCAGTTATGATAGCACAGGTAAAGTAATAAGAGAAACGAACATGCACCTGGATTATATGATGAAGCCAGAGTTTAGAGCGAAGCTTACTTATAAGCTGAATGACACCACTATCACGCTAATTCATGATGGACAAAAAGCACGTAAGTTTTATAATGGTCAAATGTCGGATGAACAGAAAGATATTGATGCTGCCTGGAATTCATCGTTTGGCTCTCAATTTGTAATGTGCATGCCTTTTAAACTGAAAGACCCGGGCATTAAAGCTGAATATGCAGGGCAGGTAACATTGTCTGATGGTACACCTGCTCAGGTGGTAAAAACCGCGTACACAGAAGGTGCCGGCAGTAACCCCAACCACGTATGGTATTACTATTTTGAGCCAGGTACCGGTAAACTGCTTGCCAACTCGCTTTACACCAAAAACTACTGGGATTTTACCAGGTATGAAACTTTTGAAAAAACAGGCGGATTGATAATGCCTTCAGTTCGTAAAGGTTATGTAGCAGATACTTTAAATAAACCTACAAGGCTGGTATCAGTCAGTACACAGTATAATATTACCTTTGATAAAGGATTACCTGAAGATTATTTTAAAATGCCTGATGGAAAATGATATACGTAAAATATTAATTGCAGGTGTTGGCAATGAGCTAAGGCAGGACGATGCATTTGGGGTAATGTTAGCGCAGAAGCTACAGGTAGAAGCATCACTTCCGCCTTCGGTAAAAGTGATGGAAATTGGGTCGGCCGGTATTCATTTGGTGCAGCAGTTATTTGATAAATATGATGTGCTGCTATTGTTAGACATTGTAAAATGGGGGGAGGCAGCGGGAACGATTCATTTTAAAGAAGTAGAGGTAAAAGATATCGCCGAATTGCCAACTGACGAAAAGAATGCGTTTTTAGCCGATATGCATTACATCAATCCATTAAAGGCTTTAATGATGGCAAAAGCATTAAAAGTTTTACCAAAACAAGTTTTGTTCTTAGGATGCGAATCGGAAGAGCATGAAGAGATTGGAATTGGTATAAGTGCAGCCGTGGAAGCAGCACTGCCGATAGCTTACATTAAAGTAAAAGATTGGTTAAACAACAATGTTTACGCTAGGTCCTTAGGTGCTTCCTGTACGTGATTTTGAATTATTAAAAATTTGTAGTACTGCGTTAAAAATATTAAATTACACAACCAAATTTTATACAATGAAAGATTCTGAAAACCAACATCAGTCAGAAGATACTGAAGAGGTAAAACTGCCGTGGAAAACAGAACTTGAGGTAAAAGACCTTATCAAGCCTATTACTATCAGGCGGATAAAAATTTTACAAACATTGGGTATTTTCCTGTTATTATTTGCGATAGGATTTTTTACTTGGTGGCTGTTTGTAAAACCACCATCAGGGGAACAAATCGTAAGTGACATGGTGAAAGCAGTTGGCGGAATGGAGAATTGGAAAGGTATAAAGGATGGAAGCTTTGTTCGTACGCACCGGCTATATGATGAGAACGGGAAAGTCATCAAGGAGTCTGAAGAAACGTTTTTATTTAAAAACAACGACGAAGGTCACCAGCTTTTAATAAAATCAATGGGTAAAGAAGGTGAGGTTGTAGTGGGACGGGATAAGGGTGGATTTTGGGCTATTCAAAATAATAAAGAAGTAAACCCTGTATCGCTTTCAAAAGAGATGGAGTTTATGTGTAGTGATGATGGATGCTCACCTCTTTGTGCAAGTGAAATGGCGTTATACCGTATGTCGTTCCCTTTTAAGTTAACTGACGATGGAGTGAAGCCCCGTAATGCAGGAACAGCGATGTTAAATGGGGAAAAGGCAATATTGTTAGATGTGACTTTTGACCCGAAGGTTGGACGGGACCGCTGGGTTTTTTATGTTGACCCCAACGATAAATTAATAAGGAAAATTGAACATTATCCATCGCTGAAAAGCAATGTACAGCCGGAAGAAATTTACCTTGACGATTTTAAAAGGGAAGGCAATATTGTTTTAAGCCATTCTAATAAATATTACCGGAGTAATGGAAAAATTTTAGAAGAATATTTAATTTCAGACGTGAAATTCAATTCCTCATTATCTGCGGATGTTTTCAACAGACCTCAACAGTTGAGTAGCCTGAATAGGTAAAGTGATTAAACAATTTTAAAGAAATGGTCGAAAGATTTCACTTTAGCTCATTATCTCCTATTTTAAACTTGCAGTGGAATGGTAGCGATTGTACAACTAATCCGCATGAGCTTTTATCTAAACCATGGAGCTTGAAATCATCCTAAGAATTATTTTAGAAGATTCAACTCCTGGAGTTGACTATGGATTACAGGAAGGTAAGGGTGTAGATTTCAAAACCGTTGAGACGAAGAGAGGTCATGGTGGCAGTTTGCAATTTGAATGCAGGGTTAGAGTAAAATCTTCTGCCGGCAACCCTCCTGTTTTTCTTGGACCGTTTGCGCAAGGCCCGCGCGGTGACCGGTTTATTTATATTGATATTGGAACTTTTGCAGGGCAAAAAGATTCATGTTGGAGCCGCCGTTTAAAAATTCCATTGACAGGGATAACACCGGAAATTATAAAGCAATCAGTATCTGACTCTAACATGTTATGTGAAGCATTCGTCCCCGGTTCAGAAAAAGGAGGCGGACCAAATTGCGGAACGGTAAAACCTTTCAATGGATGGAAACTGAGACGGAGTGAATAGCCGTTTGGATGTTATGCTTTTACAGTTTCCAGCAAATCGTTTGCTAACTGATTTATAGCCAGTAAAGCGGGTGAACCATCAATAGCATTGATATCTAATGAACCAGTTTTATCGGCTTCGGCAATAGTAGCATCATATGGAATAACTGCAATAACCGGTAAATTTGTCTGTAAACAAAATTGACGAATGGCTTCTTCATCTTCTGCATTCTTTACTTTATTTGCAACAGCAACTATATTTTTGATTTCAAGCTCTTTACCCAGGCGCTGAAAACGGGCAACTGCCTCCATGGAACGATAATAGGGTTCCACCACACAAAGCAAAACATCAACATATTTTGAAGTGCCCCGTTTCATTTGTTCAAGCGAAGCTTCAAGATCAAGCAAAGTTACTTGTTCACTTTCTTCCAAAGCAGTATGAATTATTTCTCTCACAGTAGTATGAATACCGCACATACATCCTGTACCTGCATGTTCCGGCTGCCCTACGGCTAACAAAGTAACATTATCGTTAGTTTTTACACCATAATTATCCATCACTTCAGATAGTGGTGCATTAAGTTTAGCATATTTTTTACCATCATCCTTTTCATAAACCTCCAGTAACTTTGAAGTAAGTGCTTTAGGCATTGTAGCCTTGGGATCTATGCCCAGCGTTAGTGCCAGGTTTGGATTTGGATCACCATCAATAGCAAGTACAGAAATACCTTTACTACCTAAACTTCTGCATAATAATCCACTGATAGTTGTTTTACCCACCCCTCCTTTTCCACATACAGCTATTTTCATTATTTAAATTTTATGATGATAGCTAAAGTTAATTATATTTTATTTGGATGCCTGTAAACCAAAGATGAAACTTTCCATCTTTTGTTTTGTGATCCTGCGCAATCTGTAGCCCATTAAAATCTCTATAGTTTTCCCAGGTTGTTATTAATGAGGGTTTTGCAGCACCCGCGCTATGATACGCCCACTCTTGTATACGTTTTTTTTCATCTATATATACATCGTATATATCACCCGGCGTAAAACCATCTTTGTCATTATATTTTATTGTGATCTTATGCAGGCTTTTGCCACTGATAGGCGCTGGCTTCATGCTGCTGTCTGTAAATTCAAAGCCATCGTCCCAACCCAGGTGAAAAGGAAACAACAGCCAATATTCATCGTTCGTAAACCGCGCATTCAACTTCTTTAATTCTTGTGTTGAAGTATCCGTTCTTTTAAATTTTGTATGGCTACTATCCGTTATAAAAACTACTTCATTGCTTTTTGGATACCATTGCCAGTGGCGGCTGGATGCCGGAGCCGTATCCCGTTGTACATTAAATATAAATTCCAGCATTTGCACTTTGCTGAAGTTATTGATACCATTAGCAACTGAAACTTGATCTGTAATCTTTTCTTCCGAAGTTTGCTGATTACAAAATTGTAAAACTATAAGGCAAGAAAAAAGTAAGCCAAATTTCATATTCAAAGTTATTCCTGTCTGCGCCAGATTAAAAGTAAGATTATATAGTAATCACAACTCAATGATTCAGCTTTTGTTCCTAAATAATTATCTGAAAAACAAATTGCTTTCAAAGTATTTACTCATTTTATCAATCAATAGGATTGCTGCAGATGTACACCACATCCCAAAAGAATGGATAAAAAAGTACAGCGATAGCTTCTAATTGGATTTATAAAAAATTGCCCGATAACACGGCAGCTAATGATATTTTGCAGAAAAACATTTATTGCTGCAAGGAAGCACTTCAGATGTTCTAAAAAAGAAGGCCGTAGTAAACTTGGCTTTTCGCCATATTAAAAAATAAGCTGGTTGATCATTACAGAACTAAAGCCCGATCTTTAACTACTGCGATCGACAGCAGTTATTTTTCTGACGATGCCGATCATTGGACCCATAATGCCTGCACCAGGCAATGGCACGATGCTGAGGCCGCCTTAAACAAAATGAATTTTGCGCCTTGCCGGAGCATTGTAAAACCAAACTCAACACATTACAACAATCAAGTTTTTCAATGAAGTGTTAAATGACAATGAAACCGCATTTATTTGTAAGGTTTTGCAGATCGCTTCGTCTAACTATATTGATACCGGCAATTGTATTTCGTAGCGTCCCGGTTTGGTCGCAAGCACCATCTGTATATTTCAATGCTGCTTATGTATAAACTACTGTTTAAAATCAAAGTTTTAATAACAAATTCTTAACGGGTAATCAGCGTCTTACCTGTAAAGTTTTATAAAATTCTCCGACTAATCGTATAAATCATTTGAAGTGCCGAACGAATGCAATAACACCCTATGAATCAACCATTTTTGCAAACTCTTATCACTTCAAACAATCTTCATCGCCTTTATATTCGTTTATCTTTTAAATAAAATATATGTTACGCTTACCAATCATCGTCTTCGCTGTTGCTTTTTTAACTACCGCTTGCGGCAATGCCCAATCCAAAAAAATAGTCATTCAGAAAAATAATGAACAAAATACCTACCCCATGCAATTAACGGATGCACAGTGGAAAGAAAGGTTAACATCAGAGCAATATTATATACTCAGGCAGCAGGGGACTGAACGCCCAGGTACAGGCAAACTGAACAATTTCTACAAAAAAGGAACTTATTACTCTGCCGCTTCATTACAACCCATTTTCAGTTCCGAAACAAAATTTGATTCAGGAACGGGTTGGCCAAGTTTTTATGCCCCCATTAACAAAGATGCTATTCGTCTGGTTAAAGACGATGGAGATGGAATGGTTCGTTGGGAAGTTGTAGACAGCAAAAGTGGATCGCACCTAGGGCATGTATTTGATGATGGACCTAAACCAACTGGCAAACGGTATTGTTTAAATTCTGCAGCGTTGATTTTTGTGCCGGAAGGTGGTGTGCCTCCAACTAATTCGAAGAGTAATTAATAAAAAAAGAAAGGGGTCATGAAAAATTTATCAGTTTTATTCCTGTGTTTATTAATGATGGCAGGCCTTGTATCCTGCGGACAGAAGCCTCAAATGGCAACTACTATAAAAGAGCAGAAAGACCTGTCAAACTATAGCCAGGCTAATTTTGCTTCTGGCTGCTTTTGGTGTGTAGAAGGAGTTTTTGAAAGTGTGAAGGGTGTAGAAGAAGCCGTCTCGGGTTATGCCGGCGGTAAAGAACCCAACCCTACTTACGAATCGGTAACCGCACATACAACAGCCCATGCAGAGACAGTACAGGTATATTATGACCCATCCATTGTTTCGTATGCCACATTGCTGAAAGTTTATTTTGCTTCCCAGGATCCAACCCAGGTAAACGGGCAGGGTCCCGATCACGGAGCCTCTTACCGATCTATTATATTTTATCGCAATGCCGATGAAAAAATGCAGGCGGAAAAATACATTGCAGAAATACAGAAAAATTATAATAACCCAATTGCGGCCGAAGTTGTTCCTTTAGAAAAATTTTGGATGGGTGAGGACTATCACCAGGATTATATTTTGCACAATCCTAATGTGCCGTATGTTAAAATGGAAAGCATTCCACGTATAAAGCGCTTTCAAAAACAACATCCTGAATTAATAAAGCCAGATCGAAAACTATAAAATACATCCTTACATATAGAAGCGTTTCAAAATAAAATATACAATATGAAAAAAATATTGATCATTATTGTTTCCTACTTTTTTGTAAGTTTTTCATTTGCCCAAAATGCTCCATCGCACCAAAAGTGGGATAAACTCTTGAAAAAATATGTGAATGGATCCGGCCTCGTAAATTATAAAGGATTTAAAAATGATAATGCTGAGCTAAATGCTTATTTAAAAACACTCAGTGATAATGCCCCACAAAAAAAACTGGAGTGCAAATGAACAAAAAGCTTATTGGATAAATGCTTATAATGCTTTTACAGTTTCTTTAATTGTAAGCAAATACCCTGTGAAAAGCATTAAGGATATTGGTGGCAAAATCTATAAAGTCAATACTCCCTGGGATATTAAGTTTATTACTATTGGGGGCAAAAAATACGACCTGAATAATATTGAACACGGGATCTTACGTAAAAAGTACGATGACCCGCGGATACATTTTGCATTAGTTTGCGCAGCCATATCCTGCCCCAGGTTACGTAATGAAGCATACACCGCAGCTAAGCTGGATGCCCAATTAGAAGCTGCAGGTAAGGACTTTTTAAATGATACAGCCAAAAATAACATCAGGGCAGACCAGGCTGACCTATCAAAATATTTTACGTGGTACCAGGGAGATTTTACAAAGAAGGGTAGTCTTGTAGAATTTATTAATAAATATTCTCAAATAAAAATAGACAACAATACCAAGATCAACTATCTTGATTATAACTGGAGCCTGAACGAACAGAAATAATTACCTTGCAGAGCGGGCTAAAATTTAAACTTCAAAATTAAACAATGCCGCAACACATCGTCATTATTGGGAACGGAATTTCGGGCATCACCTGTGCAAGAAATGTCCGTAAGCAAAGCAATGATGACATTACCGTGATCTCTTCAGAAACAGAACATTTTTACTCACGTACTGCGCTCATGTATATCTACATGGGGCACATGAAGTATGAACACACCAAACCTTACGAAGATTGGTTTTGGCAGAAGAACCGCATACAATTGGTGAAAGATTATGTGACTTCAATCAATGTAAATGGTAAAAATGTTTTATTGCAAAACGGCGCTTCCATCAATTATGATAAGCTGGTGATTGCTACAGGTTCTGTTTCTAACAAACCGAATTTTACCGGAATAAATTTAATCGGTGTACAAAGTTTATATGGTATGCCTGATATTGAATTGATGAATGAAAATACACGAGGCATTGAAAAAGGTGTAATTGTTGGTGGTGGATTAATAGGTATTGAAATGGCAGAAATGTTATTGTCAAGAAATATACATGTAACTTTTTTGGTCAGAGAAAATTTCTACTGGGACAATATATTGCCAAAAGAAGAAGCCACCCTGGTTTCGAATCATATAAAAGAACATCATGTTGATCTGAGAACCACCACAGAGTTGAAAGAGATAAAAGGTGCCCGAAAAGTAAAATCAATTATCACCAATGAAGGGGAAGAAATTGCCTGTGAATTTGTTGGGATTACAGTTGGTGTTAGTCCCAATATTTCCATAATAAAAAACACAGAGATAGAAGCCGACAAAGGTGTGTTGGTGAATGAATTTTTTGAAACCAATATACCGGATATATATGCCATAGGTGATTGCGTGCAGCACAGAAATCCACCACCGGGAAGAAAAGCAATTGAACAAATTTGGTACACGGGCAGAATCCAGGGTGAAACATTGGCTGCAACACTTTGCAGCAAAAAAACGGCCTACAATCCCGGTCCTTTTTTCAACTCAGCGAAATTCTTTGATATAGAATATCAAACTTATGGAAAGGTAAATCCGCAGCAGGGTGAAAATGAAACTTCTTTTTATTGGGAACATAAAAATGGCAGGATTTGTTTCCGTGCTGTCTATAGAAAAGATAATGAAGCGATCATTGGGTTTAATGCTTTAGGTACAAGGCTTCGTCATGCGGTTTGCGATAAATGGTTACAAGAGAAAAGGAAGATTGATGATGTGATGTCAAATCTTGATCAATTAAATTTTGATCCTGAGTTTTGTGATCATTATGAAAAAGAAATTCTTTCTGCCTATAATAAGCAAACAATGAAAAATATTAAAGGCAAAAAAAGAAGGAAACTTTCTCTTTTCAATTGGTAACGCTTTATCAAAAATATTATGGTTCCACCCACTACTACTAACCCTTCACTTTCACTAACAGAAGAAGGTAATGAGCAAACCCTATATCAGAAAATAGGGGGCATCTGCATCGCTATCGCTGTACTGTCATTAGTTGCTGCTATATCAGGAGTTGGCGGCGCATATTCATTCCTCCTGCTAACAATTATTATAGGCATGTTCACGCTGGGCGTTGTCTCTTATGCATTGCCTTATTATAAAGGGCCGGCAGGTATCCGCAACAACGGCATTATGTTTAAAACCATGACCAACCGGGGAACGATTGCATGGATTTTTGCTATTGTGCTTACCGGATTTTATATCATAATTTATTGGTTTCCCTGGATGTTTGAAGGTTTGATACGAATATTTGATCCGCTGAGCAGACTATTGACTAACCAACCCGCCAACCAATGGTTTATGTATGGTGCATTTTACACACTGGCAGTATTGACAATGGGTATAAGATTTATTGGAAAAAACCGGAATAGTCGCTATCATGTTATCCGCACCTTTTCTGTAATGTTTTTTCAATTGGGTTTTGCATTTCTCCTTCCAATGTTCCTCAAAAAATTAAACGAACCTGAATTTTATTTTTCTTACTTCTGGCCCCTTAAATTCAGTTACCTTTTCCCTTCCGATGTTTCTTCTTTAATTAATTCAGGAAGTCTTGGCGTGTTCATGGTTTTTTGGGGAGCGGTGATGACTTTTATTGCCACACCAATCCTTACATATAAATATGGTAAGCGCTGGTATTGTTCGTGGGTTTGTGGTTGTGGTGGCTTAGCCGAAACTGCCGGTGATCCTTATCGCCATTTGTCTGATAAAAGTTTAAAAGCCTGGAAAATTGAAAGATGGATGGTACACAGCGTACTTGTTCTCATTACCGTTATCACTATTTTACTATGGTTAAATTCTTATTACAAAGGCGGCATTCTTGGTTCTGTTTCAGGTCCATTTGCCCAATGGTATGGTTTCTTTATTGGGGGCGTTTTTTCAGGAGTAATTGGTGTAGGATTTTATCCCATAATGGGTTCAAGGGTCTGGTGCAGATTTGGTTGCCCTATGGCTGCAATTCTAGGAATATTTCAACGCTTCAAATCAAGGTTTAGAATTACAACCAATGGCGGACAATGTATTTCCTGCGGCAATTGCTCTACCTTTTGCGAGATGGGAATTGATGTTCGTTCTTACGCACAAAAAGGCCAAAACATTGTAAGGGCTTCCTGCGTGGGCTGCGGCATATGTGCATCTGTTTGTCCGCGTGGTGTTTTAAAATTAGAGAACGGGAAAGAAGAAGGCAGGATCAACGATAAACCGATCACAATAGGCAATAACCACATTACAGTTAATTTATAAATGCATTATGTGTAAATTTGATAGATGCCTGCTTTTTTTGTAGATATTATAGTGGTATTATATTCTGTAGCCCTACTTTTTGTGCTGATACATTCTCTTTTTGATGCACATCTAATATACCACTACCTGCAATCTTTTAAAAAGAAAAAGCTAACTTCTTATTCAAATGATTTTATACCATTTGTTACCATTCAACTTCCGGTTTATAACGAACTGTATGTAGTGGAAAGGTTAATAGATGCGGTAGCCGCAATAGATTATCCCGGCGATAAATTGGAGATTCAAATATTGGATGACAGCACCGATGAAACATCTGCAATCATTGCAAGAAAAGTCGCCTTGCTTCAACAGCAAAGGATTTCAGTTCAGCATATTCAACGCCGCAACCGTGATGGCTTTAAAGGCGGTGCATTAAAACATGGTCTTGCCCTTGCAAAGGGTGAATTTTTTGCTGTTTTTGATGCTGACTTTCTACCCTCAAAAGATTTTTTAAAACGCACGCTCCCTTTTTTTTCAGATCCTAAAATTGGCATGATTCAAACAAAGTGGGGACACATAAATAAAGAAACATCTTTGTTAGCCAACCTACAGGCGATTGCACTTGACGGACATTTCAGCATAGAGCAACAAGGCCGAAACGCAGCAGGTTTTTTCATCAACTTTAATGGTACCGCCGGAGTTTGGCGCAAGCAAACCATACTGGATGCCGGCAACTGGCAATCTGATACACTAACAGAAGATTTGGATTTAAGTTACCGGGCACAAATGAAAGGCTGGCATTTTAAATACCTGGAAGATTTTATTACCCCTGCAGAATTACCACCTTTTGTAAGCGCATTAAAATCGCAGCAATTTCGATGGACGAAAGGCGGGGCTGAAACTGCAAGAAAAAATATGCGGACTTTATTTGCGTCAAAACTTCCTCTTTCAGTTAAATTACATGGAGCTTTTCACCTTATTTACAGTTTTGGGTTTATCAGCATAATTACTTATGCTTTGCTTTCTGTGCCTTTGCTTTTTGTAAAAGAATTTTACCCGGCTTATAACCTACTGTTTAAATTTTCAAGCCTTATCGGCATAAGTATTTGTATTTACATACTTCATTATTTTATTTCATATTTCAACAATACCGAAGGAAGTGTGCTGCAAAAAATTACGGGTTTCATTTTCCGGTTCCCTTTATTTGTTTCACTGTTCATAGGACTTTCATTAAGTAACAGCATTGGAATTATGCAGGGATATTTGGGTATCAGGTCCGGTTTTGTGCGTACGCCAAAATTTAACGCAGTAAATAAAGATGATAAAAAGATAAGGCGTAGGTATATTCAAAATAAAATTACCCGGTTAAATATTTTTGAAGGATTATTGATCTTTTATTTTTTATTTGGCGTGATACAATCTTTATATTTTAAAAACTATGCAAGCCTACCTTTATTGCTTATGGCACTTACAGGCTTTTCAATGATATTTATCTTTGGTATTAAAGAATGGAGACAAAATGCATTCGAACCTCTTCATGAGTAAAAAGCAAAAAATTATTGTCATCATTCCTGCCTACAATGAGGAAAATTCTATTGCAAAAGTGGTGAATGATATTCCGGCGGGGTTGGTTGACGAAGTAATTGTTGTAAATAATAATTCAAATGATGATACCGATAAAAATGCTCAAAATGCAGGCGCAACCGTACTTCACGAAGATAAACCGGGTTATGGATATGCATGCCTGAGAGGAATTGAATATGCAAAGCAAATGCATCCCTTGCCCGATATTGTAGTGTTTATTGATGCTGATTATTCTGATCATCCTGAAGAAATGCCTTTGCTTTTGCATCCTATTTTAAATGATGGAATGGATCTGGTAATCGGATCAAGAGCGTTAGGAGAAAAAGAAAAAGGCTCTATGACGGTACAACAAATTTTCGGCAACCGGCTTGCCACAAGTTTATTAAAAATATTTTATGATGTTCAATATACTGATCTTGGCCCCTTTAGAGCAATCCGCTATGATAAACTGATGGACATAAATATGCAGGATACAACTTATGGATGGACAGTGGAGATGCAGTTAAAAGCAGCCAAATTAAAAATGAATATCGTTGAGGTTCCCGTAAAATATCGAAAACGCATTGGCTTCTCAAAAATTAGCGGAACATTAAAAGGCACAGTGCTGGCGGGTTATAAGATTATCACTACTATTTTAAAATACAGGTAAATGAGAATTATTATTTTACGGGTGTTGTCATTATCATTTATTTTGATTGACTGCAAATCATCTATCCAGCCACCTGATGAACAGTTTAAACAACAATGGTATGCAGGTAAAGCTGAATTAACGAGTTATGATCTCCAACAGGCACGATATGGGGAAATCAGAAACGGAGAAGCTGTGCTCATTTTTGTAACTGAAGATTTTTCAAAAGAGAAATTGATAAAACTTGATGATCCTGATAAAACAGTCGATAAAATACGTGTGATGAAGATGAACATGACTAAGAAATTTGCAACAGGTATTTATCCATATTCAATGATGCTTTCCGTTTTTACACCTGTTTCAAAAAACGGTAAAGAAAAAACAGTTAAAGCAGATTGCTCATCGCAGGAGTGGTGCGGTCATACTTTTTCACAATTAAAATTATCCGGAAATAATTATCGCTGGCAACTCCATTCTTATTTTGAGAAAGAAGGAGATCAGGATAAAAAAGTTGATGCAATGTTATTAGAAGATGAGCTCTGGAACAGAATTCGCATCAATCCAACTAATTTGCCTCAGGGTAAAGTAGCTATGGTACCCGGATTGTTTTGGCAACGTTTATCGCATTCGGAAATGAGGATTGAAGAAGCCGTTCTCAACTTATCAAAAGCTGATACATTTTTTATACAAGATAATGCTGCACAGCTCTACACAATTCATTATCCGGCAGCACAGCGAACACTGCAAATTTATTTTCAAATTGATTTCCCACACCAGATTTTAGCGTGGCAGGAAACTTATCCTGATGGCATTGGCAACAAAAAGATGTTGACTACAAAAGCTATTCTAAAAAAATCAATTTGGTTAGATTACTGGAAACACAACACTATTGCCGACAGCACTTATCTTGATAGCTTGCAACTGATGCATTATGAAAGATGAAGTATTAAATAAAAATTCTTTCTTACTTTATTTTTTATTATTGTTAAGTGGTGTTGCTTATTATTTATTAGGATATCATACAGCAAGGCAAAATTTCCTTCAGGTTTTTGGATTATTTACATTTTTGTTTGCTAGTTTTTTTATTGGATACAATTTATATTCTGCTACCCATTTTAAAAATTTATTTATTTCCGGAATTGTTTTTCGCTTTCTGTTGCTATTCTCAATTCCTAATCTTTCTGAAGATGTGTTTCGCTTTATCTGGGATGGAAGGCTTGCGGCAAATGGCATAAACCCGTTCAGCTACTTACCATCAGAGATTATGCAAATGCCAGCCATCAGGGGTATTTCAAAAGAACTCTACCTGCAACTAAATTCTGTAGATCATTATTCTATTTATCCGCCGGTATTACAGGGCGTTTTTTGGTTAGAAGCAAAATTATTTCCAGAAAATGTATATGCTGCGATTATTTTTTATAAATGCTTCATTCTATTTTTTGAAATTGGTACATTTTTCATAATGCTGCAAGTATTGAAAAAGTTATCCTTGCCGAAAACCCTGTCATTACTCTATATTTTAAATCCGCTGGTGATCATTGAGCTTAGTGGCAATGCGCACTTTGACGGTGTAATGATCTTTTTTGTGTTATTTGCTTTTTTACTTCTTTTAAAAAACAACTGGCAAGCCTCAGGCATCGGGCTTGCTTTGGGAATTGCAACTAAACTGCTACCTGTTCTTTTTCTTCCTTTATTAGTTAATAAACTGGGTTGGAAAAAAGGCCTACTGTATGCCGTTACCACCACAGTAGCATCAGTGATATTATTTGCTGTTGTATTTGATATTGACACCATACAACACATGCTCAACAGTATTGACTTATTTATCCGCAAGTTTGAATTCAATGCGAGCATTTACTATGTGGTAAGGTATTTTGGCACACTTATAAAAGGTTATAATATCATCGCACTGGCCGGACCCTCATTGATCATGCTTTCTACATTGATCATTTTTTTTATTTCTTTTAAAAGGAACAATGCATCACAAATGCTTTTTACTAAAGGATTATTTGTTATCACTACCTGGTATTTTTTTTCCACTACTGTTCATCCCTGGTACCTTTGCCTACCATTGGCCATTTCTATTTTTACACAGTACAGATATGCAGTTATTTGGACTTATCTTGCAACACTTAGTTATTACGCTTATCATTCAACACCGGTTAAAGAAAATCTGTTGTTGACAGCAATCAGTTATTTGATCGTGGCGGGATATGCATTTTCGGAATTGAGCAAAACCAATATATATATAAAAAATCTTTCTCAAAAAAATAATGAAAGCATCTAGTGTAATTAATTAAATTGACTATTTAATAGAATTTGTGATCAGACTTTTGCTATACATTCAATCACTTCTCTTAAATCTAAATCAATTTGTTTCGAAACCTGTAAACAACCCTTTCCGCTGATGGGACAAATAAGGTAAAAACTAGTTTGTCCCTTTTTTATGTCCGTTGAAAGGCTCGCTGCCTGGGCGATGAGCTCGAAAAAATGGTTACGACTTCGGTTCGAAATCCCTCATGTGTCTTCTATGATTCTCCCGGTCGGTAAATTAAACTTCTTTATCTTTTACAAGGGAAAGATCATTCAGATCGATTTGCATGGGCAGCATTCCAATTTTAACAACAGCCTTCTTCCCCCTGATCTCCAGCACTTCGCCTACCTGTAAATTCTTTTTCATCTTTACTTTATCTCCAATTTTAATTTCGCCCTTCACTTCCTCATATTTCTGATCCAGTTGCTTTTGCTTTTTACTGGCTACTTTCTGTTCGTTCTTTTTAAAAAGCAATGCAGCCATTTCTTTAATCACCTTACTCTTGTCTTCCGATTTTTTCCATTCTATCACCATCTGTCGCAGTTTGCGCTCCATGTCTTTAAGGTAAGCCAGCCGCTCTTCAGTTACCTGGTTTTGGTGTTTCAGCAACTCCACCTGCTGACTATGAGATTCTTTTTCCAACACCTTCTGCATTTCATTCTTTAGCCTTTCGTTTTCCTTTACCAGTTTTTGGAGCTCTTTTTCCTTTTCCTGCACTTTCTGCAGATCCTGTTCCGTTCTGTTTAACAACTTATCCAGTTGAAAATGTTCCTCATCAACCATTCCTCTTGCACGCTGAATCAATTTTTTATCAAGGCCAATTCTTTCCGCGATGGAAAATGTATAAGAACTACCAGGCTTTCCCAAAACCAGTTTGTATAAAGGCAGCAAGTTTTTTTCATCAAAAGCCATGGCCCCATTAATAATGCCGGGTGTTTTATTGGCCATTACTTTCAGGTTGAGGTAATGGGTGGTCACAATTCCCATGGCATGTTTGCGCGCAAGTTCTTCCATGATCACTTCTGCAAACGCACCGCCCAAATTCGGATCACTTCCACTTCCCAGTTCATCAATAAAAAACAAAGTGCGGCCATTGGCATTGTCCATAAAATGCTTCATGCTTAGCAAATGACTGCTGTACGTACTGAGTTCAAATTCGATGCTTTGCGTATCGCCTATATGAATCATCAGTTGTTTGAATATTCCAAAACTGGAGGAGGGATGCACGGGAACCAGTAGCCCGCTTTGCACCATCATTTGTAAAAGCCCCACCGTTTTCATGGTTACGGTTTTACCACCCGCATTGGGGCCGGAAATCACAAGAATGCGATTCTTTTCGTTCAGTGAAATATCAACTGGAATGGTGGGTTTCCCTGTTTTTTTATTATATAAAAATAAAAGCGGATGATATGCTTTTTCCAGGTGTACCATTGCTTTATCAGAGATCACAGGATATTCGCCACCCATTTCAATTGCAAATGCAGCTTTGGCCCTGATAAAATCATATTCTCCCACAATGGCATGGTAAACTGAAAGCAGGGAAGCATGCGCTGCCAATTTTTTTGTAAGATGCTTCAGGATCCGGTAAACTTCTTTTCTTTCGGAGATCTCAAGTTCATGGATCTGATTATTCATTTCAATGGTTTCCTCCGGCTCAATAAAAGTGGTGCGCCTGCTGTCACTTTCTCCATGCAAAATCCCTTTCACCATTCTTTTTTGTTCTGCAAATACCGCCACTACCCTTCTGCCGCCCATAAAGCTTTCTTCGATATCGGCGAGGTAACCCAGTTTATTCAGTTTGCTTACAATGCGGTCAAAAGCTTTCCTGATCTCATTTCGCTTTTTGTAAAGACTCATTCTGATCGACGCAAGTTCATCGCTTGCACTGTCTTTTACATTTCCGGTTTCGTCTATTACTTCATTGATGAGTCGCAATATTTCCTTTTCATAATGTGTATGCGCGATCACATCAGCAAGTCCTTGATAAGATTGTTTTCTTTCCGCATCAAACCACCGGAATATGCTTTCCATGCTCATGAGGAGCTTTCTAAAACCTACCAGTTGTTCGCCGGAAAGCATCGCGCCTTCAATCGTAATCAGTTTGAGTTCTTTTGCCAGATTCAAAACGAAGTCATTAGGAAAATAATTGGCGTGTTGAATCAACTGGCGGTACTCATGTGATTGCTTCAGCTCTCTTTCAATAAAATCTTTTCTCGTATGGATTCTTAATTCAGCAGCCCTCGAACGTGCAAATTCAGAACGGCATTTTTCATGAAGCAAACTTTTAATTTTATCAAACTCCAGCTGTACGCTGGCCGAACCGGGGTATAGTTTCATCAGATCCTCTAAAAGAAGGTTTTAGTAAAGGTAAGGACACGCTTTTTTTAATCTCTAAATAGAACCAACCTATTGTTAAAAATTCTTTCTTGGCTTTTCATTGTCTATTTTCAGAGTGAATTTTGTTCACCTTCATCAAGCTATGACAAAAGCCCTATTTTTTTCCATTTTTGGAATTTTTATTTTTTTTGCCTGCAACACCGAAAAAAGATATAAAGGTATGAGCACTTCGTTGATCCATTCGTTTGAAAAAACCGATACAGCCACTTTTGGAACAGGTTGTTTCTGGTGTACCGAAGCCATTTTTGAACAACTCAATGGCGTATTAAGTGCTACTTCAGGGTATACCGGTGGCCAGGCTCCCAATCCTACCTACAAAGAAGTTGTTAGCGGGCAAACAGGTCACGCTGAATGTGTGCAAGTGGTATATGAACCCGGAAAAATTAGTTTTGATGATTTGCTGGAAGTTTTTTTCCAGGTACACGATCCAACCAGTTTGAATCGCCAGGGGGCTGATATAGGTACACAGTACCGGAGCGCCATATTTTATGCTGATGTACATCAAAAAGAAAAGTCGGAATATTATATTGCTGAATTGAATAAAAGTGGTGCTTACAACAAACCCATTGTTACAGAAATTGCTTCGCTGACTAAATTCTATCCAGCTGAAGACTATCACCAGGAGTATTACGAAAACAATAAAAGCACCAATCCCTATTGCTCTGTTGTTATTCGTCCCAAGCTTGAAAAATTTGAAAAAGTTTTTGCAAAGAAATTAAAAAGCAACAATTAACGTATATTGTTGAGTTTTGCCTCATCAAATACCATGAAAAATCTTCTGGCAATACCTGTCTTCATTTGCCTGTCTTTATTCAGTGCTGCACAAAAAGACAGCCTCACTATTGAGATCCTTGCTCAGGGCACCAACACTTCTTTACGTGGGCTCAGCGTAGTCAATAACCAGGTAATCTGGGTAAGTGGAAGCAATGGAACTGTAGGCAGATCCAGCAATGGTGGTAAAGATTTTAAATGGATGGTGGTAAAAGGTTTTGAGAAAACCGATTTCAGGGATATAGAGGCGTTTGATGCTTCCACAGCCATTATCATGGGCATCGGTTCACCTGGCTATATTTTAAGAACTACTGATGGTGGTGAAACCTGGACCCTGGTGTATGAAAATAAATCTGCCGGCATTTTTATGGATGCCATGGAATTCTGGAACCGCCAGGCCGGTATTGTGATCGGCGATCCGATTGATGGTAAATTTTTTATTGCGCGCACATTTGATAACGGTTTAACATGGAGAGAAATTCCAGATGCTTATAAGCCTGTTGCAGATACGGGTGAAGCCTGTTTTGCTGCGAGCGGCACCAATATCCGTGCACTTGATAATGATGAAGCCATTTTTATTTCAGGTGGAAACAATTCCTACGCATATATACGTGATCAGAAAATTAAACTGCCACTGGTAAATGGGAGTGCATCCACGGGTGCCTATTCCATTGCCGTTTGGGATCGTTATAAACTCAATGGGGGTAAAAAACTGGTTGTAGTGGGTGGCGATTATACAAATGATAGTGCGCGTTCGAAAACTGCAGCCTACAGTATTGACAGGGGCAAGACCTGGAAGCTTTCAAAAACGCCTCCCGGTGGTTACAGGAGTGCAGTTGAATTTATGAGTGAAAAACATTTGATCACCTGCGGGCCCAATGGTGTTGATCTGTCATTTGATGGCGGGCAAACATGGCGGTCGATTTCTAAACAGGGATTCCATGCTGTGCGCATCGCCAGGAATGGCAATGCTGTTTTTCTTGCAGGCGCAGATGGAAAAGTGGCCAGGCTGCACATTCCGGAAAGAAGCGGAAAGATCAGGACGAAATTTTAAGTTCCCGAATAACAAAAGCAGCTCTTTAATTCTTTCCCAACTTTTTCTTTAGTTCCTGCAGTTTTAAATGAAATGCATCCGTTTCTTTTTCCGCTTTTACAACTGGCTTTTTTGCTGCTTCGGGTTTGATTTCTTTTTGCACCTGGGCTGCTTCATCTTTCATCGACAATTGAATTCTTTTACGGGCAACATCCACTTCCGAAACCATCACTTTTACTTTCTGGTTTAGCTTAACAACTTCGTTGGGATCTGCAATATACCTGTTGGCCATTTGAGAAACATGTACCAGCCCGTCCTGCTTTACACCGATATCCACAAAAGCGCCGAAATTGGTAATGTTGGTCACAATACCCGGCAACACCATTCCCTGCCGCAGATCTTCAATGGATTTTACAGTATCATCGAAACGGAATTCTTCTATTTGCGCACGCGGATCCCTGCCTGGCTTTTCAAGCTCTTTTAAAATGTCTTCAATTGTAAAAGTCCCGGCTTTTTCGTTGAGGTATTTACTTTTATCCACCTGTTTGCGCAGGTCGGCTTTCAGGATCAGCTCTTCAAGAGAAGCCTGCAGGTCTTTCGCCATTGATTCCACTATCGGATAACTTTCCGGGTGAACAGATGAATTATCCAGGGGATGAAAGGCATTGGGTATGCGAAGAAAACCTGCACACTGTTCAAATGATTTAGGTCCCATCATGGGAACTTTTTTCAAATCTTCCCTGCTTTTAAATGGTCCCTGTTGCAAACGATGACTAACAATATTCTGTGCCAGTGTTGCGCTGATACCTGAAACATACTGCAATAAATGCCTTGATGCCGTATTGAGGTCTACCCCAACAAAATTTACAGCACTTTCCACTACCCTGTCTAAAGCCTGTTTTAATTTCAATTGGTTCACATCATGCTGGTACTGTCCAACACCAATGGATTTTGGGTCGATCTTTACCAGTTCACTCAGCGGGTCCAACAACCTTCTTCCAATACTTATGGCGCCTCTTACGGTAACATCATGGTCCGGAAATTCTTCTCTCGCCACATCAGATGCAGAATAAATAGATGCACCACTTTCATTGACCTGGAAAATACGCAATGGTTTTCCAAAATCTATACTCCGCACCATTTGTTCCGTTTCCCTTCCAGCAGTACCATTGCCTACTCCCACAGCTTCAATATTAAACTTTGATACGAGTTGTTTCATTAACGCTGTGCTTTCCTGCCATTGATTTTGCGGTGGATGTGGAAAGATGGTGGTATTGTGAACAAGATTTCCCTGCGCATCCAAACATACCAGCTTACAACCCGATCTGAATCCAGGATCAAGCGCCAGCACATTTTTATTTCCCAGTGGGGAAGCGAGTAAAAGCTGTCTAAGATTTTCAGAGAAAACATGAATCGCATCTTCATCGGCCTTTTGCTTGCTCAATAGCCTGAATTCGTTTTCAATGGATGATTTCAGTAAACGATTGTAACTGTCTTCAATTGATTTTGTTATTTCGGCAGCGGAGTGGTTATGAGATTTTATAATTAAGGCTTCCAAAGATTCCACTGCAATGGTTTTTTCTATGCTGATATCCATAGATAGGAACCCTTCCTTTTCGCCACGCCTGATCGCCAGTAAACGGTGTGAAGGACATTTGGACAGCAATTCGCTGAAATCAAAATAATCCCGGAATTTCTGGGCTTCAGGTTCATCCTTTTTTGTACTTAGTAATTTTGAACGCACTGTTGCAGACGCCGCAAACAATTGCCGAACTTTTGCTCTCGCCAGTTCATGTTCACTGATCCACTCTGCCATAATATCACGGGCGCCCTGCAAAGCTTCCTTACTGTCTTTTACCTGGTCATTAATGAAATTTTCGGCAAATTGATCGGGGTCCATATCTGTTTGTTTCCAGATTTCCTGCGCAAGTGGTTCCAGTCCTTTTTCAACCGCCTGTGAAGCGCGTGTTTTTCGTTTTGGTTTGAAGGGCAGATAGATATCTTCCAGTGCTGTTGCATCAAAACAGGTTTCGATCCTTGCCTTTAATTCCGGCGTTAATTTTCCCGATTCTTCAATCGTCTGGATCACGGTTTCTTTTCTTTTCTGCAGTTCTTTGTAATACCCAAGGGCTTCTACAACTCCACCAATCACCACTTCATCCAGGTTACCGGTAACTTCTTTGCGATACCTCGACATAAACGGAATGGTTGCACCTTCTGAATGCATCTGGCTGATACGATCTACCTGCGATCGGGAGATGTTAAACTGGCGAGCGATCTGGTCGAAATACTTTTGATCCATAAGGAAAATTCAGGGCTGCAAATCTAGTGGATGCCCGTAATGATTTTTTTATTTAATTATGGGGATTTTGCGATTTAATGTAAGATGTTAACTTATAACAAAAGAATGTAATAAGCGCTTCCTTTCTGCATTATGATTTTAATAGGAAGATGTTTTGTAAATTTCAGCCATATTTTTCACCCTTAATAATTTTGCACATGATTCAAAGAGTTGTAATGGCCTTTGCAACCACCCTTTTATTTTCATCCTGTGTTGCCACTGCTCAACAGGCGCCTGCCTCTCCTGCTGCGCCAAGAGCGGCTTCCTCCACCGGACCAAAACCCTATCACGAGATCATCACAGCAAAAGCAGTAACCGACCGTGGTTTGTTTACCACGCACAGGGTTGATGATAAATATTATTTTGAGATCCCTGATTCCATGATGAATCGCGAGATCCTTGTTGTAAACAGGATCTCTAAAGCCCCAGCGGGTGCGCGTGCCGGTTTCCTTGGATTTGCCGGCGACCAGATCTCCGATAATGTCATCTCTTTTGAAAGAGGACCCAACAACAGGGTTTTCCTGCGTACCATTTCGTATTCAGAAAGAGGCAGCGATTCGGCTGGTATGTATCAGTCAGTCAGAAATTCAAACCTTCAACCCATCAATGCTTCTTTTGATATTAAAGCCTATGCCAGTGATTCAATTTCAAGAGCAAGAAGTACAGTAATTGAAGTTACCGACTACCTGATGGGTGATAATGAAATTTTCTTTTTCGGGCAGCGTGTCAAAAGATCTTTAGGACTTACCAGTTACCAGAGAGACAATTCCTATATTATGGAAATCCGTTCTTTTCCAGGTAATATAGAGGTTAGAACAGTTAAGACCTTTATGAGAACGCCGCCGCCACAACCCGGTCAGCCTTCCATATCTGGACAAACTGGTTCTCCTACCACATTTGAATTAAACAGCTCGATGGTATTGCTTCCTACGGTTGCTATGAAGCCAAGATATTTTGATCCGCGTGTTGGATATTTTGCTACTTCCTATACAGATTTCGATTTGAACCCACAAGGCGTTGAACGCATCAGGATGATCACACGTTGGAAACTGGAACCAAAACCTGGTGATGAAGCAAAATACATGAGAGGCGAACTGGTGGAACCAAAAAAACAGATCGTTTATTATATCGATCCTGCTACACCCAGAAAATGGATCCCCTATTTAATGGCAGGTGTTACTGACTGGAATGTTGCTTTTGAAAAAGCGGGATGGAAAAATGCCATCACAGCCAAACTTGCACCTACCAACGACCCTTCCTGGAGTCTTGAAGGTGCGGGTCATTCAGCAATTGTTTACAAACCTTCTGATATTCCAAATGCCAGCGGACCACATGTACACGATCCGCGCACTGGAGAAATTCTTGAATCTCACATCAACTGGTATCACAATGTGATGAATTTGGTGAGGGACTGGTATTTTGTACAAACCGCAGCCGTTGATCCCAGGGCCAGAACGCTTCGTTTCCCTGATTCATTAATGGGCAAACTCATTCAATTTGTATCTGCCCATGAAGTAGGACATACACTTGGATTAAGACACAACTTTGGGTCTTCGTCGGCTGTACCTGTTGAAAATTTAAGGAATAAAGCGTGGGTGGAAAAAAATGGCCACACACCGTCTATTATGGATTATGCCCGTTTCAATTACGTAGCACAACCGGAAGACAATATTTCTGAATCCGGACTTTTCCCAAGGATCGGCGATTACGATTTGTGGGCGATAGAATGGGGCTACAGATGGATCCCTGAAGCCAGAACAGCAGAAGAAGAAATTCCCATCCTCAACAGGATGACCATGGAAAAATTGAAAGACAAACGTTACTGGTTTGGTACAGAGATCGATCCTGATGATCCAAGAGGACAAAACGAAGACCTTGGAGACAATGCCATGAGAGCAAGTGTTTACGGAATAAAAAATCTTCAGCGCATACTTGCCAAACTTCCAGAATGGACCAGGGAAGAAAATAAAGATTATTCAAGTTTGAACACGATGTACGGCCAGGTGGTATCACAGTTTAACAGGTATATGGGTCATGTTGCCAAAAACATAGGCGGTATCTATACCACACCAAAAACAGTTGAACAACCAGGCGTTGTTATAGAATTTACACCAAGGGCACATCAGAAAGAAGCCATGCAGTTTTTACAGGACCAAATATTTAAAACGCCCACATGGCTGATCAATTCAGACATTCCAAATTATACAGGAACCAATACAATAAATACGGTGGCCGCGGTGCAGAATAATACGCTCAACCGCCTTATCAGTTATAACACAATAAATAAACTGACGCGTTTTGAAAACGAAAGCAACAATGCTTATACAGCTATTGAAATGCTTACAGACCTGAGAAGAGGAATCTGGAGCGAATTAACTGCAAGGCAGCCCATTGATGTGTACAGAAGAAACCTTCAGAAATCTTTTGTTGAAAGCATGAAAAAGGTGATCACTCCTGAGCCATCCAATACCATTTCACTAACACCTGTAGGAATGACGGCTGCCACTTCTTCCGCAAGAACAGGTGATGCGGTTTCGCTTGCCAAAGCACAATTAAGAACACTGTCAACGGAAATACGTACTGCCCTTCCTCTTTATAAAGATGCAAGCAGCCGTGCGCATTTGCAGGATGTTTTAGACAGGATCAATGAAACATTGAATCCGAAATAAATTGATCTACTGAAAAGCCCTTCCGGACCAACGGAAGGGCTTTTTTTATTTTACAAGTTGATCAAACAGCTACACGCCTTTTTTCACTTCCTTAGCCCATGCATCTTTAAGGGTTACCGTACGGTTAAATACCAGCCTGTGGTAAGTATCTTTGCTATCCAGCGTAAAATATCCTTTGCGAAGAAACTGGTAGCGTTCATTCATTTTTGCCAGTTTTAATGCAGGTTCTGCATATACAGTGGTAACGGTCTGCAAAGAATCGGGATTGATAAAATCCTTAAAGTCGCCTGCTTCATTCGCCGGGTCTTCCACCCTAAACAAACGGTCGTACAACCTGACTTCTGCAGAGATGGCGTTGTGCACTTCCACCCAGTGTAACGTACCTTTCACATTTATACCCGATGTGTCTTCACCGCTTTTGCTTTCAGGAATGTAACTGCAATGGAGTTCGGTGATATTACCAGCTTCATCTTTGATTACTTCGTCGCATTTAATGATGTAGGCAAATTTTAACCTGACCATCCCTCCCGGAAACAACCTGAAAAATTTCTTGGGCGGATTTTCCATAAAATCATCTTTCTCTATATAAATTTCTCTTCCAAAAGGAATTTCGCGGGTGTCGCTTCCCTTATCTTCCGGGTTATCTTCCCCTTTCAGCAATTCCACATCTTTATCATAATTGGTGATCACGATCTTTAAAGGATCAAACACTACCATTCTTCTCAAAGCGATCCTGTTCAGGTGTTCTCTCACGCAAAATTCAAGCAATCCAATGTCAATTAAATTTTCTCTTTTGGCCACACCAATCCTGTCGCAAAATTCACGAATCGCTTCAGGTGTATAACCACGGCGGCGCATACCACTCAGCGTAGGCATCCGGGGATCATCCCAGCTTTCAACATGCTTTTCTTTCACCAGCTCCAGCAATTTACGCTTACTCATCACCGTGTAATTGAGGTTAAGTCGCGCAAATTCATATTGCCTGGACGGAAAGATCTCCAACTTTTCAATAAACCAATCATACAATTCCCTGTGAGGAATAAATTCCAGCGTGCACAGAGAATGCGTAATTTTTTCGATGCTATCGCTTTGCCCATGAGCAAAATCATACATAGGATAAATGCACCACGCATCCCCCGTACGGTGATGATGTGCGTGTTTGATGCGATACATCAGCGGGTCGCGCAAGTGCATATTTACATGTTGCATGTTGATCCTGGCGCGCAATACTTTTGCTCCATCGGAATATTGACCTGCACGCATGGCTTCAAATAACTGCAGGTTCTCTTCAACGGAACGGTTGCGGTGCGGACTGTCTTTACCCGGTTCTGTCGGCGAACCTTTAAAAGCCGCGATCTCCTCTGCACTCAGGTCATCTACATAAGCGAACCCTTTTTTTATAAGATCGATTGCAAATCCATATAACTGCTCAAAATAGTCGGAAGCATACAGTTCATTCTTCCATTTAAATCCGAGCCACTCTACATCCTGACGGATACTTTTCACGTATTCTGTTTCTTCTGTTACCGGGTTGGTATCATCAAAGCGAAGATTGGTATAACCACCATATTTTTCTGCTAATCCGAAACTGAGGCAAATAGCCTTGGAATGACCAATATGCAAATAACCATTAGGTTCAGGAGGGAAACGAGTAACAATGGTTTTGTATTTCCCCGAAGCCAGGTCGGATTCGATAATTTCTTCTATAAAATTCAGATGTTTTTCTTCGCTCATACTTTCATTTCTATGAGCAGCAAAGATAAGGGAGGGGTATTCAAATCAGTCCGTCAATGCTGCCAGCGGAAAAACACCGGGATTTTTTTTAAGATTGATCCTGTATCGAAGTATGAGGTCATCATTGTAAAGAATGTGCAGCCATGGTTTTGCGGGATCAACAACCACGTAACGGTAATACACTTTATTTCCTTTTTGTTCAGATGGAGACAGGAAAATCGCATTGAGATTTCTTTCAGCAATGGCCGTATCAAGAAACGGGTCGGGCGAAATGGATCTTGCTCTTTTAATGTCAGCAAGATTCATTTCCACCAGGATGGTATCGCCTAGCGAAGCTACAATTATTCCGGAGGCGGGGAAATGTGCAGCAATATTGTATTTGACAAAAGTTTTAAATTTAAAAGGGGTTTTCCTATACTCTTTGAGTGTGGGAGGATGATCAAGCAAGGTCCAGGAAAGATCCTCCGGATAATGGTCAGTAACAAAGTCGGCGGGATCCGGGAGGAAATATCGATCATCGAGTTTTTGTATAAATTCATTTGTATGACCTACATAACCTGCTCCCCAGGTAACATCCAGCAAATGCCACTGGCTATCGATCCTTACCGCATTCCAGGAATGATTGGTTCTAAACTTCATTTCCGAATCAAAATCCGATCTTGAATACCCTGTGATCACTTCTGAAGCGATCCCACTGTATTCACAAAGTGTTTTAAACAATTTGGCATATCCATCGCAAATGGCCATTCTTCTTTTCAGCACCCGTTTCGCTGTCATTTCATGTCCTGAACCCCAGGTAGTGCTGTCTTCAGGCTCCTGCAAAACCGGGCGCCTGTCGTAACCCCTTCCTTTGGTGAAGATGGCCGTATTATAACTGATGTTCTGGCCAATCCAGCTATATATGGCTCTTACCTTATCCAGTTCTGAATTAAAATTTTTCGAAAGCGCCTTTGAAAGGGAATCAGGAGATGGCGCATCTACCAAACGCACTGCGCGGTCAATAAAAGCATAATTGTCCTGTGCCTTTCCCACCAAAGAAAAAACAGAAGTAAGAACCAGGAAAAAAATAAGGTGTTTAAGATTCATCGCCGTTGCTGCAATTTCGGTATTTAAAAACTAAGAAAATGTAAAAGGGTTTCAAATCCTTTATAAGGGCATTGCATTTCAAATATGAGCGAATCAGAACACATCTCATCCGCATTTTCATCAATTCATACAGGTGGACTTAGGAAAAAACTGCAGGAGGCAAAATCTTTGTAACCTGGATTGAATAACTGCGTCAAATCATCAAACAACTTAAATAACAAAATATGAAATCTTTATTCTTGGTATTAGGATTAGCCTTAAGTTTAGTTGCAACCAACAGCTATGCCGTCGACATCAAAACCATCAACACCATACTACAAAAGTTTGGAAGAGAATTTAAACAGGCAAAAGATATCAGGTGGACAAATACGGATGAATTGCTTGTAATTGAATTTAAAGAAGAAGAAAAGACCAGGTATGCCTATTACAACCAGGAGGCTGAACTGCTGGTACTTGCAAAGCCCATGACAGTTGGGCAATTGAATGAATCACTTCAGCAGGAACTGGCAAAGAAATACAGTGCATTTGTTGTAACGGATGTTTACCAGTTAAATGACAAGGAAGGAATTAAGTACTCTGCAGTTGCGATAAAAGGAAACGAAAAAATTATCCTGAGCAGCAATGGCAAAAAATGGCAGCTTATGAAAAATCGTTTCAACTGATCAAAAATAACCCTGAACTTTGGACGGGGTGTAATTATGGATCATAATGAAAAATCAGTCAGGCAAATTCCGCTGAAGCTATTGATCGCTTCAGCGCTTTTTATTATTGCACTTCTGCTGTTTTTTACATTGATGAAAATTGTAGTGCTCGACCAAAAAGACCTTTTCGACCAGCGGGTTTTTAATTTTTTTGAGTCTTTGGCTTCTGACGGTTTACACCGCACGATGAAACTGATTACCTTTTTTGGCGACACAAAATTTTTACTCCCTGCTTATTGTATTCTTGTTGCCTGGCTATTGTTCAGAAAAAAAATCAGGTGGGCCATTGACATCAGCATAATTGGTCTTACCGGCGAATTAATGAAGCAGGTACTCAAACACAGTTTTGCCCGCCCCCGACCAGAACTTCCCGTTTATGAAACACTTCAGAGTTTTAGTTTCCCGAGCGGACATGCCCTGAGCTCATTCATCTTTGCGGCTTGCGTAATTTATCTTTTGTGGCACGGGCATTACAAAACCCATTGGCGGTGGATTTTCAGTATGCTGTTAGTTGTATATGCTTTAGCGGTGGGAATGAGCAGAGTGATCCTGCGCTACCATTATGCAAGTGATGTTCTGGCAGGTTTCTGTATCGGATTTGCATGGGTAATGTGCAGTCTTTATGTACTTGATAAATTTTACAAATCACGCGCAAAGAAGTAGCTTCTTCATCTGCAGTTCATGCTAACGTTTTTTTAACAACAACTAAGTCGGTGAACAATACATTTGCCGCATGAAATTTTTTATTCCGATTTTTCTGTTTCTTTTTCCTGTGCATATTTTGGCGCAGGAAGAAAATAATACGCGTTCTTCCCTTGACAGTATTTATATATCAGGTGTTCAGGATAAAAAAGGTTCTGTGAAACTGCTGCATGCTGAACCCCTGTATATTGACCTCATTCGCGATCTCGGCGCAAGAAAAGGAGAAAAAGAATGGAATATCGGATTAGGACTAACAGATAACAACAAGCATGACAGCTATACTGCATTGGTGGAATATGAATTTGCACCGGTTGACAGACTGGGACTTGAAGTAGAACTTCCGTTTTCATTGTATTATCCTGTCAGTGGAACTGAAAGATCAGAGATCCCTTCCAGCAAATTAAATAGTTTAAAACTGGCAGCTCAATATAGTTTTCTTGTATCTGAAAAGGCAAAAACTTCCCTGGCCATTGGGTATATTCATGAATTTGAACTGACCAATTTCAAGAATTATGGTTCAGGAAAAATAATGGAAGGCAATGTGTTTAACCCTTTTTTTGTAGCAGCAAAAAGGTGGGGACAGAATTTCCATACCCTGCTATACACTGGTCCTGCATTTATAAAACATTTTGATGAGCAGGTAAAAACCCGCTGGCAGGTAAATTCAAATTTCCATTATATGGTTCCGGGTACCAGAAACTTTATCGGTATTGAATTCAATAAAGAAGCAGGAGGAAAAGATTTTGATATGACCATTCGACCTCAAATGCGTGTGAGTATTTCAGAAACAGTTATGATCGGAATTGTAACCGGTATCCCCATCAGCCGGGAAAATGAAAGATTCAGCAGTTTTTTAAGACTGATATATGAACCCAAACACAAATAGGAATTAATAAAAATCCCGGTTGTTGAACCGGGATTTTTTTATAAAGGACAGAAAAAAATTTAATAATGGACATAGTTTGCTCTGGTAGAAGAAGCAATTGCTGCATTCATTCGGTCTTTCTGCCCGGAAGAGAACATGTACATGCACTTATCATCTGTATAATCCATGTAGTTCATCCATTGTTCCAGGGGTTTGCCAGAGCAGTTGCTTTTTAAATTCACTGCAGGACATCCACCATTAGAAGCATCATGACCAGGTGTATCAGAAACATAGTCATTACCACATCTCCTGTCGCCCCAGATATGACGCAAATTGAACCAATGCCCTACTTCATGCGTCGCAGTTCTGCCTTTATTGAATTGTGCATACATCGGGTAGGAAGCAAAAGTTCCAAATGCCTGGTAATCGATTACTACTCCATCAGTAGAAGCACTTCCACCGGGGAACTGCGCATAACCTAAATAACCGCTGCTCAGATCACATACCCACATATTTAATTTTGTGGTAGGATCTACAGGATCGCTTCCGCCGGAACCACTTTTTTTCACCGCGTCATTTGTTCCGAAAGATGAAACTGTAGTGGTTTTTCTTACTATGCTGGAAACATAATACTCGATCAGGCAATTCGCAACATTTGAAAGCGGATAGCCGGCCAGGTAAACACTTGAATTGGTAAGCTCAACGTTGGTTTTGTTGAAGTCTGCATTCAGCACATCGATCTGTGACTGAATTTGCGCATCAGTCACCTGGGAAGTATTTTGCAGCACCACATGAACTACTACAGGAACAAATACTTTGGTTGTACGCTTCAGCGATTGAGGTTGTTCTAGGTAAAGTGCTGTTTTGGTTTCAATATCTTCCAGTATCTGTGCACGCTTGGGATCCTCTGCAATTTGCTTTTTTAATACATCATCAGCTGCACACTGGCGGCCTTCTGCTGAAAGTGAAGCAACATCTTCATCTGTTACTGGGTTCGCATCATTCTTTTTACAGGAAAATAAGAGAACGGCTGCGGAAAGAGTAAAAAGGGTTTTTTTCATGTGTTAAAATATTTCTATTAAATTAACATTAATTTAATTACATCTTTATCTTTTCCATTATTTTATTAAAATAATTATCCACGTATAGATTCCAGGCATTAGCAATTCTTTGCCGAGAAAATGGAGGGTTTTGCCGAAGGAATTGAGGCGGGCACCCTGGGATGAGTAAATTTGAAGTTACAACGCGAAAAATCTGGATAAGATGAAAAAATATTTTGCTGAAAAACATGCCCTGACTGTAATGGTAAGCCTGTTTTGCCTGATAATGATCTTTGTATCCGTTTTTAAAGGGTCGCTATGGGAAGCGGTGGCTTTTGCCCTTGCTTTTAGCTTTTCCGTCGAAAACCTTTGTCACCGGGTCAGGGAAAATAAATAATTGCGCTTCCACCAACCTTTACAGGCATGCTCAGGCATGCCTTTTTTGGGCTTCTTAGTGATTCGTTTATAAGCCGAAGCGCCTAATTCTTACAATAAAAAAATCCCGTTATTTACGGGATTCGTCTTCTTTTTTGTTTTTAAGATGGGCACGCTTGGTTTCCTTCTTATTATGCGTCACATCATTGCCTTTAGTGTCCTGCTCTTCGTTTTTTCTGCTATCCAGGTCATCACGTATTTCAGGCCTTGGCTTATGTCCGATCATCTGCTTACTCTGCAGATTGGTCTGGTTTCTACTTCCTTTCATAAAAATAATTTTTGTTCTTACTACAGTTCTTAAAATCATACCAGAATTGATGTTTTTATTAATACGCCCGCTTCATCAATTATTTATACCTGTTTTTTTTATTTAAGCATCGGCTGATCCACCTGAGTGTTTCTTTCGTTACACCCTATATTTGTGCTGTACCAAAGTTTGAACTGTGCAACCATTTGAAGATTTCGATGCCAATCTTGCCGGAGAAGAAGACAAACAGCAGGAGAATAAAAACAGCTGGTTTAAAAGGCTGAAGAAAGGGATCACGACTCCTTCTTCCGAGAAAAAAGAAACGCCTGAAGGATTGTGGACAAAATGCCCGGAATGCAATTATATTTCTACCATGCAGGACCTGCGGGAGGCGCTGTATGTATGTACCAAGTGCAGCTACCATCACCGGATTGGCAGCAATGAGTACTATGAGATCCTGTTCGATAATAAAGTATACACCGAACTTTTTGATAATATCATATCAAAAGATTTTCTGGAATTCACCGACCTCAAACCGTATAAACAACGACTGGAAGAAACCTGGGCAAAATCTGACCTGAAAGATTCCATGCGGGTAGCAACAGGACAGGTGAACGGCAACCCGGTTGTAATTGCCTGTATGGATTTTGAATTTATTGGCGGATCGCTGGGAAGTGTCATGGGAGAAAAGTTTTCGCGCGCCGTGGATTATTGCATCGAACACAAACTGCCTTATATGGTGATTAGCAAGAGCGGTGGTGCGCGCATGATGGAAAGCGCATTTTCGCTGATGCAGCTTGCTAAAACCAGCGGCAAACTCTCGCAGCTTTCAGACGCCCGGCTCCCTTATATTTCTTTACTGAC
>MWWA01000064.1_pt1 | contig 34232 bp, 21 predicted proteins | sample 1047341 | NCBI WGS metagenome assembly MWWA01 (sample SAMN06349978, study PRJNA376086) | soil metagenome | isolation source: MS5-1 sample Antarctic (ecotone) soil | place: Antarctica | collected 2015-01-13
GCATTTACAATAGTGAATGAAGCCGGACCCGCAGTATTTGTCCATGCATAAGAAACAATGGTTCCATCCGTATCCACACCACTGCCATTTAAAGTAACAGCGTTTACAGGAAGGGTGATCGTTTGATTAGCACCTGCACTTGCAGTTGGTGGTACGTTTGGTAAAGGAGCTGCAGCAAGGACTGTAATATTTACAGTTGCAGAAGCGGTAGCGCCATTGTTATCGGTAACAATCAGTTTAAAAGTATAAGTTCCCTGGACAAGACCGGTAACACTGGTTTGTGCAGCATTGGCATTTACAATAGTGAATGAAGCCGGACCCGCAGTATTTGTCCATGCATAAGAAACAATGGTTCCATCCGTATCCACACCACTGCCATTTAAAGTAACAGCGTTTACAGGAAGGGTGATCGTTTGATCAGCACCTGCACTTGCAGTTGGTGGTACGTTTGGTAAAGGAGCTGCAGCAAGGACTGTAATATTTACAGTTGCCGAAGCGGTAGCGCCATTGTTATCGGTAACAACAAGTTTGAAAGTATAATACCCCTGGACAAGACCCGTAACACTGGTTTGTGCAGCATTGCCATTTACAATAGTGAATGAAGCCGGACCCGCAGTTTTTGTCCATGCATAAGAAACAATGGTTCCATCCGTATCCACACCACTGCCATTTAAAGTAACAGCGTTTACAGGAAGGGTGATCGTTTGATCAGCACCTGCGCTTGCAGTTGGTGGCACGTTAGGTAAAGGAGAAGGATGAACAGTTACCACAACGGTATCGCGCGTAGTTGCATAATGGTTATCCATTGCCTTCAATTCAAACTTGTAAATACCTTCCTCGAGGGTATTTACAGAAGTTAGGGGCTGTGCAGGTGAAACAATGGAAAACGCTGCCGGGCCTTCAATTTTCGTCCAGCCAAGTGTATAAAAGAAACCGTCAGCATCATGTGCGGTTCCGTTCAATACGACACTGTTTACAGGAAGTGTGATTTCGATATCTGCACCGGCATTTACAACTGGCGACAGGTTCACATGAACATCAACTGTATCTTTTGATACACCACCGGAATTGTCGGTTACCTTTAATTCAAATTTATACAAACCGGCAGAAAGCTGCTGCACCAGGCAATGCGCACTCGAAGGGTCAGTAATCGTGCCTGTGGCAGGACCCGCTATCTTCGTCCATGCAAAAGATTGTATTGTTCCATCCACATCAATTGCAGAACCCATCAGTAGAATGGAATCTTTTGGCAGGTGCGTGATCATCGGCAGACCGGCGAATGCCACAGGGTTGATATTAGGTGCATTATAAAATACCCTGACATCATCGGTGCCTGTTGCGCCATTATTATCGGTTACAGTTAAACGAAAAGTATATACCCCTGGTTCGAGACCAGACAATTCAACCTGTGCTTGTAATGCATTGGTAATAGCTACCTGTTCCGGGCCGCCGATCTTTGTCCATTCATAACTCACAATGGTTCCATCAACATCAGTACCGGCACCCTGCAGTGTAACTGAATTTAAAGTGAGTACCGTATCGTTACCTGCATTTGCAGCCGGAGGAATATTGGCTACAGTTGAACATGCGGTATCAGTTAATGGCCAGTATTGATTTTGCGGAATAAACCAGAATTTTTCTACAACAACAGGCGTAACACCATCCTTTCTTGTATTCTCACACACTTTATTGTTTGATGTCCAGTCAACCGCAGGTCCCCACTGGCTAAAAGAAATGATGCCTTCCGGACCCGCAGTACTTGAATTAATTCCCAGTTTATTTTTTGTGATGTACACTGTTTTCGAAGTTATCGGAACGGTAGGCTTTGTAGTGGTTTGAATGCTGGTGATGCCATTCATGAAGTTGTTTTTCAGAAACCTTCCTGAATAAGTCAAACCAGTAGCAGAAGCAAGCGAATCTATATTGATAAATGGGCTAATGGGGATATAGCCCGAACTATCAATGTTATTATTACTGATAAATGCTTCGCCAGCTCCCAGGTCAAAAATTCCATATAAAAAAGTATTCTTAATGGTATTGTTATATACATAACAGTTGCTAGTCATGCCTCCAATAGAAATCCCTGTTCCCTGGTGCTGGTTATATTCATAACCGCAATTGGTAACCCTATTATCATAAATTTTATTGATACCATGATCTGAACCAGAAAGCTGGATGCCTGTTCGGTTACAACTGTCGATCAGCAAATGGTGAATGCTCACATTTCCCAAACGCATAGGAATGAACTGCATGGTGATTCCATTACATACATAGGTTCTTTCCCCTGCAGGATCTGTATTTCCTGCATAGATACAATCCTGGTAAATATTTTTAAACCTGGAATGATGGATCTCAATACTGTCCATCACATAATTCGGGTAGTTGAAACTTACATCACATTTCGGATCCTGCTTGGCCCAAACGCCATAAGCTTTGCGATAAACATCAATTCTATCAATTTCAATATTCTTAGCCTTACCCTCAATAGAAACCGCAACGCCTGCTCCTTCAGCACCAGGGTTGTACATTCTGAAACCATAATAAGTATTGGGATGCCCGCTTCCGGTGAACTTTACATATTTGCAGCTTTCTGCATTGATTCCTCCAGTAAACCAAACCTGGCCGCCCTCATTGATCACAACAATAGGGCAGGCTGCAGTTCCTGAATATTCTTCCATCCGGAAATAATTCCAGTTATACTGTGAGGAAAGAACAAGCGTGTCTCCGGGATTTACCTGATAATACCACATTGAAGAGGGATTACCACTGATGGTTTTCCCATTATCTCCCATAGGTACTATATACCTTTTAAAACCGCAGCTGGCATTAACCTGCTGGGCGTAGAGCTTTGAACAGACAAGTGCAGAAAGCACCATCAGGAGCAGTACTCTGGTTTTCATAGTAGGATAGTTAGATTTGGTACAGCCCAATACTTCATTGCTGATGTATTAAGCTTCGGCTAAAGTAATATCAGAGTTCCAAAGGTGTATACGCATTTTCACGGAATATTCTAAAAACCTTACGGGGAGTAATACTAATTACCTAGCAGTATTATTACGAAGCATGCAGATGAAAGAATTTTAATGTGAAACCTTCAAAAAAAAGGAAACCCCGATATTTGTTATGTTTGAGCTACAATTGAACCATTAACCTTTGAAAAAGTTTTTCTCTTCATATTGGCTGCGGTCTGCTTTTTTTTCCGTGCTCCAAAGATTTTCACTCACCATTTTCGGACTCATAAATTTCATTATTATCGTCAAAAAGATCCCAAAAGAACAAATGGGGATCTGGGCCTTGTTCCTTGCAGTAACCGGGATTTTTGAAGCTGTAAAAACAAACCTTCTTAAAAACGCGCACATTAAATTTGCATCAGCCAGTTCAGACAAAGAAGAAAAAATTTCCATTGCTTCCTCTTCTCTCCTGATCAACATCATGCTCAGTGCAGCATTTATTCTATGCTTATTTTTATTTGCTGATTGGATCAGCATTTTCCTTCATAAAGGAACGGAACTGGGCACCATGCTTTTGTATTTTATTCCAGGAGTTGTGTTTATGATTTTCTTTACACATTTCGAAAGTGTGCAGCAATCGCACCTGGATTTTAAAGGAGTGTTTGCAGGCTATTTTGTCAGACAGGCCATGTTTTTTGCCATCATATCGGGCCTGCTGATTTTCAACCAGTCATTCACACTGGAATACCTTGCATTGTACCAGGCCCTCAGCATTTTTTTTGGAACGCTCGTATTATTTTATTTTTCAAAAAAATACCTTGCTTTTAAATTTAATCCAACTAGAACATGGATTAAAAAGATAGTTGGATATGGCGGCTATATTTTTGGTTCCGGCACCGTAGCGCATATATACCAGAATCTTGACCAGATCATGATCGGTAAATTCCTGACCTCAGCGCACGTGGCAAGCTATAATGCTGCTTCCCGGATCAACCAGCTGGTAGATATTCCTTCCTATGCGGCCTCCGAAATTCTTTTTCCCAAAGCTTCTCAAGCTTCAGTGGAGGAAGGACCATCGAAAGTGAAATACCTCTATGAAAGAATGGTGGCCATACTGCTTTCCTTCACCATTCCCGTTGCTTTGTTCATTTTAATTTTTCCGGGTTTTGTTATCTCCCTGATCGCAGGAAAGCAATACCTGGATGCAGCACCCATTCTTCAGTTGTATATGATCACGGGGATGTTAAGGCCTGCGCAGAACCAGGCGGCCAATCTTTTGAATTCTATAGGCAAAACTAAACTTTGCTTTATCATGAATACCGCTTATTTATTAGTAAACCTGGTAGCAAATTATTTTTGTTTGAAAGCATTCGGATTTATTGGTGCAGCTATTGGAACGGTCATTACTTTTTTACTTGGCGCGATCGTCTGGTATTTTGTAATGAAGCAACAGATCAATTTTGAAATAAAGAATATACCCATTCATGCAAAGGATATATTCAAAACCTGCCAGCGTTTTGTTCAAAACTTTTTACAAAAAAAACCAGTGACGGGTTAACTGGACGGTTGCTGACCTTTAGCTTTTTCCCACACCGTAAAAAATCCACCGGTAAAATGATAGGGAAGTATATCGGCGATCTTGCAATCGATCTTTTGAAGTAAAGCTATTCTTTTGGTGATAAGGGAGAATGGAAAAACGTCTTCAACAAAATTTGATTTTCCAAACCCTGTGATCTGGAATCCATTTTTCCCGGATAATTTTTCAAGGTCACGCCTGGAAAAAAACTGGATATGATCGAGATTGTCTGCCGCGGATTGTACTGTTGTTCCTTTATATCCCAGCATTCCTTTGATCTTTAACAAAGTGCGCCAGATCCAGTTATTCTTTTTCCTTAATGATAATATTGGTTTGGTAACAAAAGTTTCCCGTGGTCCTTTTCCATTTGGAACGGTAACAATCAGCTTACCATTTTCGGCGAGGCAGTCATGTAATACTTTTAAAAGAAGACCGGGTTCATTTAAATGTTCCAGCACTTCGCTGCAGATCACGGCATCATATTTTTCACCTGAAGCCACCAGTTCCTCTGCACTCTTCGTCATAAACTTTACATTGGGCATTGGGCTAATGTTTCTTGCAATCTCGATTGTTTTTTCACTAACATCAATGCCAAGCACATTAAAACCCAGGCGACCGAGATGGCGGCTGATCACACCATTACCGCAACCTACATCCAGCACTTTGCCGTTTTCAGGAAGCGATTTTTCAAGAACAGATGCAATGAAATCCACACGTTTGCGGTCAGCGATCCTGTCGTATTCGTAAATTTTATTTGTTGTGCTCATTAAATAAGGGGTTATTGATTTTGGTTTTCGTATGTACAGTATGAATAAAAGTCTGGTTGGCTTTTCTCATTCCGAACAATGCTGAAACCATCAGCCAAATGGCATGTGGCAGGCGTTGAACTGCATTGAACAGATCACCATTTTTTAATTCGGGTGGAACTGAGATCCAAAGGCTGATGAGGTAAGATATTCCCAGCAGAAAAGAAGCAATGATCCACACAGGCCCGAAGAAAAAGGAACAAAGGAACAGCAAAGGAAAAAGTATGAAAAGGAACCCTCTCGGAAGAATCAGGTTTTTTACAATCGCCAGGTCAAAATAATTGATGTTGCCACGAAACAGTTCGCGCATGGCTGAAGGAAAAAATTTCTTCAGGTAAATGAACTGGCTGGATACCCAGCGCTTTCTTTGTTTCCTGAATGCCTGGGATGATTCAACCTTTTCATCAAATACGAGGGCATCATGCAGGTATTCGATCCTGATCCCTTTTTTTACAATCTCGAGCTGCAGGATCTTGTCGAATCCGCCTACTGCTTCGATTCGCCCTAAAATTTCTTTTACAAGTTCATATTCAAAAGCCATCCCCGACCCGATGATGGAAGACGTTAATCCCAGTCCGTTGGCACCTCTTCTGAAAAGATGGTTATTGATTCCTTCACTGCAGGCATCAAGTAAAGCAAAAGATGTATCCAGGTTTTTGGCCACCCTTCTGCCCTGGATGGCACATGCGCCTTTTACATAAGCCCCATTTATCCTATTCAAAAAATCAGGATTAGGAACATTGTCTGCATCCAGGATCACAGCCAGGTCATAAGGTTTTTGAATCCTTGCAAAGGCTTCATTTAAAGATTTGGTTTTGGTGCTTTTTTCAAAGCTGACCTCAAAAACATGAATGGGAAGCAGTCGGAGTTCATTAATGGTGGAAGGCTGAAATGCATCAGCAATTATATAAATGTCAAAAAGTTCTTTTGGATATTCCAGGCCAAGAAGGTGACGTGCAGTGGAAATAATAATCCCGTCTTCCTTATATCCCGGAACCAGAACAGCGATCCTTGCCTGTGGAGGAGTATCTACAGCGGAAAACCTGTTCCTGTAACCCAACTTTCCCGCGATGGCGAGTGTAAGAAGGTAGAGCGCGGTAAGCGCACCCAGGGTAAAGGCAACAATAAAAAAGGTGTAGAACATGAATTAGGGCTTTCCAGATTAGCGGCTAAAGTAGATAAAACAATGCATTTAGACCAGCTTTTAGAGTTCAATAATTATACCTAAGCAGTATGGAATATTTTTTGAAGAGAAATAACATAGACGACCCGAACCAATCACCAAACAAAAATTCATCTATGCCTAACACTATCGAAGCCCAACCAGTTCAGGACATTAAACATGATAAGATCGATTATGAATCCTGGTACCATTCCACCAGGCACAGCAACCATTTTAACGACACCTACTATAACGCAAGAGCGAAGATCGCCCTTAAAAAGTTCTTTGGCGGAATCGACCTTGATACTAAAATTCTGGATTATGGCTGCGGGTTGGGACAAAATATTTATTATCTCCCCAATGCAACCGGTTACGATATTTCTTCTTTTGGAGTAGAGTTCTGCAGAAGAAAGGGCATAAACGCCACAAATAACCTGGACGAAATAGAAAATGATCATTTTGATGTGGTATTTTCTTCCCATGTGCTTGAGCACCATCCACATCCGAAGGTGATGCTTGAAGAAATGTACAGCAAATTAAAAAAAGGCAAAAAGCTGGTGCTGGTTGTTCCTTTCGAACGACATGGAAAAGGAAGTTTTGAATACGACCTGAATCAGCATTTATATACCTGGAACTTTCAGGCAATTAATAACCTGCTTTTGTCGGTGGGTTTTAAAATAGAGGAAAATAAATATATAAGAGGTGCCGGCTACTACCGTTTCTTACCCTTGCTGAAAGCTGGCTTCCCTGTTTACCGTTTTGCAACAAACTTCCTTTCGAGACTGGCAGGCATTAAGGAAATGATGATCGTAGCTACTAAATAAATGATCAGTAGCCGGTTTTATTCCGGCCGCTGATAAAACATCTTTATTTTAGCTACCTAATTGATGCTGATGCAATTCTGGGCCTGGCTATTTTTTATTTCCGTTTTCGTGGTTTTCTATAATTATGCTGGCTATGCCCTTATTATTTTTATCCTCAACAAGATTAAAAAAAGGCATCGGAATTACAGAATACAAGACTATTTCCCTACTGTTTCTTTTATTGTAGCTGCCTACAACGAAGAAGATTGCATAGAGAAAAAAATCCTCAATTCCCTGGAACAGGATTATCCTCCGGAGAAGATCGAATATATTTTTATTACGGATGGCTCCTCCGATGGCACGAACAAGGTGATTGGTAAATTTCCCCAAATCCGATTGTTATTTCATGCAGACAGGCGCGGTAAGTCGGCCGCTTTGAACCGGGCAGTGCAGGCAGCGAATAATGACATCCTCATTTTTAGTGATGCCAATACCATACTTAACAGCGAGGCCACTAAAAATATTACCAGGCACTACCAGCACCCAGATGTTGGCGGCGTGGCTGGTGAGAAAAAAGTGATTTCATCTGAGTCTGCCAATGAAGTGGGCGCCGGAGAAGGGCTGTACTGGAAATATGAATCCACGCTCAAAAAACTGGATTCTGATTTCTATTCTGTGGTAGGTGCGGCAGGTGAATTGTTTTCACTCCGACGATCCCTGTTTGAACCCGTTGCTGAAAATGTGATCCTTGATGATTTTATTATTTCAATGAAAGTGGCTCAGAAAGGCTTCAGGATTATTTATGAACCCCAGGCTTATGCTATAGAACTCCCCTCCTTTTCAATGGGCGATGAACAAAAACGAAAAGTGCGTATTGCGGCTGGTGGTTTCCAGGCCATGTCAGTACTATCTTCACTTTTTAAATTCTGGATCCATCCTAAATTATTTTTTCTTTATTTCAGTCACCGCGTGATGCGCTGGACGATCAGCCCTCTGAGCCTTCTTTTGGCTTTTATCAGCAATGCGGTTCTTTTCTTTTCCACATCATCCTCCTTTTTTACGATCGCCTTTGTGCTGCAGCTCCTTTTTTACGGAATGGCATTACTAGCCCGGGTCATTCCAAAAAATTTACCGGCGTTCAAGCTGTTTAAGCTTGCCTACTATTTTGTTTTTATGAACCTTTCTGTGATCCTTGGATTTTTCAGGTACCTGAGAGGCAGACAGCCTGCTGCATGGGAAAAGGCAAGAAGATCGCAATTGTCCCTTTAGGGTTAGCCGAACTCTATATAAGTTTTTAAAGAAACAAAACCAATGGCCATACCCAGGGCGACCCGGATCAGGCGGCCATAGTTCCATTGATCATATCCAAGAAAAGCCAGGACAAAAAAGGGAGATGCCTGCCCAACATACCTTGTACTGAACAGATGGGTTACCTTTAAATTGGAAGCAAGTAGCACCATTCCGGTAACCAGCAGGAAAACAAAGACCGGCTCATTTCTACGGTTATACAGGTGCACCAGAGAATTTCCGAGGAAGTAAAGGGAAAGTGTGGCAAGCAAGGGAGAAATCATGAAGGGGTAGTATTGAATCATATTGCCCGGTAATACCATTTCCACAGCTTTGTAAAAAGGTTTGTATTCGTAATGGGCAAAGAATACATTGATCACTACCAACATCAGGAAGGTAATGAACAGCAATAGCGCGATCTTCCTGTTTATAAAAAACCATCCGGGCGCAATTAATAAGGCCATCATGCCTGCATAAGCGAAAGCCAGCAATCCATGCCAGATGCTGATTCCTTTTCCCACAAAAGCCTGTTGTGGTGGAACCAGGCCTCCCCAGATCATAAAAACGGGTACCGTAACCGCCAGGGCAACAAGTGAATAAATCAGGATGGTCCTCCATCTGTTAAGGGAACTGAACTTATATAAAAGGAAAATTCCTGAAGAGACGACTAATATTAAAAAGGGCGACCGCCCAAGGATCGCCATCCCGAGACAAATTCCGGCAGCGCAAGCTAAAAGGCTGCTTATCAAAGCCTTATCCTCATGTTTAATGGCCTGTAGTAACAGCAATATAGAAAATACAGAAAAGAACATGGCCGGCATCTCTGTTAATGCCAGTCCGGCCACCTGCCACACCATTGGAACCGCCACCAGCGTAAGTGCAAGAATCAGCGCATGAAAAAACGACATTTCCTTTATAATGGTGAAGATCCTGGCAGTAATAAGAATCACAAGACCAAATAAGAATACGTTTACAAGCCGGATCCCCGGCGTTTGAAGCTGGGTAAGTGGTTTAAAAAATGCATGAACGAATTCATATAACGGGCCTGGTGCCTGATTTTGAAGATTGATCAGAAATTCTTTTGTTAAGCCCTGTTTTTCAAATAAATAAATATTAGGAACAAAAAACACTTCATCAAATAGTGGTGGCTGATCGTGAAAATAGGTCATGATGAGCAAGAAAAGAAAACCACAGATCCCAAGGAAGAATTGCAATTTTTGATAGGTACTTTCTGTCATATTCCTGGGTTACGCTCCTTTTAAACGACCTAAAGTAATAACATTTCCCTTAAAATTATATTTTGTGGATTCCCCCTAATTAAACCGCCGGATTTATAAGCTGTGCTATATGGTATCATTTTTTGTAAAGTATAACCATGGAAGGGCCTGTAACAATTGATTAACAGCAAAGGAAAGACCTGAATACCCTTACTTCCTTAAATATGGTCTACTTTTGAAACTTAAAGAATTTGCTCAATGGATTTTCTGTATTTATTCCGTGTACTCCTAAAGAAAAAATGGTTAATTATTAGTGCTGCTGTTATAGCTGCTCTACTTGCTTTCATTCTTACCGCGAGGGATCAAAAAAAATATTTATCAACCACCCAAATCTCGACGGGCTTTACCATGACCGATGATGTAAGGGCAAAGGATAATTCTTTTAATATTGTTGAAGCGGAAAACAAGTTCAGTAATGTGCTGGTAACATTTACTTCTCCATCAGTGATCAGCCTTTTATCATACAAACTTATTTTGCATGATCTGACAAATCCAAACCCTTATTATGCGCTTTCAGATGAGGACAGGAAATCGGATGTTTATAAAGCAGTGAACATCGATCAAGCAAAAAGCGTTTTCGAGCATAAGCTGTCAACAATGACCCCCCTTACTTCTTACAAACCAGAAGAAAAGAAGTTGCTGGAGTTCCTTACACTTTATGGTTACGATCATAAAACCTTAAACAAAAATCTTAATGTTTACAGAGTAGGAATAACAGATTTTCTTCAAATAGATTTTTATGGAGATCATCCCGAACTTTCTGCTTTTGTGGTAAACAATCTTTTCGAGGAATTCATGCGCTATTATGGTAACCTCAGAGGTTCCAGGACACGGGAATCCATCGATACCCTTAAAAGCATCATGGATAAAAAAAGGCAGGAACTTGATGTGAAGACTGCATTGTTAAGAGACCGCGGCATTATTAATGCTGATGTTGCCGGCACCAGCACCTACGACCTGATTGCCACACTGGAAAAAGACCTGCAGGATGAAAAATCCAGGAAAAATAAAAATGATTTTGAGTTAAGAAAGATCGACCAGCGTTTAAAGAGCCTGGGCAACCGTACCACTACAAGAAACAATTCACAGAACGATGAAATTGTGATCGCACGCAGGGCCATGAACAATGCTTATGCAGACTGGGTGAACAGTGGTAAAAAAGATGATGCGCTTTACCAGAAATACCTAACGCTGAAAGAAGAATACAATACCAAATACAGCACAACGATCAGGGACAATGATACCAATGACGAACGTCCCGGGGAATCCAGGGCAGAATTACAGAACAGGAGAAACGATGTGTTACTGGATATCCAGGCCAGCGCAAAAAATATTGCATCCATACAGGGACAGATATCAGCATTGAAAGGTGAAGCAAGTTCCATCTCTTCCCAGGGACAAACAGCCGAATCGCTGAAGAAAGAATGGGATATGGCGAACAAGGATTACCTGGAAGCCAAACAGAAATACAACGATGCCACCGATATGAGTGGTGCTTCTGTAAGTAATTTCCGCCAGGTAGTGGCAGGCCAGCCGGCAATAGAACCTGAACCTTCAAAAAGAAAGATCATTGTAGCCATGGCAGGAACTGCAGCACTGGTAACTACAATGATGATCATCATTTTACTTACTTATCTCGATTCTTCCATTAAAACACCTGTCATCTTCCAGAAAACGGTGAACCTGAAATTGATCAGCATGGTGAATTTCATGGATCTTAAAAATAAAAGTCTTTCTGATATTGTTTCCAATAAAGAAAAAGGCAATACGCCGCACGACCGTAACAAGTTCAATGCTTTTAGGGAATCCATTAGGAAACTGAGGTATGAGATCGAAAGAAGTAATAAAAAAGTTTTTCTTTTCACCAGCACAAAAAAAGGCCAGGGCAAAACTACCTTGATCCAGGCCCTTTCCTATAGCCTGAGTTTGAGTAAAAAGAAAATTTTGATCATTGATACCAATTTCTGTAACAATGATCTTACTGTGCAGTTGAATGCAGAACCGATCCTCGAAAAGATCGTTCCTTATAAGGCGGGTGGTAACGGATTACTCGACCAGGTGAAGGTTTTTTCGAAGAATGTAAATGAAGGAACTGTTTATGCCATTGGATCTGAGGGCGGTGATTATACTCCGTCTGAGATCCTGCCAAGGGAAAACCTGTTGCAACACCTGGATGCCCTGACAGCCGAATTTGATTTCGTATTCCTGGAAGGCCCGCCATTGAATGATTTTTCCGACAGCCGCGAGCTGGCTCAATATGTTGAAGGTGTGATCGCGGTTTTTTCTGCCAAACACATCATCAAGCAAATCGACAAACAGTCCATTCATTTTTTCAAAGAGCTGAATGGTAAATTCAGTGGCTCGATCCTGAATATGGTGGATCTGGAGAATGTAAATGTTTCGTAATTATTATTCTTAACCATTAACTTTATTTGTTATAAGGCCTGGAAGAAGTCCATATTTCACCCACGCTTATCCAACAAACAAAATCATATGAATATTAAATTCTGCGGAATTTTTTTGAAAGCAAAGCTGTTTGTAGCATTGTTGTTATTTGCCCTTTCATCTTTACAGGCACAAAAAACGAAGCCCGCCACTCCAGTTGTCCGCGACACCTCACTTTCCGCCGTGGAAGCAAAACTGGTTGAACTTGCATTAAAGGGACCAGCAGTGCAGGAAGCCATTCACAGGAACAAGATCAATGAATACCAGGTAAAGGCAGCAAAAATGAACTGGGTGAACATGCTCACCATCTCCACAAATTATAATGACCAAAGTTTTGTAAATAATTCAAATGCCAATATTGTTTATCCAAAATACTTTTTTGGATTTACTGTGCCTCTTGGCACCCTGCTTTCTAAAACCCAGGTAAGGGCTGCGGAAGAGCAGGTAAAGATCAGCGTGAACAGCGAAGAACAGCTCAGAAGAAACATAAAGGCCGAAGTGGTTGGCAAGTATAAACAATACCGGGCAATCGGTCAGATCATCGTGATCCAGAGAGAACTGATGGATGATGTACAGGCGGCATTGATTACCAGTGAAGAAAATTTCAGAAAAGGAACCATTACGGTTGAAGCTTATAATTCCGCACAAAGAAGCAAGAATGAAGAAGCCTCCAGGCTGATCAATCTTCAACTGGAGCAGGACCTGATCAAACTGGATATTGAAAGAATGATTGGTACAAGCTTAGAGAGCGTAATCAAATAATTAACGATAGCCCCAAATTTGCAGGGACATAATAAAAAGCAGATGGATGCTTCCAGGGATGGGAATACCGGATTTTTTTCAATAGCCTTCAACCTTCCATTGCTGGATAATAAAAGACACCAATGGGTGGATTACCTCAGGGGCGTTGCCATTATCCTCATTGTTTACCGGCATGTTTTAATTGGAATTCAGCGGGGTAATATCGTTGTTCCGGAAGTGCTTGTTGATGCAAACATGGTCTTCTATAGTTTCCGGATGCCCTTATTTTTTATTCTCTCCGGCATTTTCATCAGCAGAAGCCTGGAAAAGTATTCCATAAAACAATTGGTGTTTAAAAAGTTTGACCTACTTTTTTATCCATACCTGGTCTGGGCTTCCCTACAAATCACGCTGCAGATCGTAATGTCTGATGTAACCAATTCGGCAAGAAGCTGGATCGATTATACCTATCTTTTTACCCAACCAAGAGAACTCGACCAGTTCTGGTACCTGCCTGCGCTCTTTAATGCAACCGTTATTTATATTTTTCTGAAAGCAAAGTTGAAACTGCACCTGGCATTGCAACTCCTGTTGGGTATATTGCTTTATTTTATTTCTTCCTCCTTCGACATGCTGAGCATGATCTCCGATTGGATGGCGTTTTATATATTCTTTGTAACCGGTGATTTGATCGCCTCCAAAATATTCCTTCCGTCAACAAAAAAATTTTTAAAAAGTTACTGGACCCTCATCCTGATCATTCCTGTATTTGTAGCTGTACAACACTACTACCTTCAACAAGACTTTGGGAACTTTGCACTTACCGCACAGTCTGATGCCCTTAAACCTTCTTATTTTACCCATTTAAGGGGGCAGGCAGAATTTCTGCTCATCGCTTTGTTTGGTGCATTCTGCATGTTTGTTCTTGCGTTCCGGCTGCAGGATTGGAAAATCCTTAAATTCTTAAGAATCGTCGGCTATCATTCACTTTCCATTTATGTGATGCATGTTATCGTCACTGCTTCTGTGCGCTTATCCCTTATCATTATTTTTGGCATCCGTGATCCGTTCGTTTTATTATTTACAAGTATTGCCATGGGCATCATCATTCCAATTCTTTTTTATAATCTGCTGATCAAAAATGGTCCGGCATGGTTTCTTTTTTCTTTTTCCAGGGATCATGAAAAAACAACTTATAAAAAAGAAGTAAAAACCTCCCTAAATTCCAGGTAATGTTTCAGTTGTAGATGACAATTTGGAAGGGACAGAACGGTCCTTAAAGAATTTGTCCTTTAACCGGATGAACCTGGCTTCATAAAAACTAAAACTTAATTCTGCCAGGAGATACACTGCTGCAACGTAGGGAATAAACAATAAAAACCTTCCCAGCAGGTGATCCGGCATCAGGTAGCGTTCAAATAAATAAACCAGTACCAGCCAGTGAAAAACATACATGCCATAACTCACCTTTCCTATCCTTACGATCCAGGGATGTTCCAGAAACTTTCGTGTTAGCGGAATAGATTGCTGGCTGTATGGACTCACAAGCACCAGTATCAGTGCTGCGCAGCAAAGATTGATGAGTGTGTAATGCCATACGTGCTGGTAATTTCCGATGAGCCAGTGATGGTAACCAAAATCATTATAATAAGGATAGGTGGAAGTACTGTACACATAACTAATAGCACCCGCTGTAAGAAAAATTACAATACTCCAGAATAACCATTTTGCAGGTTGCCGGATTTTTCTGTCAAGCGATAAAACCGGGATGATGCCACCCATACAAAAAGCATCAAGATGACTCAAAGTATTCCAGTACACTGCATCCGCGATTACTCCTTCTTCAATGCCCAAGCCTTTATACCATTCTCCAAGCAATAGTCTGCAAACAGGAGCGATAATGATCAATGCTGTTAAAAAATACCTGATGAATTTTTTAGGTGTAAAAAAAATCACAATAGGAAATAATAAATAAAATTGTTCCTCAATTGACAATGTCCATAAATGTGTGAATAAAGGATTGCCCTGCCATTCTTCCAGTAACCTGGTATAATTAAAAGTATAGGTAATGAGATAAGGAAAATAGGTAGTGTAGTAAGTAGGAAAATTAAAAAAGAGAAAGGTCATTCCTAAGATAAAAAGATATCCAAGGTATAACGGAAAGATCCGGAGTGATCTTCTGACAAGAAATTTTTTATACTTAAACCCAACGGAGGCAGGCTTCATTTTTTCTTCCCAGAGAATGCCCGTGATCAGGTAACCCGAAAGCACAAAGAACAATTGAACCGAAACCCAGGTAAAATGAAACAGCCCTGCGTGATAGGTCATGATCAGCAGCAGTGCAAGTGCCCTAACACCATCAAGGCTTTTAATATACCGCGCACTCATATTAATAATAGGCTACCCTGACTGTAGCAGGCAGCTTGTTTTGAAAGTTCTCCAGATTTTGTTTTAAAACACCTGCAGTCGACGGATCAATTGCATAAAAAGACACGATATCATCGCCACTCACAACATTGTTCATGATCTGCCAGGTAGCCACTTTTGTCCAGTTTGATGGTATAGAGGAACCGATCCAGCTTTCGAATAATACAGCGACGGTTGCATTTTTGCTAACACTGATGCTGTCAAGAAAATCTGCGGTCCAGTAATTTCCTTTTTTACTTTTTGCTATTTCCAGTGTTGCCAGGCCCCAGAGATCCACTATACGCCCATTCCTAAAATAGGAAATGGCACCAATGTCATTTGCAGCAACTCCTGCGTTTGGATAATATGCTTGAAGGAACTTAGCCATTTGCATCTGTTGCTCATAAATGTTGATCATAGCTCCCCCGGCTTTGGTAAATGCGGCACTGCTGCGCAGGAATAACGGGAAAAAAAGAAGTACAATCAGGATAAATGTTAAAGCACGATGGAGCAGCGATGGAGAAAATAAAAATGATTTGTAAGCTTTCGATATTACCAGGCCGATGACCAAAACAGATGGTAACACCAGGTAAGCTTCATACCTGTAAAACTTACCTGTGTCTGCCAGTGCAAGCTGAAAAAATACAGCGGCGGTCAACAGGCACAGCATCATTTTGTAAGTTGGATACAAATTCAGTTGTTTGCGAAAAAATAGCAGGGACAGGGGCAGGATCAGCAATAACCTTTGCGTGGCAAGCAGGGTGATGCCTGCTTTGGAAAATGTAAATTTTTCAATAATGATATTACCGGCGGAACGGATAAAACCACCTGGAGTGAATTGAAGGGCTTCTGATTTTACAAGCACTGAATTGGGAAAGAAATAACTGCCTTTCAAAATTGAAATGATACCAAACAGTATAATAGTAATAAAAGCAACAGCAAGCAATAAAAAACCCTTCGTCCATTGTCTTTTGTAAAGCAAATAAAGAAAAGCAGGTACAATCAGAAACAAACCTTCATATCGTGTGGCTACCAGCAATAAAGCAAACAAAAGAAGGTTAAGTTTTAAAGGCCTTTCAGGAGACGAGCTGTATGCTGCAAAAGTTTTCAAAAACAGCAGCGCAAAAATGCACTGCAATACATGCTCCATACCACTTAATACCAAAACAGGTAATGGAGTAAAAAAAATTACCAGCAGAAAAATGATTAGCTGGTAGGGATAACTAATCTGTTCTTCTTTCAGCCATTTCCAGATGATGCAGATCAATACAATGCCACCTGTAATATTTATGGCAAGCGGAACGTACAGTGGATCACTAAAGAACAGAAAAAAAACAGACAGCAATATTGTATAGAGAATAGAAGAAGATGCGGAATTAAATTCTCCGGGGTTGATTCCCCAGCTTCCATAAGCTGCAAGATTACCGGCGATCTTCATGTGAATATAAGTATCGTCTACAGGGTAAGAAAAAACACCGCCCGTTCCTGTTAAACCAATAAAGATGATGAGTGCAAGGGGAATCAGAAATGCAAGAAGAGCCATGGCAAGAACCAGGGTTTCTTTTCCGTTATTTCTGATCTGGTTTTCCTTCATGCTTAATTTGAGATCACATCCTGCTGGTGCAGTTCTGTATGGGTTTCTCTGGCCTTTTCTTCATCTACATCCATGTGACGAAGCCTCAATAATAAGGCAATAAAAGGATAATAAATAACCATATCTGTTATCTGACCAACAGCTTCCTGCGGAAATTCAGCAACATAAAAAGAAAATAAACAGGCTATGGTTGCCACATACAACAGTTTCCGCTTTTCGTTTTTTGTCCGGAAATAAGCCAGAATTCCTTGCCGCATAGTAATATAGTACAGCACCATGATCAGAAACAATCCAATCCACCCGGTTTCCAGTGCCTTCCTCAGGTACCCACTGTCGGGTGGAAAACCTGCAAGCTGGTGCCCCGGATTGAATCGTAAACCCGGTTCACCCGAGGTACACAGTCCGCCACCAATTGGATGACTATGAATATAAGGTTGTATAGAGTTCCTGTTCACTTCTCTTACATTGAATGAAGCATCTTCCTTTCCGATAAAACTTGTGCGGAAGCGGTTGATGGTTCCATTACCGTATATAGGGGCGTATAAAAGAAAAAGAAAAAGAAATGCAGATCCAAAAGCAAAGATCCTGGTAGCCTTTTTATTAAAAGTTAGCATGATGAATATACCAATGCCTATCACCACCATTACATTGGCGGTTCTCGTTCCTGAATAGGCCATGCCCAGTAACATGAAGATCACCCCAAATAAAATGATTGCACGGTACAATGGTTTTTGAAAAGGAGCAATGATCAGGAAAAATGTGGCACTGACAGCCATCACCACGCCATAGGATAAAGGATCCGACATGGTACCGATCTTTCTCAATTCCCCACCATTGATGTAAAACACTTCACCACCTGCATAGATCAGGTCCAGCTCATATTGAAAATAGCCATGCCATTGCTGAATGCATCCATACAGTCCGCTAATGAATGCCAGTATAAAAAACATTTTTACAAACCGCCTGATCGAAGCTTGGGAACTGAAAATATTATAAGCGATTATAAGCAGGAAAATACAGATCAGGAACCGGCGGAAAGTCTGGAACCAGCCTTCAAATGAATGGGCATTGGGATTGAACAACTGGATCATCAGGAACATGGCGTAAACCATGATGAAAATAAAGATCACCGATTGGGAAAGCCTTTTGAAATTCTTTTTTACATCCTTACGGTTGATGAACAATCCTAAAAATGTGGCTGCAATAAGAATATCTGAAACAATGCCGACCTGGAACTCATCCTGGAATATGAGCCGGTTGAAATAAAAAGCAAAAAATGAAAAGACCATCGTGATGAGAAAGCCGGCTTCCGCGGAAAGCAGGCAGGCGATCACTATGAACAAACCTAGGATGACCCCGAATACGCCTAATCCAACAGTAAATTCGGTGGAGATCAAATAACCGAATACAAGAGCGACCAATCCAACAATAATAAACCCCGGAAGGTTTTGCATTTTCTCTTCAAGAAAAACCCGTTCAAAAAAGTTAGGACCTTTTTGCAATTTGCTGCGGCTCCTGATTTGCTCTACTCTCAACATCTTTAAAAAAATAAAACCTTTAGAAAAATGACGAAAAGAGCACCGGCAACAATAGCAGTTACCAATTTTTCATGAAGTGAAGACTGATTTTCTTCCATCCCGCAAAATTAATATATAGAAATCCATTTGAATGAACCAGAGCCAGTTATATTGTTAAATGAAATCACCGGCAGGCGCCGGCAATTTCATCAACCTTAATTTTTAATGACCCTGAGGGAACCTGTATTCCCGTCTGCCGTTGTAACCTTTATAAGGTAAACCCCACGGGGTAACCCATTTGAAGGCTGAATCCTTATCGGGTTCCAACCCGCTCTCAGGTGCCTGTACTGCTGCTGGTGGATCATTTTGCCGCTCATATCATACATGGCAATATCAAGAACTTCCTGGATTCCGGTTTCTACCGAAAGAACAAAACTTTGCTGGAAGGGATTAGGATGAACATTTAATTGAAGCATTTTAACACCCTGGTTACCTGACAATGCCACTGTAGCTTCCTGTTGCTTACCGGCAGGCAAAGGAGCAATAGCCGCTGAAGGATGATAACCCTCTATGATCAGGGCACCAAGCAAACCAAACTGCGAAGTACCTGTTCCCGGAGCTACCGTAATATTGATTTCACCATTCGCATCTGCACTCACATCATACATGGTAACCAACCCTGATCTGTTAAGGGCTGTATTTAACATGACCGTTTTACTTCCAACAGTATATGCCACATTTACATCTCCTGTAATGGCTGCACTGGCAAAAAAGCTCAGGTTGTACTTCATCGACATGTTCAAACCCCTGATCCTGATCTTCCCGCTAACACCCGGGAATAATCCAAAGCTTTCCTTCATTACAGCATCTGGGAAAATTCCGGTGTTTCCTGTATTGTCTACCCCACCAGGATAAATACCCGACCAGGAAGAGGATTGGACCAGGCTGAGTGAGGTGGCCTGGCCGGTAGCATCTTTTAATGCATTGAGCTCAAGTCCTTCCTGCGGTGCAGCATTGGTATTGTTCCATGGCGATCCGGCCGGATTTGTCTGGTTAAAATTGATGTATACAGAATAAACATATGGAGCACCAGTGGCCACATTGCTGAATGAAGAATATATAGTGCCCGCTGTTTTAGCCCTGATAGAATAGTAATAAGTTCTGCCCTGGCTTACAGTCTGATCTTTATACAAAGTTGTATTTGCATTTACAGAACCAATCAAACCAAAACTTGCATTGGTATCATCAGCCCTCCAGATCTCGAACCCACTGGTTGCCGCTTCGTTATCCGACCTGTCCTGCCATGCAATACTTATATAATTTGTTCCTGCATCAGCAACCCTGGTACCAGCCGGACTTAATACCGTAATGGAGCTTGCATAAGACTGAATGACCATAGCATTCAATATTGCTTTTTCAGCACCGCTACCTTTAATAATGTCGATATTCACTTTACCATTTACATCTGGAACAATCCCATTGACCTGTACCGTGTTGGTGCCATTGTATTTACCGTTCAGTGTTACAGTTTGTCCGTTAATAGTAAATTGCGTTTCTGTGTTCCTGTCGTGATCAAAACTGTTGAAGAACACTAAATTATAACGTGTGCCGGATGTATTCAATCCATTAACAACCAAACGACGTGAAGTACCTGTTTCTGCTATTGCGGTACGTGTAACCGTTACAGGATAGATTTCGCGGCCTGTATTACTTCTGATTCCTTCAGTTGTTGTTTGTGCCCATCCATCCTGCATAGTAATGCTGATTCCGGAGCTAGTGCCCTTTTCATCCACAAGCCCGGTGAATACAGTTCCAGCGCCATTTGCATTAACAAGATTGTTCCATGGTGCACCTGCAATATGATCGTTGCTGGTAAAATTCAGGTAAACCGAATTGACATCCTTATCAGAAACGGTAATGGTAAACTGTACGGAAGATGATGAATCAAAGTTATCCTTTACTTTTAGGGTTACAGCATAGACGCCGGGTGAACTGATATTCGGAACAATACTTATCGAAGCAGTACCATTTCCATTATCCGTAAGCGTTGCAAATGAAGGAAGACCGGTCGCTGATATTACCAGCTGGTCACCCGCATCATCAGTTGCAGTAAGATTAACTATAGTGCTCTCATTCGTTTTTAAAAATACATTAGCCACTGCCGCCAGTTGCGGGATTCTGTTGGTAAATACCAGTACGCTATTGGAATAAGAGGAAACATCAACTGCATTAACAGCACGTATCTTATAATAATAATTGGTATTGCCGGTTACACTGTTATCGGTAAAGGTTTCAATATTTGCACCAGCTGATCCAACACTTACATAACTGCCATTCAAACTGGCAGACCTGTAAATTTGGAAACCGGTTTCATTGGAAGCATTGTCCTGCCAGTTCAGCACTACACCCTGACCGAAAACAAATTGTCCTGTCAGATCTGATGGTGCACCTGGCGCTGCATCCAACACATCCAGGTTAAACTGCGTGGTACCATAACCGTTGTTTCCATCTGCTGCAATCACTGTAACTACATAGCTGCCCGCAGCACTGAGGTCGGGAGAAAGGGTTAATGTAGCATTGCCATTGACCGTTGCAGATATTGAATGGGAGAATGAAATTCCATTTACACTGAGTGAGATTACATCACCCGGATTCTGATCAGTTGCAGCAAGCGACAGCTGCAGCACATCTCCTTCAGTCATTACCTGGTTGCTTACAACTGAAATTACAGGGTCATAATTATCATTAATTGTAAGATTGAATGTAGTTGTGTCCCCACCACCATGCGGGTCATTTACAATGATGCGCACCTGGTTATACACACCCTGCTGAAGATTAGAAGGATTGAGTACAAGGCTGGCCGAACCATTTCCATTATTGGTGACAGTTGCAAATGCAGGCAGGTTTTGACCGCTGAAATTCAGCACATCATTATCCGCATCCGAAGCAGTCAATAAAATAATGGTTTGTTGTCCAAATCTTGCTGTCCTGTTTGGAATATCTGTGATTACAGGGTTCCTGTTCCAAACCTTTGCACTGTCTTCATTTGAAAACCCGGAATTCGTGGTACTCCCTTTGGCCCTCACTTTATAATAATAGACGGCATTGGCAAACAGATCGGTATCGGTGAATGAATTGCTATTGGCTGCAACTGTAGTATAAAGAATATAAGAACTGTTATTCGCCGCAGATCTGAAGATCTCGAAACCTGTTTCGTTGGAAGATTTATCCTGCCAGTTAAGTTGAACTGCAGTTGAAGAAATTCCGGATGCAACAAGATTTACAGGCCTTACCGGCGTGGCGGGATTGGCCCAGGTAGCAGCACTGGCAAACAGGGTACCCAGCATCTCGTCAGGAATATTTTGCTTTTGAATACCAGGTGCAGAAAACTTTACATTCAATACTTCATCTCCATAAGCCTCCAGGTATAAAACATAGAGGGTATGCGCGCCTTTGGTAAGATTGATAGCACCTGTTTTCTCTGTTGGTCCGTGCCATCCATCATGATCGATCACAAGATTGGATGGTTGAAGTCCGTTGATATACAATTTCGAACCATCATCCGAAGTAAGATAAAATGTATAAGCACCAGTTACTGGCACATGAATGGTTGTGCTGAATTTGAACTGAAAATTATCAGCCCTGTCCTGCAACCCTACATTAAAATTATTTGTTCTTCCTGATTTCACAGGAGTGAGCGGCGCAAAATCAGGAAGGTTGCCAAGATTGTCGATTTCATAATAACTGTAATCCACACCCTGCCCTGCAAGATCAAAATCAGATTCGCCATTGGCATTAAACGACATGATGCGATAATAATACCTTGTACTTGCATTCAATGAACTATCGGTATAAGTCAGCATATCTGCACCGGCAATTCCAACAGATATAAAATTGGTTAGTGGTTTTACTGAACGGAAAATTTCAAAACCGGTTTCATTATTACTATTGTCATTCCATGTAAGTTGGATCTTATTATGCGATACTGCGGCAGCGGCAAGATTCGTTGGCTTGGCTGGCCTTGCAACAATTGCCACAGGCTGATCGGTAAACTGCTGGTTGGGAATGGTTTCAAATTCAAAACCTGACATGGGTGTTCTCCAGGTAAGTTCCATTGTTTCTCCACCCACATATTCGAAATAAGCAATGGCAATGGGATATACACCCTGCTCAAGATGGATACCCTGGCTTGTGATGGTGGTGGGTAAATGCGCACCATCATTATTTACAATCGCAGGGCCTGATACTGAATAAGGAGATGAGGTTCCGCTTAGGGAACCAAGGAAAACCTTACTGCCTTCGTCTGATCTTGTTCTGAAATAATACGTTCCGGTTTGTGGAATGATGATATAACCCTCCCACAAAAAGGCAAACTGATCATCCTGTGTGCGGTTGGCCAGTGTAACATTCGGCACGTTGCCCGTTGCCACTGGTGAAAGCGAATTAAAATCGGGCAGGTAAGCCATTCCTCCGGTGTAGGTGTAATATTTAAAATTCAACCCCCTGGTAGGTACAGCAGTCACCTGGTTGGAAAATGCAGAAAGGTTTCCTGCAAGGTCTTTTGATTTCACCCGGAAATTATAACTGCTTCCGGTTTGTAAACTGGTCACAAGGAATTGTGTACCCGTTGTGACATATGATTTTGAACCATTCACATACACTTCATAATTCTGTATGCCACCATCATCAGTTGATGCGGTCCATGTAAGTGCCACACTGTTACTGGTAACGTAATTGATACTCAGTACCGGAGCAGTTGGTGGTTGGTTGTCAGATAAAGTTGTGGAACCCGATTCGTTTGAAGGAAGGGATGCCCCTGTAAGATTCACTGCCCTGATCCGGAAATAATAAGCTGCATTGGGAATCAACCCTGTTACACTATAAGTTGTAGCATCCGCACCCGACATTCCCATAAATGCATAAGGACCTCCTGGCTGAGTAGACATGAAGACCTCAAAATTTGTTTCATTGTATTGTGGAGTCGGATTCTGTGTCCAGTCTAACCGGATGGCTGCATTGCTCAACGTAGTTGCAATCAAATTGGTGGCAGCATCAGGTTTATTCGGGCCATTGGCATTCACCACTTTGAACAGCGGTGAAAATTCGCTGGAGCAGGAATATTGTTCTGAAACTTTTACCTTATAATCGCCCGGTGTATTCACCGCAAGAAACCTGGTGTTACTGATCGTAGTATTGTTTCCTTCAAGCTGCCAGTCATAACTGGTATAACCTTCCGGAACTTCAAGTGTTACAGAAGTACTTCCATCTAATGAAGGGATTACCCTGCTTGCAAGTCCGCTTACCTTGATATCCGGTGTGATCGTGGGTTGTTTGATCTTGATTTCCACAGGAATGCGCGACCACTCACTCCAGATGCCGTCTCTTTGCACCCTTGCGGAATACAGGCCGAGATCAGTAACCTGGATCGTGTTGGTTGTGGCGCCAGGCATCAGCACACCGTTTTTTCTCCATTCATAAGTTTGAAATCCAGGAGCAAGGCCAATGGTTACCTGAATGGGATCACCGGAACAAAATTCAGATCTTCCAAACAATGGCCATGGATTGGCTGCATAGGCGCGCTTGATAAAATTCCAGAAAGTGGTATCATTCCAGGTGGCTGTCCACGTATCATGTCCCAAAGTTGGAAACAACCGGTTGGTAAAATTAGCGCCTGCTGCATCCATGGCATCTTTTACCTGTTGTGTGGTAGAAGGTGCGGGATTATTATCAAGTCCTCCCTGCTGGTGCCAGATGGGCGTGAACTTAGTTGTATTAATTGTATTGGTGTTAATGAGCAAAATGGAAGTGGCCGACATAGGAAGACCACCCGCAACATAAGTAGGATACTGAATTGCCATATCCCAAACTGCTGTTCCGCCGGCAGATAAACCATTCGCCACCACACTAAAAGGATCGAGCTTATTATTCTGCACCATATAATCCATGATGTCCTTCAGTGACTGGTAATGCCCACCACCAAAAAAACCCCCATTAGACTGCAGGGCAATGACATAACCATCATAAGTTCCATCGTTAACGGAGCTCTGAAAAAAAGATCCGCCAAGATAAAGCTGGAACTCATTATCGTAAACTGTTCCTCCTTCCATAAAACCATGAAAGAACATCAGCATTGGGTATTTTTTACCATCGCTTGCATTGGGGTCATAGGTTTTAGGAAACTTAACCCGGAATTGAATCCCGTTGTATATGTATGATTTAAAATCAGATGTATTCCAGATCAGCCGGGGTGTTCTTACCCATTTGTGTATCTGCCCAACCGGGGGAACTGCAGGAGGATTGAGGGAGTCATAATCAACGATCGGATCCTGTGGGTGAATGATGCTTTGTGCAGTGGACGCCTGGGTTAACAGGATCATCGACAAAATAAATAAGACAAATGATCGCAACATAGCTATAGCTTAATTAGGGGATGGAAGAAAGTTTACGTCAATAATTTATTGAGGAATTGGTGTTGTGGGGATTAATAGGATAGGAAATAAGTAAGAATTTGCCGTTAGCTTACGGGAAATGGAAATGAAATGGTGTTTGGAAGGATATAAGGAAAGCTCAGCAATTAACTGGCCAGAAGTACAAAATAACGAATTTTTCCACCATTAATTCAAATTTTTATTTGTGGGAAAACAGGTCTGTTATAGGTTTCAGCCCGGGCTAAGGTTTTCTTATGTTTATATTACTACCTTAGAGGGCTGTCTTACCCATCCTCCCCCTTTTAAAACTGCCTTTTACTTGATCCTATCCTCTGAATAATCAGTTTAATAACAATATTATATATGAAAAAAATCTACATTTTGAAATCACTATCCTCTTTCCGCATTTTTTCACTGGCAGCTCTTATTTTACTTTCTTCAACTGTTTTAAAAGCCCAGGGGCCTGGTACTGCCCTGGATTACAACCAGTCAGAAAATGATTACACCACACTTCCAACAGGAATCATTGCAGGTTTAACCGGTAATTACACCATAGAATTCTGGACCTATTGGGAGGGATCCGGTGCTCAACCTAATGACCCTATCTTTCAACCACTATATCAGCGTGTGTTTGATTTTGGAAATAACCAGACAGAATGGATGTTTTTTACCCCCACAACAGATTTCGGAACCTTTGGTGCCACCTTCGCACTGAGTAATACCGGCCTTTCCACAGATTATGTTGTTCAGAGCCCAAGCAAGTTGCCTTTGAACGCATGGAGTCATGTTGCTTTAACTTATAATGCCGCTACCACTACCGCATCCATGTATATTAATGGGGTTTTAGTAGGCTCGGACATTGACTGGACGCTAGCCGCCAGCGCACTTGGAAATACAATAAACAACTGGCTGGGCCGCTCTCAATTTGGCACGGATGCCTTTTATAATGGAATTATTGAAGAATTCAGGATTTCTAACATAGTGCGCTATACCACCAATTTTACACCAGTTAACATACAGTTCACGCCAGATGCCAATACCGTGGCCCTTTACCATTTTAATGAAGGTAGTGGACAAACATCCGTTGATGCAACTGCAAATTTCGGAGCTGCCATACTGGGAACCACAATAGCTGTGGAAACGGAAGATCCAACATGGATTACAAATTCTATACTTCCGGTAACCGTTCACCAGTTCACCATTCAAAAATCTGCGGCAATCATTGAGTTAAAATGGAGGGCTTCATCAACCGGTGATGGTGGTAAATTTATCGTGGAGCGCAGTGCAAATGGCTCACAGTTCAGCGCTGTGGGAACCATACAAATAAACCCGAATGAAGGCACCTACAATTATGCTTTTACAGATAACAGCCCGTTGAATGGTAAAAACTTTTATCGGATACAGGTGGCCGAACAAGGTGTTGCACCTAAATATTCTTCCGTGGTGTGGGCAGATATGAATGGCAAAAGAAATTATGCTGTTTATCCTACTCTTGCGCAATCGGAATTATTTATCAGCATTCCGGAACCAGTGCAAATTGCCATATATAATGCCTCCGGTGTTTTGGTTAAGAGAATGCAACTGCAGGCCAGCCAGAACATAGAAGTGCAGGATCTGCGCAGCGGAAATTATTTCATTACCATTGAAGGTAGCAGGGAATCGCTGAGATTTATTAAACTTTGATAAGTTGGAAAAAGTAAATAAGGCTGTCAACCGATAGCCTTATTTTTTTTGCTGAATACGTCAATAGCGTCATAAATAGCACCCACAGAATTTTCCCATGTATGTGTTTTTGCAAAAGCAATACGCCCTTCCGCTGTAGCCGGACAATTATGATCAAGCTGTGCCTCGATCAGGCCGGGGTAATCATCCGGACTGTTGGCAAGGGCACAATGATCACTGAAAACCTCCATGGTCCTCGTACGTGTGGCCACAACCGGTTTGCCCATCGCCAGGTATTCGTCTACTTTTAAAGGATAGTTTCCAATGGTGGTCTGGTTCAGAAGTTGGGGGTTGATGCAAACATTAAAATGCTGTATATAGGCAGGTAATTCCTCCATATTTTTCCTTCCTGTAAAATACACATTGGGAAGCTGGTGAAGATCAGATGCTGCGAAAGCATGGTCCTCTGGTCCAACCATTACAATGTTCCATTCCGGTTTTGCTTTTGCAATGATGCGGATAATGTTCATGTCGAGCCGTTCTGAGGTGATGGCACCAACATAACCTACTACGGGGCCATTCAGGTTTTTTAATTCCTCTGGCTGATCATGTTTTTGATCATGATCAAATAAGGCAAGGTTACAGCCTTGTCCAACATAGAATGCATTCGGATTATGTTGCCGGCAATAATCTGCGAGGTAAGCGGAATTGGCAACAGCCAGATCTGCATTATGAATCATTTCAGGTTCAAGCACGTCGCCATGCTTTTTCCAGTAAGAAAATCCCCGAAGGTAATCGCGCGAATAATAAATATAAACAGAAGGATTTAGCAATTCCTTTAAAGCAACACCATTAAAAAAATCACTGTCGTTAAAAAGTATAACATCCTTAAAACCCAGTTTTTCAATTGCCCATCTGATCTCTTTGGCAAATCTTTTATTGTTGATCCTGTTTACCATTCTGAACGCGGCTGTTGATGGTAACCAGTTGATGGATTCAATAATACAACGGGGATGAAATTCTGTAAGAGCAGGTGTGATATTTCTGAGCGGTTCGGTTTTATTTTTTATGATGTTGATGTGGCTTTTGATGCCCACGCCATCCGGGTTGGAATACAAGGTTTTCCGGTTCACAGGTGTATTGACATACAATACCCTGTTTTGCTTTTGAAATTCCATTGCAATGCTTTTGCAATTGCTGCCGATCTCGAAATACCATGGCTGAATGCCGATGATGACTATATCTCTTCCTTCAATTGCCATAACTATCTTCTGAAGGGTTTATAAAATGCATTCGTAGCCATGCCCAGCATATCCTTATCTCCACTGGAATCACCAAAAGCATAAATCTCTGAAAAAGCAGAAATATCATATCGCTCTTTAATGCGGTTTACTTTTTCAATTCCGCGACAATTCATTCCAATGATTTTTCCGGTGATTTTATGGTCTTTCACTTCCAGCCTGCTGGCAATCAATTCCACATCCATGCTTTCCGCAAATGGTCTGATCCAGTTTTCCGGAGATGCCGAAACGATCACCACAACATAATCAGCTGCTTTCAGTCGCCTGATCTCTTCCACTGCTTTTGGCCTGATCAGTTTTGGAAGCACTTTGTTATTGAATTCAGCGCAAAGCTCTTTAAACTCAGAAGCATTTGCATTCTTAAAAAAATACTGCATCACTTTTTCTTTGGCCTGTTGATTCGAAATGATCTTCAGCTTAAAACCAACGATCCACGGAGCATGCAACAGAAAACCCAACAAAAATCTGAAGTTGCCTTTTGCAAAGCTGATGAACTCCAGGAAGCTGTCCTTAGTTGTGATGGTCCCATCAAAATCAAAAAAAGCAATTCCCTTTTTCACATTTTTTTCTTTTTGAACATGGTTTCGGGAACTGAAGTCACAGCCATCATGATATAGCGCCAGAACCATTTTACATAAATGATGTTCTTGTTTTTCTTCGCCCCGCTATAAACGGCATCAGCAACTTCTTCGGGTTTTGCTGTAAGGATCTTTGGCAGTGAAAGATGTTCCGTCATTTTTGTATAAACAAAACCCGGAAGTACCGTCATTACATGTACACCGGAATGATACATCTTGTTTCTTAACCCGGAGAGATAAGCCGTAAATGCAGACTTAGCGCTTCCGTACATATAATTGCTTTGCCTTCCTCTTTCACCGGCAACCGAACTGATACCAATGATGGTGCCGCTGCCTTTCTTTGCAAAATCTTCGGAAATGATATTAAGTATCGATACCGCACCCGTATAATTGGTATTGATGGTACGCAGGCTTTCATTCCAGTCTGCAACCGTTTTTTCATTATCATTCATATAGCCGATAACATATATGGCTACATCAGGTTGTACAGGCAGTCCTTCATAAAAAGAACGATGTGAATCGAAATTCAAAGCATCAAAAGAATGCGTGGTGCATTTCACACCATACCGGATCTGAATATCTTTCTGGTGTGGTTCCAGCACTGAGGAATTACGGGCAGCCAGCTGCACATCAAATTTTTCGGAAGCGAATTTTTTTGCTATAGCAAATCCCATATCAGAAGTAGCTCCGAGCAATAGTATTGTAGGCATATTTTATTTTGTAATGTTGAGGCGGCGGGCCTGTATAGAATTTATTTTGAAATCAGGATTGTACTTCTTTACGATCTGTTTGAATTCTTCGGCACGCTCATAACTTCTCCAGAAAATTTCCGGTTGCATCCTGGCATCCTTTGACAAATAAATGCGGCCATTGTATTTAAGTACGATCTCGTCCAGTTCATCCAGGAATTCGAAAAGTCCTTTCCTCACAGGAAAATCAAGTGCAAGCGTATAGCCTTCTTTTGGAAATGAAATAAGATCATCCTGCTTTCCAAAAACTTTTAATACGGCAAGGAAAGATCCAAGACCTTCATCACTTATGCGATGCAGAATTTCAACCAAACCCTGTTTGCTGTCCAAAGGAAGCACAAACTGGTATTGAATAAAGCCTTTTTTCCCATACCCACGGTTCCAGTGAAGAATGGCATCCAACGGGTAAAAAAATGGCTCATAACCCACGACGTTGTTGATCTCCGTCTTGAAATTTTTTCCATAATACAGAAAATTAAAAGCCTTAACCGTAAACTGGTTCAATACAAATGAAGGAAGATTGATCGGGAACGTGATCTGCTTATTGGAAGGAAGCGCCAAAGGTTTCTGCTGCTTCTTTTCGTCAAGATCTTCACGCTTAGCATGTTCACCCAGGATCAGAATACTTCTTCCAAAGCTGTCGCCTTTCTGAAGGCAGTCGATCCATGCAACAGAGTAGGTATAATGCTGGTATTCCTCAAAAAGCCGGATCACTTCTTCCAGGTTTTTAGCTTTGATCTGCTTTTGTTTGATAAAAGAAGTTTCAATTTTTTTCAGATTGAATTTTACACGTGTAATGATGCCTGTTAGTCCCATTCCTCCACATGTTGCCCAGAACAGGTCGCTGTTCTCATTACTGCTACAGGTCATTGTATTGCCGTTTCCGAGCAACACATCCATTTCAATCACATGCGCTGAAAAAGCGCCATCCACATGATGATTTTTTCCATGAACATCACTGGCAACCGCACCACCCACCGTTATAAACTTTGTTCCTGGTGTAACCGGAAGAAACCATCCTTTCGGAACGATTACTTCAAGTACTTTATCAAGCGTAATTCCCGACTGACATTCAAAGATCCCATTATCCGAATCAAAAGAAAGGATCTTATCATATTTAAGTGTGGAGATGGTGTTTTCTTCCAATGAAGCATCACCATAACACCTGCCATTACCACGGGCGATCACAGCACCGGGTTCAGCCATTGCATGCCCGAGTTGCTCTGTAAGTGAAAAGCTTTTTTCCTCCGACTCCACCACCGGGTAGTTCCCCCAATTCGCAATTTTCTTCTTCATCATTCAAATATGGTTAGGTCTTTACTGTATATAATTAAATAAAAGCTGAGCACCCACAGTACGATGGTGGCTTGTATAAACCGGTCGCGGTAAAGAATTTTTGTTGGTGAACCTGAAGAAGCCTGGACAAATATGATCTGCAGATAACGCATGATCCCGCCCAGCACAAATAAACAGGTATAATACAAACGGTAGGTACCCATTCGTTCATGAACTTCCGGTGACATGGTGTACATAAAATAAGCCACCACGATCACAGCACAAACCAATGCCAGTACCACGTTCAGGTATTCGAGATTATAGCCCTTAACCGACTTCCGCATATCAGTACCCGAAGATAATTTAAGCAATACGTCGTCTCTTCTTTTGCCGATCGCCATAAACAGGGCCAGCAGAAATACCATGATATTCAGCCATTCAGAAATACCAATTGAAGCGATCACTGCTCCACCCTTTACGCGTAAAACAAAACCCGTGGCAACGATCATAATGTCCAGTATAGGAATGGTTTTCAATCCGAATGAATAACCCAGGTTCAGAGCAAAATAGATCGCCAGTACAAAAAGAAATTTATCCTTAATAAAATAAGCAATGGTAAAGCCGGCAATAAGTAATAGGATACCGATGATCACCGCTGCTGATTTTGAAACAGCGCCTGAGGCCAGGGGCCTCGATGATTTTACAGGGTGCTTTTTATCATCTTCGATATCCCTGTAATCATTCAGGATATAAATACTGCTGGCAACAAAAGAAAAGGCCAGAAACCCCATCAGCAGCATGGGATAAAGTTCCTGCCGGAAAAGATCACCGGAAAAAAACAATGGAATAAAAAGGAACAGGTTTTTAGCCCAATCCTTGGGACGGAGTAATTTTATATAAGCCACGCTTAGATGGATTAATGATGGTTGCAAAAATAGATAAACTTTGGTATTACCGTTAGTGCTCATAAAACTGCTGATATTTAAATGATTTTTGATTTATATCTTGGTCTTTCTTAAGCTTTGGTAATGGAAGGAAATAAAAACGGAAGAATACACAACCGCTGGCTTTCATACGGGGAAATTGCCATAATTATTTTACTGGCTATAGTTCCTCTATTCAATAATTTCCCCTACAGGGTCAATATATTTCTGTCCTGGGAAGGCGCTTACAGGATGAGTCAGGGTGAAATTCCCTACCGCGATTTCGGGATGCCTCTTGGGTACATGTACTGGGTGATCCCCTCCATATTTTTCAAAATATTTGGCGTGCAGTTGATTACGCTGGTAAAAGCGCAGGTGTTCATTAACATCATTTCGGGTTTAGCTTTCAGGTTCATTTTAAAACAATTTAGGGTACAACCAGGGATCCGGTTCTTATCGGTACTGCTTTATTGCATTTCCTATTCTTTTTTCAATTTCTGGCCCTGGTATAATCATACGGTCATCGTCTATCAATTTATAGGCCTCGGCTTCCTGATGCGGTATATTTCCACAATATCAGCCCATTGGATCTGGATCAGCGGAGCAGCGCTGTTTGGCTTTTTCTCCTTTTTCACCAAACAGGATGGGGGCGCCTTAGCCATCCTGCTAAGCCTTACGCTGCTTACTTATCACTGCTTTTCAGAAAAAATATGGAAACCACTCGGAATCTATATTTTGAGTTTGGGCATTGTGGCCTTTGCCATGATCGCTCCTTTGTTACAGTATAACTTTGAATATTGGTTTAATGTAGGACAACCTCCACACACTGCACGTTTTTCCGTTATTGATATTATAAATGAATTTTTCTTTAGGTCAGAATGGATCAAATTTTATCTATTGGTCATCCTGGTGCTTGCTATCGCTAATTTCAAAACCTGGAAAGCATTGTGGACTAAAAAAACCGACACGCTTTTCCTGCTGCTTACACTGGGCATACTTGCTCAGGCGGCGATATTGCAGGTTACAAGTTATACCCCACCAGATAATAATATCTTTTATCACAGCTTTGCATTTGCTTATATATTTTCAACATTGGCAAAGCTGTTAACGATTGATTTTTCCCGAATCAAAATGCTTGTTCCTGCTATTGCAGGATTATTTCTTTGGTGGAGTGGCGTTTTCTGGAATTATATCCAGCGCATTACCGACAGGTTAAAACCTGCAGAAAAGGAAGTTGCAGCAAATGGCGAAAACATAGTAAACCGTAAAACTTATATTCTCCATGCGCCTGATACAACAGAAATTCCATTTTCTGAATGGCGCATTTCGGGTTTAAAATCTTTTCAAAGGATCTATATGCCCGGACCCACTGTGGATGGAATTGAAAGATTGATGAATTCCGAACTGGTAAAATCTAAAAGAAAAATTTCAGTGCTCAACCTCACAGAATTGACCCCTCTTGCAGCCGAAATTCCCTATGAAACAGAAAAAGGCGGTGAAGTGCCTTTATGGCATCACCTGGGTGTGGGAATGTTTAATAAAGAGGCTGCAGTTTACCAGGATCGCATCAATAACAAAACCTATGACCTCGTATTATTTGAATACATTCCCCGCCTCAATAATTTTTTTCCTTTCAAATTAAGAGACGCTTTACATGAACAGTATAAAAAAATTGATGAATTTCCCGCACCCAGACGCGGGGATACCCAGGGTCTTATCGAAGTATTTGTAAAAGAATAACCTGGTTAAGACAAGTGAAATTAAATGAGATCATGATTGATCCTGTTTTGCTCCTTAGCAAAACATTGTATCGTTTTACCTGCCTTGTTTTTTAATCTTTTTAATCTTGTGGGTGTCTGTTGAAAAGCTGTCATTATATTCAGTAAAGACATTCACACAGATACGATGCAATTAAAGTTGGTTTAATAAATTCTGCAGTATCAATCCAACATCGTACTAACATAAGATACTATTGTACATGTGCCTGGAATTTCATTTTGTGAGGAAACTTAGATCTATTTGACACCAGTACCTGCCTCTTGTTGCCCCCAGATCGCGCTGATGAACGCAGAAAACCAATCAGCTAAAATCTGCGTAATCTGCGGGAGGACTAGTTTCCTTCGGGTGATTGCGCAAGAGAGCCCTCCGTATGATAAGTGCAACACTCCGCGTCTTTCTTGTTTAAAAGTCTGGAATGCGCTGTATTGCTCCATCTTAGGTATGATGCTTCAAGTTATAACCAGGAGCAATGAGTCGCGGCAGCCACCCAAAAAATGTAAGAGAAAATCTCTGATCATTTAAAAAAAATAAAACAAAACCAATTGAGCGATAGTGATTGAATCTCATTTCAAACCAAATAAGGGGCTTCAAGTTTTTAAAAACACAACATCCTTCAAACCCACATTGAATTTCAGCGACTGATTTGAGGATATAAAACTTTTACCGGACAGCAGTGATTACTTAATATAAAAAGGCTTCCCTTTCGGGAAGCCCTCTTTCTTATAGCAGGCAAAAGTTATCTGAGTATTGAAATATTTCCTCTTTTATTTACTAGCTGATTGTTCACCAGTCTGTATTGAACTACGAAGTAATAAGTACCATCCGGAACAGGTTTTCCTTTGTAAGTACCATTCCAGTTGTTCTGGTAATTATTCGATTCAAATACTTTGGCGCCATAACGGTTGAAGATCTGTACCCTTGCTTCTCTTAAGCAATTGGGGTTGGTTACCCACCAGGTATCATTGATGCCAT
>MWWA01000065.1_pt1 | contig 34157 bp, 41 predicted proteins | sample 1047341 | NCBI WGS metagenome assembly MWWA01 (sample SAMN06349978, study PRJNA376086) | soil metagenome | isolation source: MS5-1 sample Antarctic (ecotone) soil | place: Antarctica | collected 2015-01-13
GCTGTGAGGTTTCTTGTACCATAGCCGATTTCCTCACCGGTTTCGCCTACATAAGGCTGCGGAGCAAGCACAAAGGCTATACCATCAGCGCCTGTTCCAAATGACAAGCCATTTCCTGAAATTCCGTGAGGATTGTCTGGATTAGGATTGGTTTCACTATAAACACCAAAATTTAACCGTGCACATACAGTGAAAGGGGTGGCAAGACTCACCTTGGTTTGCTCCCAGACTGCATTTGCCTGTCCTCCAAAATACTCATTGGGCAGCGTAAGTGTGTAAATACCGTTATTAACACTTGGAGCAGCGCCCTGGCCATTCAGAAGCTGTAATTGGGCCATTGCACTAAAAGAGCACAAAATGGCAAAGAAAATTGAAGCGTAAATCTTTTTCATAAACAAATTTTTAAAATGACAAAAAATATTTTCAATCCATCTGTGAAGGAAGGGGCGTATCCATAGGAATATTGATCAAAAGAGGATATCTAAATTTCCAGGGGGTAGATTTGCCAAAAAAATGCCATAAGTTTTCCAAACGCTTTCGCATTAAGAAAACTGAATTAATTTAACAGCATGCCCATCCTACTTAAAATATTGTGCCGTACCATTTTATGTTTATTTCTTTTTTGGGCTATGGATTTAAATGCTCAATCCCCTCATTTGGATTCTACACTTTTGAAGATTTCAAAAGAATATTTACCTGAAAGAGCTTACCTCCATTATGATAAGTCGTCTTACCTTCCGGGCGAAACGATCTGGTATAAAGCCTACATTATGCAAAGCTTGTTTCCGGCACATGGGAGCAAAACCTTTTATATTGACTGGGTCGCAGAAAATGGTGAGCTCCTCGCTCATAATGCCAGCCCTGTTATAGAGGGGCTCAGCAATGGCCAGTTTGAAATTCCTGCAAATTATAAGGGCGAAGTTCTTCATGTAAGGGCTTATACAAAATGGATGTTGAATTTTGATTCAGCATTGGTGTACCAGAAAACCATACAGGTGATTTCTAAAAATCCTCAATTGAAAAAACAGGTGCTGCCTCAGGCAATTCCTCAACTGCAGTTTTTTCCGGAAGGGGGTGAACTGGTTGCAGGTGTATCTAACAGGCTTGCTTTTAAAGCAAATGACCAGTGGGGCAAACCACATAAGATTAAAGGTATATTGATGGAACAGGGTGTGAGCATTGATTCAATCAGAATGCAACATGATGGAATGGGAAGTCTGGTGTTTACTCCAAAACCAGGCGCTGCTTATACGGCAAAATGGAAAGATGAAAAAGGCTCAGAACATACGACTGCTTTACCCTCAATTAATGCTTCAGGAATTGCTTTACAGGTGACTGAGTTCGATAATAAAAAACACATAGCAGTTCATTTTAGTCCCAGGCAGGAAGGCCAGGTAAAAGTAAACATCATCGGCACCATGCAAGGGATCATGATCTTTAAAACTGCCGGCATAGCCGATCCGGGAGGAACTGTGAAGAAAGTGATACCGCTTGACAATGTACCATCAGGCATTATGGTGATTACCGTTTTTGATGAAGCCTGGAATGCGCTGGCGGAGCGGATCAGTTTTGTAAAAAATGATGACCATGCATTTCAAACATCATTGAATGTGGCGCACTGGGGTTTGAATAAAAGAGCCAGGAATGAAATAGAGATCAGCATTCCTGATCATCTTGAAGGTGCCAATCTTTCTATTTCCATTACAGATGTAATGATCGATAAAGACAGTAGTTCTAACATCATCTCTCACCTGTTTTTAAATAGTGAGTTGAAAGGTCATATCCATAATCCTTCTTATTATTTTAAAGACCGTTCGGTTCAAACAGCGCAACACCTCGATCTGGTAATGCTGACCAATGGATGGAGAAGGTTTAAATGGGAAGACATTGCCAAAGGCAGGCTCCCGGTAATGAAATTTGCAAAGGATACAAATTACCTCACACTATCGGGTCAACTGATCGGCGTTCCTAAAAGTCAGCTTACGGGACTGGAAAGCCTTGTACTTTTTGTAAAAGAAAAAGATTCAGGTGCTAAAATGATGGTGCTCCCCATAGACAGGGAAGGAAGATTTAATGATCCCGATGTCATATTTTTTGATACACTGAAAGTGTACTACCAGGTGAAATCAAAATTATTCAGTTCGTCAAGCGCCAGTTTCATGACTGAAAAAATTGCGGCACCTAATTACACTAGTCTTAAAAATGAGTTTGCCAGGTACTACCCTTTTCGCTTTGATACCACTATCGGGTACCACCGAAAATTTGCTGCTGAAGCACTAGCGCTGCAACAAAAATTGAAAGGGAATGTTTTAGAAAATGTTACGGTCACTGCCAAAACAAAACCAACGCTGCAGGTTATGGATGAAAAATATGCTTCGGGCTTGTTCAGCGGCGGAGACAGTTACCAGTTTGACCTTGTAAACGATCCGACGGCCATGGGCCGGCTGGATATTTTCAGTTATCTCACCGGAAGAGTTGCAGGGTTACAAATCAGCAATACTGGTAGTGAAACAAATTTGTCATGGAGAGGATCGCCCCCCACACTTTTTCTTGATGAAAGAATGGCTGATGTAGATCTCATTAGCATGGTTCCTATTGATGATGTGGCCTATATTAAAGTATTTCGTCCGCCATTTATAGGTGCTGCAGGCGGTGGAGCCGGAGGAGCAATTGCCATTTACACCAAAAAGGGAAACGATGTAGTGAACAGAAGCAATAACCGGGGAGGTTTATCCAGCAATACCATTACCGGTTATGCACCTTTAAAAGAATTTTATTCGCCCAACTACAACAACTTTGATAAAAGACATGAATTAAAAGATGTGCGCACTACTCTTTATTGGAATCCTATGCTGGTGGCAAAACCAAATAAACCGTTGAAAATTCAGTTTTTTAATAATGATATTACAACTGCATTCAGGATTGTTATTGAAGGCATGTCCAAAGAAGGTTATTTAACCCACCTGGAAGAAATCATGGAATAAGGTAAAACAAAAAAGGCAATTCCGGCATGCGGAATCACCTTTATGTATTATAGCAAGTTGATTAAATTCCGTCGCCTACGCGGCCTCTTCTGCCTACAATAAGGCTAAGAACGAAAAGTATCAAAAAGATAAAAAACAAAATCTTAGCAATACTTGCTGCTCCCGCGGCAATTCCACCAAAACCAAAGATGGCGGCAATGATTGCTATTACTAAAAAAATGACTGTCCAGCGTAGCATAACTTTAAGTTTTAGATGAATTAATACAGGTATTAATCCATAAAGCATGCCACTACAATTCAATTCCCCAATTTGTTCACCTGAAAATCATTAATTCATTCAGTATCAGCCTTCATCCTGGTAATAAATTTTATAAAACTTCCGGCCGTCTGCTTCCACACCTTTCTCAATCAGATCCGTTCTCCCATGAATATAGATGTGGAAGTTTTTGTCCAGCTTAACAATACCCTTAAAGATCCTGGATTGTTTTTTTACCGCCTCGTTGGAAATTTCAAATCCCGAAGCAATATCATAATCATTTGCATCAGTATAACGTGACCCGTATGCGCGAAATGACCCGATCATTGCCTCATCACCAAAAACTTCATTCTGAAATTCATCGATGTCAAATGCATCCCTTGATTTAAAATAATCCAACGACCGGTTCAGCAGTTCAACCTGCTCTGTTTTAGGAAGGGCTTCAGCATCCAGTTCATTTGTGATAAACTGCCTGGTAAGAGTGAGCAAATGCTGTGTATGGTGGAATTCATTTTGCCTGGGCCTGAGGTTTAAAAACTTTTCCTTCCAGTATTGCGCTTCTTCACCCCTGCTCTGTGCATCAAAGACCAGCACATCAAATCCTGTTTCCTTATTCCGGTTGATCACCAGGCAGCCCTTGTCGATTTTGGTCATTTCCACACCTTCGCGTACCTGTAGCTTTACCTGTTGCTTTTTTTTCTGCACATCAAGGAAAAATCCTTTTGACTCTGATTTAAAAATGCCGATTGCCTGGCACATCCGGTTTTCTACTGGAAGTCCTTCAAAATACACCACGTATAACTCTCCACCTTTTACCCTGGGATGAACAGATGCTTCATAAAGCTGCCTGGCTATGGCATGGGATGATTGTAAAAAACGATCTGCATCATTAAAAACATCCAGGCAGAAAGCATATACCTCATTAAAATGAATGGCTTCGGTATGGTGGAAAGCATAGGTTTCACCGATATTTCTGAACCGGTTCAAAAACCCATCCTCGAGGATCAATTTTTCCTCATCCCCGGGAAAGTATTCTTCTTCTGAAAGGATGACCTGATCCAGGTTATTTTTGCTTCCAACAAAATGAACGATGATCTTCTGAAGATCGGCGGTTTCAATATCCATTGCCACGCTACTTTAAATGCGGCAATTTAAAGTTTTCATTCTGAAGCATTTTAATTTAACTGTGGCGCCACGTATTTCAAACCTATGATGGAGGAGATCAGGGTAAAAAGAAAAAAGAGCCGCCAGAAAGAAGCGGATTCTTTAAAGAAAAAGATACCGATCAGCACCGTTCCAACAGCACCTATACCTGTCCAAACCGCGTAGGCAGTACCCATTGGAAGGAGCTGTGTTGCCCTGTATAAAAGAAACATACTGCAGCCAAGGGAAAAGAAAAAACCAGCCATCCACCAGGCATAAAGGTTGGAACCGGAAGTTTCTTTCGCTTTGGAAAGACAGGTAGTAAATCCTACTTCAAATAATCCTGCAAATATTAATATGATCCAAGCCATAGTGCACTAAAGATGCAAATAATGTTTCAGATCAAAAGGGTAAACCACTTAGCGGATTAATCTTCTGCAGCTTTTGTTTCCTGATCCTCTGCTTCCTGCTCCTGTGTTCCGGAATTGATCCTTCCCTGGCCGGTTTGATCATCTTTCAACAATGGTTCCTTTGGATTGTGTGTATTTACAGATGCAAGTCCGGGTGCAGGGGATTGAATATTGCTTTCTTCGGGTTCAAATTGTCTTTCTTTCATGATTCATTTTTGAATCAGTGTTGTCCGGGGAAAAGTTTTATATCCTTAAATCAGTCGCTGAAATTCAATGTGGGTTTGAAGGATGTTGTGTTTTAAAAACTTGAAGCCCCCTTATTAGGTTTAGAAGGAGATTCAATCACTATCGCTCAATTGATTTTGTTTGATTTTTTAGAATTACCAGAGATTTTCTCTTACAACATTAAGGTGGCTCCCGCGCCTAATTGCTCCTGTTTCTAACTTGAAGAATCATCATACCTAAGATGGAGCAATTCAGCGCATTCCAGACTTTTAAATAACCAGAGCGCAGGGTGTTGAACCTGTCTTATCATACGGAGGGCGCTCTTGCGCAATCATCCTAAGGAAACTTTGTCATACATACTGCTCCGCATTGATTGCGCTTGAATTTTTGCCTGCCCCCGAAGCGAAGCGCAGGGGGGCTCCACCTTTTTTTTCAAGAAAAAAGGTGGAAGAGGCATTTATCATAGCGCTGCTCTCCGGCAAAGAAACTCCATTAGGTTATTGCAATTGCAAAATCTAAGGCCCGGTTTAAGTAATCATCAACAACGCCAGAACCATTGTGCGTTTTATCGAAATCAAATAATTTTCCCCGGACAACAGTGATTTTTAAAATATTCAATGAATAGGTAATATTTTTATTCTATTATAAGCCTTAACCAAAAACATTTATAAAGCCGGGTCATTTTATACAGGAACATGCTTCTTTACTGCTTTGCCTTCTTAGCTTACCCATATTTTTCCTGTTAGTTAGGTTGCTGGCATAAGATCAGATCAACTGTTTTCCTTTCAATCTCAGGTAATCATCTAAAAGAAGAAATAATGGCTGTATAGCCGATGGAACAATGCGAATGGCTTTAAAACCGCCCTCCCTGATATAGTACCATGCTTCGCGATTCCGGATCCTGATAATTTCAGGATCGTTAGTATCGAACACTTCCATTTTCTGCAAAACAAGCTTCTCTTCGTCTTCCGGAAGTCCTTCGATATTTTCTTCTTCTGAAAAGATCATGTGAATTATGTCTTCATCACTCTGCACGCCGGAACCCTGTTTTTCTTCATATACTACACTAACGAAAACATTACCAATCACCACTTCTTCAAATTCATTGACGGGATCCAGTATTTCTTCAGGTGTACTATAACTGATCACACCTGCCTTGCGCGCTTCTTCCATTATATGCGCAAGATTACCTGCATAATGAAATGCCTCCCTTCTCGCTACCAGCAGATCGCTCCCATTGAAAAACTTTTCATTATCCACTCTGCCATCACTGGTCCACATGTGCACTTTATATCCTTTAATTATGTTCACTTTATTTATTTTCTTCGATTAAATGATTGATCAGCATGTATTGTAAAAGAATGATGGTCTTGACATCCCTGATCTGGTTCTTTTTAAGCATTTCTATCGCCTCATCAAAATCCAGTTCAACATTTTTAATCTCCTCACCTTCCTCTTTCAAACCACCGCCCTGAGCCTTTTTATTTCCACTGGAATAAGTACCGGTGAACAGAGAAAGCATCTCGGTTAAAACGCCGGCTGAGCTATAGGCTTCATAGACCTTAACCAAATTTTCAACCTGATAACCGGTTTCTTCGAGTATCTCTCTTTTCATTGTAACAGCCGGTTCCTCAGCTTCTTCAACAATACCTGCGCATACTTCCAAAAGCATGCCTGTTGGATTGCCGTTAAGAAAGGTGGGTAAACGAAATTGTTGAGTTAACAAAACCTTCCTGCTTTCCCTGTCATACAATAAAACAGCTACTGCATTTCCATGATCATAAACTTCCCTTTCCTGGCCGCTGGTTGATCCATTGTAATGTTCAATCTCATAACGGATCTTTTCCAGTTTTGCATGTCCATGTGAAATGGTTTTCCTGCTTTTTATACTGATTTTCTCCATTGTTTCTTCCTATAGGCAAGAAACATGCAAGATTTCACGGTTCTTAAAACAAGCATGAATTATTTTCACATCAAAGCATTCAGGGAATGAAAACAGGAAGCGGAACTGCCCCAAAGAAAGGCAGGAGAATGACAGCTGTATTTTTTATTCTTTCGGGATTGATCGCCGCTACCTGGGCTTCTAGAATTCCGGATATCCAAAAGAAAATGGAGCTTGGAAATGCTGCCTGGGGAACCGTGTTGTTTGTATCTCCTGCAGGGCTTGTATGCGGACTGCTGGTGGCCAGCTGGATGACCGCACACTATGGAATAAAAAAGATCCTGCTGGCCAGTACCATTATTTCTTCCCTTCTTCTGGTATTGGCAGGTTTTAGTAATGAACAGCTGCAGTTGATGATCGTGCTTTTCCTGATGGGCTTTACAAGAACGATCCTGAATATTTCAGCCAATACGCTTTCCATTGAAGTGCAGCAACAATTTGCGAAACCCATCATTTCCACATTTCATGGACTCTGGAGCCTCGCCTGCTTTATTGCTGCCAGCGTGGGAACAGGGATGATCGTATTAAATATTCTTCCACGCTATCATTTCCTGGCCATTGCCTTGGTATGCATAATGGTTAGTCTCCTTTTTTTCCGAAGCGATATAGGTAAACAACAGATCAAAAAAGAACGTAAGCCTTTTTTTGTTAAGCCCGACCGGTACCTGTTCTTTCTCGGCATGATTGCATTTTGCGGAATGATCACCGAGAATGCCATGTTCGACTGGAGTGTAAACTATTTTGAACAGGTGGTACAACCCGAAAAAGGCCTGGTGACCATCGGATATACCTGTTTTATCATTTCCATGACGATCGGCCGTTTAACTGGTGATCGCATGATCAGTATGTTCGGACCGATTAAATTATTAATGGGATGTGGATTGCTGATCAGTACAGGTCTTATTTTATCATCCCTGATACCTCATCTATTCATAGCAGCATTAGGATTTATTATTGTAGGACTGGGCGATTCTGTTATTGTTCCTATTGTATATGCACTGGCTGGAAAAACAAATAAAATGCCTGCGGGTTATGCCATTTCAGCTGTAACCATGATCGGCTATAGCGGGTTTTTGACTGGCCCACTTTTAATTGGTTCCTTATCTGATATTTTAGGAATGCAATGGGCATTTATGTTCATCAGTATTTTTGGATTGATCATTTTCTTCCTCGCACGTAAGGTCAGGGAATTTAAGGAGTTAAATTAACCTGGCAGGATTACATCATTACTGATATTCACTAAAAATTTATAATGATCCTTTGCAATTAACGGCACCGCATGTACATGCCAGTTTTCCATCATGATGGGTAGTACCATAATCACATGTGAGCTCTTCGCCGGGAGCAATATCTTTTAATGCATAAAACTCCACCAGATAATTAATATTGCGCATGAAAGTATTCGGATCACAGGAATGATTGACATAGCGCAAACCTTTTTCATCTGAAGCATCAATAGCCCAGCCATTCCATAATTCCACCACGGCTATACTTTTTGTAACCGCCATTTTCCTGGCTTTAAATTTTGAAATGATCTGTCCCCCGAGTATTCCAATTCTTTTTCTTGCAGGGATATTTTCCTTTGCAAAACTACCTTTGCCATGGATCCTGCTTTTTGCATGGATGATTTTGAAATGCAAGATGCTTTTTATATACATTGAACATTAAAAAATAAAGAAAATGGAAAAAAATATACTCCTGTTATTTTGCTTACTGCTGCAACTCATGCTACCGGCCCAGGATGAAACAGTGAAGAAACTACAGCAGGATGCGGCTGTAAATATAAAAAAGCCGGAAGATACCATACCCTCCAACTGGAAAAAGGGAGGGATCTATAATTTGAATATTGCACAGGGTGCGTTGAATAACTGGGCAGCCGGCGGGGATAATTTTTCATTGGCGGTAAACTCCATCCTGAACATTTTTGGATTTTATACTGAAGGAAAAAACCATTGGGACAATACGGTGGATTTTAATTTCGGCTATATCAATACCAGCAGCCTGGGAGGAAGAAAAAATGACGACAGGCTGGATATCCTTTCCAAATATGGATATGAAGTTTCAGAAAAATGGAATGTTGCCACGCTGGTTAACCTGCGCAGCCAGTTGTTCAGGGGATATAGTTTTAATGACAATGAAAAGGTCCTTACTTCAGCATTTTTATCACCGGGATATATACTTACCAGCCTCGGAATGGATTATCAGCCGACAGAATTTTTTTCCGTATTTATTTCACCCATAACAGCAAGGTGGATCATCGTAAAAGACGACAGTATTTCAGCAAAAGGATTGTATGGGGTTGCTCCGGGGGAACATTCCGCTACAGAGATCGGTGCTTTTGTAACTGCGCAGTTTATGAAAGCATTCAGCCCGGTACTCAGTTATAAATCCAGGCTGGATCTTTTTTCCAATTACAGGCACCGCCCGGAAAAAATTGATGTGTTCATGACCAACATCATTTCTTTAAAACTCATAAAATTCCTTACCCTCAGCTGGAACTTCGATTTGATTTATGATGATGATGTGCGCATATTTGGAAAGAATAATGACCGTCCGGCATTACAGTTAAAATCGTTGACCGGGCTTGGCCTGCAGATCAAATTTTGATTAATTATCCGGAATTTTTTCCAGTTGCCTGAGGTAATCGTACTGAAGGTCTTCATGCATGGTTTCAATGGCTGTTCTGGTTTTTTTCAGTTGCGCAAGAAAAAGTTTGAACATTGCTGGACTTTTCCTGAACGGAATTCCGGATGAATTTAATTCGGAACAAAAATGAATCAGCAGTTCAGCTTCCACCTGTTTTTCAGAAGCATAACGAATCAGTTTATTGGTTTCTCTTAAAATTCTCCTGACTGATTTTTTTGCGAAATATAGGTTGGTGGTATTTACTGCCGCAAAAGAGGATGTGATCTCTTCTTTTGATACCTGGATAAAACTTTCAATGTTTTCTGATTCGAATAATAAATAAGTGAGCAGCTCCTTGTTCTCCTTTTTAAACCGCACCAGGCGTAAGCATAGATCGATCAATTCCGGGGAAGATAAATTTTTTAATGCCCCTTTGATCTCAGAACTGCCAGCTGCCTTCATAGCGCTAAGATAATATCATGGAAGAAGGATTGTTCGTGCAGTAGTATATTAATAAAAAAACTTTGCAGTATTGCTGCAAAGCCCTGTGCAAATAAAAATGATCAGATTTTTTTGGGAATTTTGATTTTTAACCCAGGCTTCACCATATCAGCCGGCTCGTCGAGCCCGGGGTTTGCGGCAAGGATCTCCTCAATAGACAGATCATATTTCCTGGCAATATCCGGCAGGGTATCTTTTTCTTCCACTATATATTCATTAATCACACCCCCTGCAGTGCCTGCAGCTACCTGTTCATTATAAGGTGCTTTATTATTTTCCTCTTGTTGATTTGATTCCTGGTTACGTTCCATAATCGCAATTTACCAAATCTGTAGAAATATTATGCCATTAAATTCCTCTTGCTTTGATTTTCCCATTAGGAATAACTAACTTCTCAAAAATTAATTATGCCTGAAAGTCGTAAACGCCCCGGTCATCACGATTATAAAAAACCGGCAGATATACCCGCAAAACAAAGAGTAAGGGGAAGAATCAGCATGGCCATTTTATTTGGTGTATTTGCATTGCTGATCGCCCTTTTTAATGCACAGGGTTCTTACGTTATCTGGATCGCAGCAGCATGTATAGGAGCGCTCATCGGATATATTATTGGTAAAAACATGGAAAAATCAGCAAGTAAAAAAACCACTTCCTAAATTTTGCTGATGTTGTAAGCGCCCTAATTTTACCTTAATATCACAACATGAGCATTCGCATCTTTATTACCGGGGGTACATTCGATAAAGAATACAATGAACTGACAGGAAAACTGTTTTTTAATGATTCACAACTCCCGGAAATGCTGAAACTGGGGAGGAACCTTGCACCTGTGGAAATCAGAACATTGATGATGGTGGACAGTCTGGAAATGACGGATGCAGACCGTAACCTCATTGCAGACCATTGTGTTAAAAGTCCTGAAGACAAGATCATCATCACGCATGGAACAGATACGATGGCAGAAACAGCCGCTTTATTAAATAAAAAAATCAAAGACAAAACGATTGTGATCACCGGAGCGATGATCCCGTATAAGTTCGGTTCTTCCGATGGATTGTTCAATCTTGGCAGCGCCCTGGCTTTTGTACAAACACTATCCCAGGGAGTGTATATTGCCATGAACGGGCGCTATTTTAATGCGGACAATGTAAGAAAGAACAAACTGACAGGTGTTTTTGAAGAAATCAATTAATATGTATTTATTATTAGCAAATGCATGGACCTGTATAAAAAAAGGCCTCCTGGGAGGCCGTAATTAAGGTTGCCGCTGATCACGCTTCACCCATTCTTCATCTTTTTGTTCATGTGCATTCCCTGCTTTCTGTTCTTCAGATTCATTCATCATATTTGTCATGGGCTGGTTGTGATTGTTGCTGCTCCTTTGTCCATCTTCCGGATCAATAGGTGTGGTATTCTGCGATTGCCCCTCCCTTCTTGGATGATCCTGGTGATTCACCGAAACATCTTTTTTTTCTTCATTCATAATTAAACATTTGTTTTGACTGTACAAATAATGCACCATTAAATTAGTGATGTACGATTTAGAAAGAACCTGGCAATGATCACAATAGAAACTGCGCCGCTGGGTTTTGCCAATGTATTCCCTGATCAACCTGCTTCCATCAGGCGCACTAATTTTTTTCGTAGGCGCCAGCCAGTGTTTTTTCATTACATATTATTTTCCCCTTGTAAGAAAATTAAAAATGTACACCCTGGCCTCCTTTTCAAGTGTTGCAAAACTCAAGCCATTCCAACAAAGATTTTTGGACAATTGTCCGTAAATTGCGGTCAGAATGAATGAAAAGAAAACATCTGTAAAAAAGGGAACCGCAAAGCAACGGAGCACGCAACAAAAGACTGATGCGTTTTCCTATCTTCCCACAGATGCCGCCAAAACCATGGAACTCTTAGGAGGCAGGTCCTCTTTTCCTCCTGGTACTATTGTAAAAGAAGAAAAAGATTTCATTCTTCTGATTAAAAATGGCATCCCAAGGAAAACCCTTGACCTTTTAATGGCAAAAACAGGCTTAAGTGCTGCTGAATTTGCCTCTGTTATGCATACATCCGACAGAACACTGAGACGGTATAAGCCAGGTAAATTATTAAACCCGGAACAATCGGAGCGGGTGATTGAAATTGCCAGGCTATATGCCAGGGGCGCAATTGTTTTTGGAGCTATGGAACTTTTTAAAGAATGGATGGATACCGGTCAGCTGGTGCTGGGAAATCAAAAACCAAAAGTTTTTCTTGATACATCTATGGGTATTGAATTGCTGTTACAGGAACTGGGGAAAATTGAACATGGAATTTTTGCATGAGGGTTTTCAGGATCAGTAAATGCAGCTATATCCAGGATCTTTCAGGAACTGGGGCTGCGCTATTTGGAGGAAGGTGGAACAGCAAAGGGAAATACCTGTTGTACACCTCCGGGGCCGCCTCCCTTGCGCTGCTGGAAACCATTGTTCATTTATCAAAGATTCCTGCCATTGATTTCTGCCTCCTCGAAATTGATATTCCTTCCACCTCTGTTCATGAAATCAATGCAGCTCAACTTCCAGAAAAATGGCAGGTGTATCCATCTCCTGCGGCATTAAAAAAAATGGGTGATGCGTTTATAAAAAAGGAAGAAAAACTTGTGATGAAAGTTCCTTCTGCCATCATTCCCGGAGAATACAACTACCTGCTCAATCCAAATCATACCGGTTTTAAAAAAGTGCAGATCATCGGACATAAAAAGATCTCGTTAGATGCGCGGTTAAAAGCCTAACAGATGTTCCTGACCAGACTGATCACCACACCCCAGCAGGCATAAATCTCCATCAGTTCAATGGGTGCTGTAGCCGTACCTGGTGCCACCAGAAATTTCCGGCCGTTCTCGATCAACAGTTTTCTTACCCGTAAATCTCCTGAAAGATCGGCGATGATGATGCTGCCATGGATTGCTTCTGCATTCCTGTCAACAATAAGCACATCGCCTTTATGCAAACCCGCATCTTTCATGATCTCTGATTCCAGTTGCATGGTGTACAAAGGAATTTCGCTGGTATTTTTTCCGAGTCTCGTTGCCATATTTGCCCTTCCCTCCTGAATTATTTCTTCTACAATTGGCGACATGCTAATTATTTTAGTAAATTTAGGCTAAAATCATTTGCAATATGCTTCCGGCTGCAATTATTCATCCACAGGATAGATTCAACGAATACAAGATCGTGATCGAACCTTCAGAAAAAATTATTTCCATGTTAAACAAAGAGCTTCCGGCAGAATTATTCGGTTTTCGGCAACCCCAACCTGAGATTATGCTGGGCGCATTTTATGCGAAGGAAGGAATGGAACCAACGATTTCAAGATGGATGGAAAGGATCTGCAATTTGCAGGGAGGATTTGAATTAAGGTTGAACAATTTTGGAGGAAAGCCACCTGGAAAAATTTACATCCACGTGCAGGATCCTTTTCCTCTTCGTCAGATAATTAACCAGATGCGTATGATCGATCCGTTTATACAAAGCAGCGGATGTCCTGCATTCTGGTTCAATCCCGCGCCGGCGCTTGAGCTTTTTCAACTTCCTTCCACTGTTTTTTCCTCAGCGCTGGACATCCTGACTGATTTGGACTTTAATGAATCTTTTAAAGCAGGCGTGGCAAAATTGTACAAAAGAAAAGGAGATCGTTTTGATCTCCTTGATTCTTTTATACTGCCGGATAATAAATTGTATTAAGCAATGATTCAGGATTGCCGGTCATGCTTTGTAAACTGTCCTACGGTGGCATGCCTTCCTTCTGCAAGTTCTTCGATCATTTTTTTATTGAACGCTGGAAGATCATCCGGGTTTCTGCTGGTTACAAGTCCATTGTCAACCACCACTTCACTGTCTTCCCACAAAACACCAGCATTTACCAGATCTGTTTTGATGGAAGGATAAGAAGTCATCTGCCTGTTGGAGATCATCTCGGTTTCAATCAAAAACTGGGGAGCGTGACAGATAGCAGCAATAGGTTTTCCCTGCTCAAGAAAATGCCGGGCAAATAATACGCAGGCTTTATTCTGACGCAATTTATCAGGATTCATGACTCCGCCTGGCAGCATCAGCATATCATAATCTTCCGGGTTGGCTTCACTGATATGTTTATCAACAGGAATTTCAATTCCCCAATGATCTTGATCCCAGGCCTTTACCTTATCCTTTTGAGGTGAAATCACATGAACAGTAACACCGGCTTCTTCCAAAGCATTCATCGGGCTGGTCAGTTCTATTTCCTCAAAACCCTGGTCAGTCAGGATCGCTACTTTTTTGCCTTCCACATTCTTTGCCATAAGTTTTTTTTAATTAGTCACAAAAAATGAACCATCAAAAACGCCCGGCTTCCTTTTCTTCTTTACTTTCCCTGCTCAATCAAAAAAATGAAGCACCTGCAACTGTTCACCATAGCCTTTTTATTTCTACTGCTATTCTGCGCATGCAATAAAGGACCTTATGCCAGCACCAATAAAATGTACAAGAAACAGGCAAAGGAACTTGCTGCTGTTTTGCGCAACGCTCCTCTTAAAGATAGTTTTGAAACAGCTCCCTTCGTTGGAACGATCAATTTCAACCTTCGAAAACCAAATTTTGTTATACTTCATCATACGGCACAAAACAGTTGTGAGCAAACCTTAAAAACTTTTACGCTTAGCAGGACCCAGGTGAGCGCACATTATGTGATCTGTAAAGATGGAACGGTGTACCACATGTTGAATGACTACTTAAGAGCCTGGCACGGTGGCATTTCAAGGTGGGGGAACAGTACTGATATCAATTCTAATTCGATAGGAATTGAGATTGACAATAACGGTTTTGACCCTTTTTCAGAAGCACAGCTTGGCAGTTTAATAAACCTTCTCGGTCAGTTGAAAAGGGCTTTCGGGATTCCTTCCGCCAACTTCATCGGCCATGCTGATATCGCACCCACAAGAAAAAACGACCCCAATGTTCATTTCCCATGGAAGCGTTTTGCCGACCAGGGCTATGGACTTTGGTGGAGTGATACCACTAACCTGCAGGTACCACAGGATTTCAATCATTTGCAGGCGCTGAGGATTATTGGCTATGATATAAAAGATTCCGTTGCTGCGATCCGCACATTTAAAAGAAAATATCTACAGGAAGATAAGTCCGGTGATTTAACCGAAGCAGACAGGAAGGTTCTTTTTGCACTTTACAGGAAATATGAATGAAATTGTCACGTAGAATTCCGAAGTGGCATTACGATTGATGCAGATTTTATTAATTGTACCTTACTTCCTCATTTGAAATGAAACTGTATGAAAACTTTTTTACTCTTTTTATATTTCCTGTTTACTGCTCCGCAAGCCTTTTCGCAACAGCCGGTCAATGCGCTGCCCAAAGGAAAATACGAAACAAAAGTTATGGGATCTGCTTGGGAGAAGGGGGATATACTGATCCTGGATGATGGGCATTACAAACTTTCTTCAAACAATGATATCGGCGAATACCGCTTTAGTGAAACTGCGCAAAGAATATTCTTTACTTCTGGTCCTTTAAAAGGCATTTTCGCAAAAACACGGCTGGAAGAAAATGTCGCAGGCATTTTTATTCCTTTAAATGAAAACCAGCAACTGGGCTTTAAACTTGCTCCTGCTGATATTGTCGGCAGGTTAAAAAATTAAAGTTTCCATCAGCTTTTCCTCAGGTGGCAGCTAAATTGCATCTGTTAACAAAAGCAAAGCATGAACCTTAAAAGGATTTTTGGAATTATTCTGACAGTATTGGGAATTGGCGGTCTTATTTATGCGGCCATTCTTTTCATGAACACCAGCGGATCGGACAAACAGATAAAAGCACTTGCTGTATATGGTGTATTAGGCGCCATTTTCTTTTTCACCGGAATCGGGCTGATAAAAAACACCAGGGATGATTCAACCCCTATCTGAGCATTTGCAGTTTTGCTTTACCTTTCCGCCGTGGCCCTTTTGTTATTAATTGATACTGCTGTAACAACCGCATCTGTTTGTCTTGCAAAGGACAATGAAGTGCTCATCGAAGAAAAAAACCCTTCACAAAAAGACCATGCGGCATGGTTACACCCCGCTATTGAAAGGATTTTAAACCATGCGGCGATCAAACCTGAAGCACTCGATGCTGTTGCGATCAGTTCAGGTCCGGGAAGTTATACTGGGTTAAGAGTGGGTATGGCTGCAGCAAAGGGATTATGTTTTGTAACAGGCATCCCTTTGATTATGATCAATACACTGGCCATGATGACCAAAAGTCTGGTGCCTCCTACAAGTGCACTGCTTTGTCCAATGATCGATGCAAGAAGAATGGAAGTTTTTACTGCCTTGTATGACCAGGAAGACATTCAGCACCTTGCCCCAACGAATATGATTTTGGATGAAAACGCATTTAAAGAGCACCTTGAAAAAGGCAAAGTGGTTTTTTTTGGAAATGGAAGTGAAAAATTTAAACAGATCGTTCACCATAAGAATGCTATTTTTTTGGAAGCAGAAGCAACAGCATCTCACATGATCTCAATTGCTTTCGAAAAATTAAAAAAGGTTGATTTTGCTGACCTGGCCTATACAGAACCTTATTATGGTAAGGCTTTCTACTTACCATCTGTTAAACCTCTTATATAAAATCACCAGATTTGCACGATTTTGATTTGCAAAAGCGTTTGATAAGTATATTTTTGCACACTCAACAACGGGAGTATAAATGAATAAAGAAATATTGGAAAATACGGCTACATCTTCGGAACTGAAGATCGACATGTTACAACTGAAGAAAGCAGCGCTTATATTAAGGGCAGTCAATCATAAACTACGGCAGCAGATGCTAAAATTGATTCACCTGAACAATAAAATGACTGTCACTGAGATTTATGTAAAGCTGAGACTGGAACAGTCTGTGGCCTCACAGCATCTTGCCATATTAAGAAAGGCAGGTTTTGTTACCACGGTTCGTGATGGAAAATTTATATTTTATTCAGTGAACTATAAGAGGTTAGACCAGGTACATAGCATCGTTAACGACCTTTTGAAGTAAGCACTTAACTTAACGTTTCATTCCTTTGGCCGCAAAAAACTTATTTTTGCCGCTAAAGGATTTTTTTATGTTCATCCAACAGCTCTACACAGGCTGTCTCAGTGAAGCCGCCTATTTCATAGAAAGTGAAGGTGAAATTGCCATCATTGACCCCCTCAGGGACATCGACACCTACCTTCAAATGGCCGAAGAAAGGAAAGGAAAGATCAAATATATTTTTGAAACACATTTTCATGCTGATTTTGTAAGCGGCCATCTTGACCTTGCACGGGCAACGGGCGCTACCATTATTTATGGTCCGAATACAGAAACAAATTTTGATGTGCATGTGGCCAAAGACGGTGAGCAATTTTCAATTGGACAGCTTAAGATTGAAGTGTTGCATACGCCCGGACATACCCTTGAATCATCCTGCTACCTTTTAAAAGACCCTAACGGAAAAGACCATTGTGTATTTACAGGTGATACGCTATTTGTTGGCGACGTTGGAAGGCCAGATCTTGCTCAGAAAGGTGAAGATCTGACCATGGAAGATCTTGCCGGGATGATGTACAACAGTATTCAGAAAAAGATCATTCCGCTTGCCGATGATGTAATTGTTTATCCCGCTCACGGGCCCGGAAGTGCCTGCGGGAAAAATCTTGGACCCAATACTTCCAGCACTATTGGTGAAGAAAAACGATCAAACTATGCTTTAAAGGCAGGCACCGCAGCAGAATTTATAAATTCTGTTACAGAAGGTCTTAAAGAACCACCGCTGTATTTCCCTATCAATGCCAGGATCAATAAAGAAGGTTATGAAGGGATTGATGCCATTATAGAAAAGGGCATGCAGCCACTTGGCGTTGAAGCCATAAAAAAAGCAAAAGAAAATGATGTGATCCTGCTGGATACAAGGAATGCAACAGAATTTACAAAGGGCTTTGTTCCTGGTTCCATTTTTATTGGTCTGGAAGGCAGGTTTGCAGAGTGGGCAGGAAGCGTTCTTCCTTTTGATAAATCCATAATATTGATCACAGAGCCCGGTAAAGAAAAAGAAACCATTATCCGGCTTGCTCGCGTTGGCTTTAGCAAAGTGGAAGGGTATTTATCCGGTGGTTACACAACCTGGGAGCAATCTGGTGAAGCATCTGATATCATCATCGATATTGAAGCAGATGAAATGGCAATGGATCTTCCTTTTGATGATAACATCATGGTACTGGATGTAAGAAATTCCACAGAATTTGCAAATGGCCATGTAAAAGACGCGTTGAATATTCCACTGAATGATCTTGTGGATCCTTTAAATATGTCAGCCATTGAAGAAGAGCATAATGTTTATGTGCATTGTGCAGGCGGTTACAGGAGTGTTATAGCAGCCTCATTACTAAAAAAGGAAGGCATCCACAACCTGAGAAATATTTTAGGTGGCTGGGGGGAAATTAAAGATCAGGAAAAGATCAAAACAGAAAAAGAGCCTGCTGTTTTAAATTAATTCGAGCCAGCTTCAGCTGGGTGTATGATCTTATATTTTTCATTCCACTCATGCTTCCAGCGCCTGTGGCTCCATAACCACATGTCGGGATGCCGGCGAATGTTTTCTTCGAGACATTGGGCATATCGTGCCGTTAGCACACCTTCATCAAGCAGCGCAGGATTTTGTTCCAGTACTTTTAAATTCAATTCGTAATGCCCTCTGCTTGTTTTTGTACAGAAACTAAAAACCACAGGATGGTTTCCTGCTTTAGCCCCTTTTTCAGGGCCTTTTAAAAAAGCAGTCGGACGGCCAAAAAATTCTACCCAATAAGCATTATCAGGATTTGCAGGAGTCTGATCTGCGATTAAACCCAGTATATAAGTTTCATTGCGATAGGGCAGCATTGCTTTGCGCATCTGGGTCGCCGGCATCAGCACTGTTCCAAATTTTGATCGCATCTTTAACAAAACTCTGTTAACTATTTTATTTTCCAGGGGCATGTACACACCCAGGAAAACCTGCTTTGCATTGATGCTTCCATAAAGATTCTGTAACTCCCAGTTGAAGTTGTGCCCCATATGCACCTGCACTTTTTGCTTTTGTTCAAAATATTCATGAAAAATTGAAATGTCTGCTTTAACATGGCGCATGATAAAGTTTTTTCCCGCACTGAAAAGTTTGACGGTTTCAATAAGCGTGTCTATAAAATTTTTATAGAATTGTTTTGCTATTCGAATTCTTTCTTTCTCTGATTTTTCAGGAAAAGCGCTTTGAAGATTATTCAGAACTACAGATTTCCTGTAACCGATAATATAAAAGACAAGGAAGTAAAAAAAATCTGAAAACAGGTAAAGCACCCTGAGTGGTAACAATGAAAACAGGTATATGATCCCATAAACAAGATGATACATCATGCGAAGATAATGGAGTGATTATAATACAATGTTTTCCACCAGTTCAGATTTGGAAGGATAGTCTGTATTGAAATGCAATCCCCTGCTTTCCTTTCTGAAGGTAGCCCCTTTCACGATCAGGTATCCAACGGTGATCATATTCCTGAGTTCAAGGAGCTGAGGTGAAACTGCGGTAGCCTGGTACAGTTCTTCTGTTTCCTCAAACAAAAGATCGATCCTTTTCGAAGCCCGCTGAAGCCGCACATTATTTCTTACAATACCTACATAATCACTCATCACCTGCTGGAGTTCTTTTAAGCTTTGTGTGATCAGGATCATTTCTTTGGGTTCCGATGTTCCCATGGCATTCCATGCCGGGATGTCAGGAAACGCTTTTGCGCTTTCTATAGATTCAACACTGTCTAAAAAACAGCGGTGCGCAAAAACCATGGCTTCAAGCAAAGAATTACTGGCCAGCCTGTTGGCACCATGCAAACCCGTACTGGCACATTCACCGCATGCATATAAAAACCTGATGGAACTCTTCCCCCATTGATCTGTTTTAATTCCTCCGCAACTGTAATGCGCCGCAGGTGCAACAGGAATCATCTGCTTTTCAACATCAATTCCAATGGATAAACATTTTTCAAAAATGTTAGGGAAATGATCACGGAATTGCTCCATATTCATGTGCGTGCAGTCAAGGTACACATGTTCGGTTCCGGAAATCTTCATTTCATTGTCGATTGCACGGGCAACGATATCGCGTGGTGCAAGGTCTTCCCGCGCATCATATCTTTTCATAAAGGCCTCACCTTTGCTGTTTCTTAAAATGCCGCCATCACCACGCATTGCTTCTGTGATGAGAAATGCCTGTCCTCTTTTTCCTGCTTCATACAAGGCTGTTGGGTGAAACTGGATGAACTCCATGTTCTCTATTCTTCCTTTCGCCCTGTACACCATGGCTACACCATCACCTGTGGCAATAAAAGGATTTGTAGTTGTTCTGTACACCTGACCGTTTCCGCCGGTGGCCAGCAGGGTGACTCGCGAAAGGATCTTTTCAATGGCATTTGTTGCTGCATTCAAAACATAAACCCCATAGCAGGTGATATCCGGTGTGGATTTGGTAACAAGGTAGCCTAGGTGATGCTGGGTGATGATATCAATTACAAAGCAATGTTTGATCATTGCGATATTGGGGGCACGCGTGATCGCATTCAGCAGCGCGGTTTCCATTTCAAGACCGGTGATGTCCTTATGATGAAGGATCCTGAATTCGGAGTGACCACCTTCCCGGCCCAGTTTATATTCTCCTTCCGGATCTTTATCAAATCGCGCACCCCAGTCTATAATTTCCTGGACACGCGCGGGACCTTCTCTAATCACCATCTCTACAATTTCCGGGTCGCACAAACCATCCCCCGATATCAAAGTGTCTTCAATATGTTTTTCAAAGCTGTCTTTTTCAAGATCATTCACCACAGCAATGCCGCCCTGGGCATATTTGGTGTTGGTTTCATCGGCCGCAGCTTTGGTGATGATGGTCACTTGTTTTTCAGGGAACCGCTGTGCTACTTTTAAAGCATAGGTAAGACCTGCAATACCGGAACCAATGACAAGAAAATCTGTCTGCATAATGCAAATTAACTGAGTTGTATTCAATAGCAACCCATAATTAAAAAGCCGGAATGATTCCGGCTCCTTTTATTCTGATTTTAATATTCTATTCTAAATGCCAGTGCATCCGGGTTTTCCAAAAGGTCTGCCATCGTAGAGCGGATGGTTACTGTTTTCTTATCGTCAGAGAGTACCGCTTTTTTACCTTTCAGGTTTTTAATAGGGCGTGGAAAATGAAACACTGTTTTGTAAGTGATGCCTTCCAGCATGCCCTCCATTTCAGGCACATCCTTCACTCCGTTTTCTTTTTTACTTTCAGCCAGCTTTTTTTCATCGATCTTTCTTTCAACCAAACCTTCTGAAAAAGTGATGATGAAATAATCTCCAGCATTGGGCATTCCTGATTCCTTTGCCATCGATGACATTGGATTTTTATCTTTCTTATTAAAAAGACCAACACCATTCCCTTTCTCATTGTAAGCAATGATCCTGTTTACATCATCCAGTGTTTTAAAAGGAAACAACATGCTCATTTTGAACAGCTTTTCTTTTTGATTAATGTTAATGAACATTTCAGCTTCCCTAAACAATCTTTTTTGTTCGGCAGTAAGATCAGTGGCAGTATCTACTGAATGAGCAAGTTTAAAACTACTGTCCACATTCTGCTCACTCATTTTTCTCATTTCCTTGTTGGCGGAAGTATCCATTGCTGCCATCATTTCCATCATTTCCATCATTCCGCTCATATCCATTGAAGATCGATACGTACCTGAACCATCCTGCGCAATGGTAAATTCTTCAAAAGTATCCAGACAACTGGTCAACGTAACTATGATCACAGAAAGTAAAAGCAAGGTCTTTTTCATAAACAGTTTAAATATAAGTGGTAATTAATTTTGTTGGTTCAATCCAGGCTTTGTTTTCTTTTAAGAGATTCACCAATTCTTCAACAGCGATTTCACTGGGAACATTTCTTTTTACAACCTCCTTCCCTTTATACAAAGTGATCTTGCCTGGGCCACTTCCCACATAACCAAAATCTGCATCCGCCATTTCTCCGGGTCCATTTACAATACAGCCCATGATGGCAATCTTCACACCTTTCAGGTGGTTGGTTACGTTACGAATGCGCGCGGTGGTTTCCTGCAAATCAAAAAGCGTTCTTCCACAGGAAGGACAACTGATGTACTCTGTTTTTGAAATTCGGGTACGCGTGGCCTGCAGTATAATGAAAGCGGTGTTATTGATCATTTTTTCAACACTCCCGGCCTGCTGGTAGTTTCTACCGCTGATACTATGAAGTCCTGTTGCCTGTAGTTGATAACTTTCTGCAGACATGCCGAGGCAAATTCCATCACCCCATCCATCCAGCAACAGTGCACCAGTTTCGGTTGCGAAATGAACCAGGTGTTCATCCGGATGCTGCCAGATGCTGTCTGTGATCAAAACAACAGGATTTTCAATTTTTCTTTGCTCAAATTCCATCAACATTCTCCTGACGGCAGGCATGGTGTGTGGATGAAGACTGCTAAGGCAGATCACAACCTTAGGGTCATTTGCCAATTCATCCAGGTAAGTAAAATCATCTACAGTTGTTTCATTGCTGAAACAATCTTTCATCACAAAATTTAAAGTGCTGCTCTTAAACGGTGATCTTACATAGCCACTGTCTTCAAAAATGGGAAAATATTTTTCTTCACCACCAGCAGGCAGTGATTCCTGAATGGTAAGCCAGGTGGCAGGATAAACTATAATTTTTAAAGTTCCAGGAAGTGCAAAATCGAGCACAAGGTTTCCCGTAAAAGCATAATCAGCTGCTGTATCAGTAATATTCCACTTATCGGTTTCCGCGTCATAATCATAACCAATGCAATGCAGATCTTCACGCTGAATGTTGGCCATTTTACTGAGGTCGGCAATTACAACAGGAACCTGGTTGCCGCCAATATTGGAAACAGCAAAAGTTTTTGATCTTTTATATTCAAAAGGATTGTGGCTGTTTTTATCAATTGTTGGTATTACAGCTTTAGCGCCTGTACGACTGCTGATCTGCGCATACCTTTTCACAATGTCGCGACAAACAGGAATTTCAAATTCAGGATCTTCTGTCAGCGAAACTCTTATGGTGTCTCCCAGTCCATCTTCAAGCAAGGTTCCAATGCCAATTGCACTTTTAATTCTTCCATCTTCCCCATCACCTGCTTCTGTAACGCCAAGGTGCAAAGGGTAGGATTCGCTGAATTCATCCATCATTGTTTTTGTGAGCAACCGGTAAGCCTGCACCATCACCTGGGGATTACTGCTTTTCATACTGAGCACGATATTGTGGTAGTTTTCACTGCGCGCGATCCTTAAAAACTCCATCGCGCTTTCCACCATTCCGATTGGTGTATCGCCATAACGGCTCATGATCCTGTCGCTGAGCGAACCATGGTTGGTACCGATACGCATGGCAGTGCCATATTCCCTGCAGATCTTTACAAGCGGCGTAAACCTTTCCCTGATCCTTTCAATTTCTTCAATATAATCAGCATCTGTATACTCAATGAGTTCAAATTTCTTTTTATCGACATAATTTCCTGGATTCACCCTTACCTTCTCCACAATTCTTGCTGCTATTTCCGCTGCATTAGGTGTGAAATGAATGTCAGCAATCAACGGAATAGGATAGCCTCTGCTTTTTAAAGCATTTTTTATTTGCAGCAGGTTTTCTGCTTCTTTTTTAGAAGGAGCTGTAATGCGCACCAATTCGGCACCGGCTTCAACACAACGGATGGTTTGCTCCACAGTCGCATCGGTATCCATGGTATCGGTGGTGGTCATGGTCTGAATCCTTATCGGGTTAAAATTCCCGATCAGCAGGTCGCCCACCTTTACTTCACGTGTAGGTAATCGCTTGTATGAAAAAAGATCAGGGCAGTATGAATACATAATTAAGAAAGGCTTTGAGCCCTCCGCAAAAGTAAATCTTGTGCATCAGGAAAAAGATTTTTAAAGATGAAATGGCAGGTTTTTACCAATCTTTTGACCCGCCACCACCTGTAGGCGTTTTATTCTGTGATCTTTGCCTGATCTGCCTTTCCTTTTGTTGAAGCAATTGCAGTTTCTGATCGGCTTCACTCTGGTCCATGCTGGAATTCTGGCTTTGCGACTGACTTTGGTTTTGCTGTTTCTTTTGTTCTTTTAGCGCTTTCTGGAGATTTTCCCTTGCCTGCTGATCTTCCGGGTTCATCCTTAATGCCTGCTTATATGCTTCAATACTTTCCTCCAGTTTTTTTTGTTTTGTATGGCTTACACCCACATTATAGGAAACCATGGAAAGGATGGAACTGTCCTTTGACATAGAAGTAATCTGTTGAAACATGGCACGCGCCTCATCATATTTTTTCTGTTGGTGGAGCGCACTTGCAAGGTTATACCTGGCTTCAATGCTCGACGGCTCTTCAGCTAATGCCTGCCTGTACTGGTTTTCTGCAAGGTCAAACTGCGCTTGATTATAAAACTGGTTACCATATTTAATAAAACTGTTTACCGACTGCGCCAATACAAGCAGTGCTGATAAAACAAATAATATGAGGAATGCGTACTTCATACTTTACGTTTTTTTCTTTCGGTAATGATCAAGTCAATCAATAGCAGGAGTAACATGGGTAGCGCAAACCAGGTATAGAAAGTTTTATAATTAAAAAGTGAAGTATCGCTTAAAGCTTTTTTTTCAATATCCCTGTATTGGTCCAAAACCTGTTTCACCGCAGATTCAGCACTTGTGAGCGGCAGGTAAATGCCATTTGTTGCAGCAGCGAGTTGTTGAAGAATGGCTTCATTCAGTTTTGAAATCACCACTTGTCCAGACGCGTCGGTTCTTGGCTTCCCGGTTGCCGGATCAATTATGGTAGCGCCTTCCGCAGAACCCAGTCCCAGGGTATTGATCATAATTCCTTTGGCTGCCAGCTCCTGCAGTTTTTCCACTGCCGCTTCATCATGGGTTTCGCCATCACTGATCAAAATGATGGATTTAAACCTTTCGGTTTCTTCTCCAAATGCAATTTCAGCTTTCACCAGAGCGTCTCCAATACTGGTGCCCTGTGCAGCAACTCCCTGTGGACCCGCAGTGGCCACATACATTTTAGCCGCGGAGCGGTCGAAGGTTAGTGGCATTTGCACATAAGCATTCCCTGCAAAAACCACAAGTCCTACCCGGTCATTTGGCACCTGGTCAATCAACCTGGTTATAAAACTTCTGGCTCTTGCCAGCCTGTTTGGAGGAATATCGGTTGCGAGCATCGAATTACTGACATCAAGTGCAATTACAATGTCAATTCCTTTGCGAAAGTCAGCGGAAGATTCATCAGGCTTCCGGGGGTTGGCCAGTGTGATAATGCCTGCTGCAAATGCAGTGAGCACCAAAACAAATTTCAGAACTGATCTTTTAGTAGCGTGGGATGCAATAAGTAGACTGACCAGCCTTTTGTCACCAATTTTCCTGATATTTTTATTTCTCCACGACCGGTAGAGGATATAAAGTAAAACAAGAAAAGGTAAAATGGCCAGCAGGTAAAATGCCTGGGTATATTGAAACTGCCAATTCAAACTTTCTCAATTTAAGCAAAGAATATGCTAGGTTGTTTTATTTCAGGATTTTCAATGACGATCATTTTATTCCCTGCATAAATCCCAGTTCTTTTAAAATTCCCTTAAGAATATTCATCCTTGCCGCCGTCATGTCAAAATCAGGTTGGGCGGATTCCAGGTTCAACACAAAAAAATAAGGATGCCTGTTCTCTTCAATCCAACCTACCATCCACCCGATGTGTTTCTTCTTTGCAGGATCGAAACCCGCCCAACCCGTTTTATAACTGAGTTTATATTCCGGGGTATCTTCAAATAACATCGCTCTTTTAACAAATTCCATATTAATCTTGTGAAAAGGCAGTTGATTAAAATACAATTTTTTTACAAGTCCCAGTTGCTCGTCGGGGGTGATGGTCAAGGAATGATCGAGCCAGAAGCTATCAATTGCTGTGGTAATTTTTTTTGAGCCATAGGCTAATGAATCCAGCCATTGCTGCATGGTATCTTTTCCAATTCTGCGCGCAACTTCCTGGAAGTAGGGAACATTGGAAACCCTGAAAGCCTCGTACATGGTCATGCTTTTATTCCAGGTGGCCTGTGTTCTTTGAATTCCGTCCCATTCTATCATCATGCTGTCGCTCGATATGATACCTGTCTGTAATCCAATCAGTGCATTTACAATTTTAAATGTGGAAGCAGGAAGAAATGCGCTGTCCCTGTAACGGTCAAGATTGTATACGGTGATGTTGCCTGTACTGTTACTCAACATGGCAAAGCAGCCGTTAGCATTGTTTTGTCTGAAAAATTTTTCAAGGTCGTTGTTGATTTCAACGTTGTTGGGTGTACAGGAAGACAGGATCAGGACAAGGAGTACAGTGAGAAAGCGCATGCTTAAAATTTTTGCAAAGGTAATGAGATGCTAAGGGTGAGCGTTTCAATTTCTTTTTTTCAATGTTGCTTTCTGGTAACTTTTTAGTGCAAAACTTTTGACTTCAGGAAGATCAGGTAAATTTCCTCCACTAATGGTCAGGGGTGTGGTATGGAAGGAAATAAATTCAACATGCATCAAATCATTTTCAACCCAGTAATTATTCATGATAAGGGAGGATTGTACGGTAAAAGCACCCGAAAACCGGCTGCCATTCCAGAACTGGTCCAGCAGGATGCATTGTTTTCATCTATTTGCCAATGGCCTTTTTCTTTATCCTTCATTTTTAATGTATAAGTTCGTGCATCCTGTTCTCCATAGAAGATCCGCCAGTGAAACTGACCTGAAGAATCAGTAGGAAGAATAACCATTTTCATTTTTACTTTCTGCTGCTCCGCATCTCCCTGCCGGTTCCAAACGAGTTCACCTTCCCAATACCCAAGGAATTGTCCGGGAAATTCCTTGGCGCCCGCTGAAATATGAAAAATAAAGGCAAACAACAACATGATGATTTTCATGTCCTAAAGGTAAGGCACTGCAGCAGGAGGTGGACAACCTTCAAAAGGCAGGGAATATTTTCCACCTTGGTTGGATTATACGCATAATAGGCTTAATTTAAAGAAGCTCTTTACAACTAAAAACCAGCATATGAAAAGAAATCTACTCCTCATCACCCTCTTTGTGTTCTTCTTTTCCTGTTCTGAGAAATCCGATAAAAAAGCGGATGAACAGGCGCAGGTAAAAAGTGTGAATACTGTTGCTGATCCTAAAAAGCAAAAACTCGAGCGTTTAAGATCCATGGCCGCAATGGATCTGGAAGAATTAAAATCCTTATTGCCTCTGGAAGTGAATGGGATCAAAAGAACCAATTTATCGGTGTCAAGTGCACTTGGTTATGGAATGGCGCATGCCGATTATGAAAATAAAACCAAAACCGACTTCAGGGTTACGCTTTATGATTGTTCGGGCGCAACCGGTGCTGGTCTTTATGAATCCATATTTCTTAACAGGTTGAATCAGCCAAAGAATAATGAAGAGGTTACAGTAAAAACAATTGATTTTAAAGGAGAAAAAGCTATTGAAAAAATGGATGGAAAAACAAAAACACATACCCTTACCTTTCTTACGAATGAAAGAGTGCTGGTTATTGTTTCAGGTCGAAATGTTGATACAGAAGCGATGATGGAAAGTGTTCAAAAACTAAATTTCTGACATGCAAAAAACTCCGCGATTGCGGAGTTTTTTTATTTAATCACACCAAGTTTTTTACCAATACGGGTGAATGCGTCAATGGCCCGGTCCAGGTGCTCCCTATCATGTGCTGCACTTATCTGTACCCGAATCCTTGCCTGTCCTTTTGGAACCACAGGATAGAAAAATCCAATTACATATATTCCTTCAGCCAGCAATGCATCTGCAAATTTTGCAGCCAGAACAGAATCGTATAACATGATTGGAACGATTGGATGTTCTCCGGGTTTTATATCAAAACCTGCCTCTGTCATTTTGCTTCTGAAATGTTTTGTACTGGATTCCAGTTTGTCGCGCAATGCTGTTGATTCACTCAGCAGATCAAGTACCGCGATACTTGCACCGGTTATTGATGGTGCCAATGTATTTGAAAATAAGTAAGGCCTGCTGCGCTGACGCAGGATATCGATGATCTCTTTTCTTCCGCTCGTAAAGCCGCCGGAAGCACCACCAAGAGCTTTCCCCAATGTTCCGGTAATGATATCAATCCTTCCCATCACGTTCCTGAATTCATGCGTACCCCTTCCTGTTTTACCCATGAATCCTGAGGCATGACTTTCATCCACCAGTACAATCGCATCATATTGATCTGCAAGATCACAGATCCTGTCAAGCTTTGCAATAGTACCATCCATACTGAATACGCCATCAGTAACAATAACCCTGCTGCGCAGGTGCATGGACTCCTTCAGCTTTGCTTCCAGGTCTTCCATATTATTATTTTCGTAGCGGTAACGCTGCGCCTTACATAAACGCACACCATCAATGATGGAAGCATGGTTGAGTGCATCTGAAATGATTGCATCCTGTTCATTCCACAAGGGTTCAAAAACGCCGCCGTTTGCATCAAATGCGGCTACATACAATATGGTGTCCTCTGTACCTAAAAAAGCGGCAAGTTTTGATTCCAATTCTTTATGAATATCCTGCGTGCCACAAATAAATCTTACAGAACTCATTCCATAACCATGGGAATCCAGGTATTTGTGAGCAGCTTCCAGTGTTTTTGGATGAGAGGAAAGTCCGAGATAGTTGTTTGCGCAGAAATTCAATACTTTTTTACCGTTCACCGTGATCTCAGCACCCTGAGCAGAACTGATGATTCTTTCCTGTTTATATAAGCCCGCATCTTTTGTTTCCTGGATCTCGTTGCGCAGCCGGTCAATAAATTTATCGTTCATGGAAAAGGTTTAAAACAGCAAATATAGGCAGGGCGTTTTGCTTCCTATCGAAATCATCAGGCTTATGAGATGTAAGTACCATGATTCAATTCTGTATTTTCGCGCCCTTAATTACCATCATGCGCATTGAAGCTTTTAAAACCATCAGACTTGCCCTGCCCATTATTATCGGCGAGCTGGCACAGATGGCGCTTCATATCATTGATTCTGCAATGGTGGGCTCCATTTCCTATAAACATCTTGCGGCCGCAGCTCTTGTTGTGAATGCTATGAATATTCCATTTGTTCTGGGTATTGGCATGACCATCTCCGTTTCACAAATGGTTTCAATGGCACATGGAAGAAGAGATGCACCCGCTGTTTCGCACTACCTGTACAATGGCTTCTGGCTTTGCACCATTACTGCAATAGCCATTGCGGGTGTAATGTTTTTTGCGCAATACCTCCTGCCGTATCTGGGACAGGATGCCGAAGTGGTGCAACTTGCCATTCCATATATGCAACTGATGGCTGCATCCATTGTTCCGATGTTATTGTTCATGACATTAAAACAATTTACCGACGGACTGGAATTTACCAGGACAGCCATGCTGCTATCGCTGCTTTCCATGCCCATCAACATATTTTTGAACTGGGGACTGATCTATGGCAATATGGGTTTGCCCAGAATGGAACTTGCCGGAGCTGGTTGGGCCACTTTGATCACCAGAACCCTGATTTTTATTGCACTGGGTTTTATAGTGATCAAACACAAAACTTTCAAACGGTATATCATCATCAGCCAAAGGCAATGGCATCTCAAAAAGCAGACATGGCAGGAACTTTTAAGGATCGGTATTCCCAGCAGTTTGCAGATCGGTATGGAAGCAGGTGCATTTGCAGTTTCAGGCATAATTATCGGCACCATCAGCGCGGTGGCACAGGCAGCACACCAGATCGCACTGAGCTGTGCGGCATTTACGTTCATGGTTTCGATGGGACTTGCACAGGCAGGATCTATTAGAGTAAGCAATGCTTATGGAAGAAAGAACTGGCAGAAGATCTCGGTAATTGGAAAAAGCACCCTGATCACAGCTTTGATCTATGGAATCATTTGCGCATTATTGTTTGCATTGTTTCGGCATCAGCTTCCGTTGTTCTTTAATAAAGAACCAAGGGTAATTGAACTGGCTGCATTCTTATTGTTGTTTGCAGCTGTTTTCCAGATATCGGACAGTACGCAGGCCATTGGTGCAGGCCTGCTCAGGGGAATAAAAGATGTAAAAATTCCCACCCTGCTTATTGCCATTGCTTACTGGGTGGTGGGACTACCATCCGGATTTGCTTTTGCATTTTATGCAGGCATGGGCGCAGCAGGCATGTGGCTGGGATTTATTTTAGGATTGACCGCGGCATCTGCATTTTTATTGATCCGATTTTTGCGGATCGCGAAAAGCAGGAATGCATAGGCAGATCACTGAGTAGTCGAAGTTTCTTCTTTTGGTGATTTTGAAGCAAGATTGCGGTCTGCGGAAAGATCCTGACTGATATTCAATACAAAACCTTCTTCAAAAACTTCAAATTTGTTGCATAATTTAAAGGACTTCACATCCAGTTCTTTTCCTTTTCTTTCAACGGTGATATAATGAAACATAGGTTTATAATCTTTGGCAAGATCATCAAAACTGCCTGCTGTTTTTAAAGGCTGGTGCAGCCCTCCGCCACCACCGATCACCATAAAATCTTTTCCTTCCATTTTATAATGTTCAAAGCCATGGCAATGACCCGAAAGGAAAAGCCTGCTTTTAGCAGATTGAATAAAAGGCTTTACAAACCTATCCTGTACATCTTTTGAAGCACCTACGATCTTACTGTTGGTGTATGGAGAATGATGGCAACCGGAAATTATAAAAAGAATAGAAGAATCGGCATCCAGTTCGGCTAATGTTTTCTTGTACCAGGCGATCTGCTCATCATCTTCTTTTTTGGATAATTTTCCAAAATTCGAATTCAGCATCACTACTGCAACAGAATCCAGGATCTCTACAAAACCGGTTTTTACATGATTTGGAAATCGCTGCTGAAATTTCCTTTCACCTGTTTTTGCTTTTCCCATTACTTCATGGTTGCCTAAGGCAGCATGTACTGCAATTCCTTCGTCCCTTAATTTTTTTATGTAACCGTCCATGGGTTTCCATTGCCTGTCGCTATAGCCCAGGTTCACCACATCACCGAGAATAAATAGTGCTTCAGGCTTTCTATCAGTAATATCACCAAAGAGTTTTTTTGTTGCGGTACGGTTCCTGTTTGATTTCAGAATGATGGTTTCTATCCACATGGGTGCCTGCGTATCGCTGGTGAAGGCCAAAATTTTCTTTGAGGAACCTTCCGAGTCTTCTTCAGTTTGGGCAGTAACTAAAAAGGATGAAAAACTGAATAAGACAAAGAAGAAGAATTTATACATAAAGTTTACCATTTTAAGAATCTATAAACCAGCTGTAGTTGAAAGCCCAACGACCCATCTGTTGTTTCTGCGGCGTCCATCCATTTTAATTCCGTTCCAAGGTTCAGATCCTTACCAAGAGGATGTAAATAAGAAATTGCAGCCATCCACCCTATGCTCAGCTTATTTGATCTTGATTTTCCTGCGTAATCCATTTTGGTGGTGAGAAAATAAACTCCGGATCCTGCAAAAACCTGGAATCTTTTTGAAACTGCCATTGACCACTCCACCAATAACGGAACCGCATTAACGATAATCCTGCCATCATTTCCTACGGAATCCTTAAATCTGTAGGATAAAAATTGCATTTTACCTGTTTCAACACCAACTCTCACCAGGTGATCGGGTTGCCACATCACCCGAAGCGATGTTAATGAACTCCACTTTGATACCTGTGGGTTTAAATAAGCAGGAACACCCGCAAGCGTTAAATAATAACCAACACCTCCACCCACGTAGGCTACCAGTGCATAGGTCCCTCGTTTTTTTTTCTCTGATTGCTGGGCAAATGCAACAAATGACTGCAATGCGAAAAGTAAAATAAAAAAATATTTAAAGTCGCGCATAGTAATAATAAGCTACAATTGACGGTTGGTTAGACAATATGCCGTTAAACTTCCCTTCGTACATAAATTTTCTCACGTTGTTGGCACCATCAACGGTCCATACAAAAGCCCTTCTTCCCTGGGCCTGGATAGCAGCCACCTCATCATTTTGAAGTCCTTTCGTAAACATAGGGGCCCAGATCCGGGCATTTGCTGCCGTAGCTTTTTCAGGCTCAAGTTCTACAAGAGAAGGGATGTTTTGGTAACCTGGCAACTGCAGGAAATTGTTATATACATCTTCATCCGGAATTCCAATCGTGATTTCAAGGGGTTTGCCCATAGCCGCGGCCGCCTGCATAAATTGCTCCTGAAGCGCCCTGACCTTATCCAGGGGACCATCATATTTCACATCAATCCAAACATAGCGCAATGGTGTATTATAGAGGATGGTTTGCAGTCCTTCCTGCAGGGTAGGAATTTTTCCACCTCTTTTCAATTTTATGGTTGCATTCAGTTGCTGATAGGTAAAGTTCTTTATGGGTCCCAGCATACCATTTTTCTGCACCAGCCGCTCATTGAGTGATTCATCGTGATATAATATCGGCACTTCATCCTTAGTCATTCTAACATCTATTTCAACTCCAGTAGCGCCAAGACTGGCCGCGAGTAAAATCATTTCAACCGAATTTTCCGATGCAGGAAGCAGGTCTGCATTTCTGCCGCCACCTCTGTGTGCAATGATTTCGAAAGGCATTGCCTGGTAATGTGGCCGTGCATATGCAAATTCAAGTGGTATGTCCGGTACATTTTCTCCACTTCCATATACACCAGAAATGATCACATCATTGGCTGCAGTATTTGGATTCGAACTGAATAAATGATCGGCACCAGAAGCAGCGGAAATGGTAAGGCGTACACGTCCTGTTTCTGTTCCTGAAAGTTTTCTCCAATAGCCATTGACCAAAATGTAGTCATCATGTTTTTTTGCTTCACAAATAAAATAGGCAATGTCTGTTTCGGAAAAGAAAGAAACATTATAAATAGTGTCATTGCCTTTTTTTGTATAACTCCATTTTAAAACTGCCAAAGGTCCAAACGTTTCGGTTCCTTTAGTAATGGTATATACGCCTTCCATTTTTTTCATCACGCCGTGAGGAAGTATGCCTGCCGGAGCAGCATCAAATAATTCCCATGAGGTATCCGGCACGGGCGCGTCAAAATCTCGTTTGCATGATCCCATCGATATAATCATAATTAATAAAAAATAAATTCTCATAATATAATACCTACAATTAATTGTGGATAAAAAAGATTCCGGTCATAATTGGCAAAAAGAGTCCAGGTCTGCCAGAGAAAATTTGTATAAATGGCCCTGAAACCCAGTGTTATACTTTTGCCTGCAAAAAAGGGTTGCTCAAGAAAAATGGAATAAGCCGACCCGTTAAATAGATCGTATTCCCTTGAGATCCGGGTTTCGTCTGCAAAAGATTTTTTTCCAAATGTCATTAAAGATTCTGCACGCAATGTGAGCAGGATCTCTTTATTGAACTTATATCCAAAACTGATGTTCGGAGAATTCAGCCATCCGGATCCCCTTGTTTTAAAACCCTGCTGGTTAAAAAATCCCATCCAGAAGGCGAGGTCGTTTCCCAAAGCCATGGAAACTTTCTCACCCAATTTTTTTGACCACCTTGGACCAACACTCACCATATTCTGGAAGAACTGGAAATTCAACCTCCCGTCAATGTACCATTCACCGTTGATGTTTTTCAAAACATGAAGATCAGCGGCAGGCACACGAAATCTTACTTCCTCTGTAATTTCATGAATCAACGTTGTGGCAATAAATCCAACGGATACCTCCCAATTCTTAGACAAGGGATGTGGGAAATAAATGCGTTTCTGTTCCAGCCTGTCTTGTTGTGCTCCCGCTGCGACGGAGATAAAACATACTAATAAAAAGATGATCTTCAATACAGTGGACCTGGCGAATGTAAAAGGCGGAAAAAGCATATGTTTTATTCTATTGCAAACCGGTTACCAACTTTAAGCATTTTATACAATTGTCGGACCGCAGTATAAAGAACGACATTC
>MWWA01000066.1_pt1 | contig 34117 bp, 28 predicted proteins | sample 1047341 | NCBI WGS metagenome assembly MWWA01 (sample SAMN06349978, study PRJNA376086) | soil metagenome | isolation source: MS5-1 sample Antarctic (ecotone) soil | place: Antarctica | collected 2015-01-13
GGGTATTGATTAATGGAAGTGAACCGGATGATTAAATAAGGAAATTTATTTGATTTTAATATTTTCCGCAGTTCATTGGTCATTGGATTATTATGACAATCGAAATTTTTAACAGCTAACTTTAGAGCTCCATTAAGTTTTACGGACTGATGATTGCGTTGGGAAACCTTGATGGTATCAGGCTTACTGTAATTGGAAATAACACAACTGAAGTTATTGACATTCGTGCTTCCCACAACTTTGAGTGAACCACCACTCATTACTACCCACTTTACCGCACTTACAGGGTTCGTCTGTACAGTAAATCCACATAAAACAATAAAAAAATATAGTAAACAGGTCCTCATTCACTAATGTAAATTAATATGAAAATGGGTCAATTGGCAAACGAGCAACTGCTATCTGAGCTCTCAATGATAACCAACATGCTTTTGCAATAAATTAAATATACAAATTCAATTGCCTGGGGATGATGATTAATGTCAATAGAACCTATGATATAAGACGGGGCAAGGTGAATGATAGAAGAAAATTAGAAATGGTGGTCCGCCATTTGCCTGATGGTTTTAAAAAATATTTATGCTCCGTTCTGTATCATGCGGTTTTGATTTGCTGTATAATCTGAACAACATGTTCTTCATCAGTACCACAGCACCCACCAAATACATTTAAGTGGTTAAATTTATTTTTCATTTCCTTATGCTCATTACCGAATTCCTGCGGATTTCCCCTGTCTAATTCTGTGGCCTCATCTAATTCCGCATGACTTTTACAAGAAGCATTCGCTCTGATTCCCCTGACCCTTTTAATCCATTGCTCATTTTGCCCATCCTGTAATTCTTTTATAAAGTGAGTTGGATGGGCGCAATTAATCATAAAATAAATTGGAGGTTCTTCAACCATTGAATCAATTTGTTCAATGGCTTCCTTTAAACCCATCCCATCTGGTAATTTACCATTCGTTTCAACGGTAAAAGAAATAACTACAGGTATATGTACAACATTTGCAGCACGAACAATACCAATGGCTTCTTCAGCATAATTCATGGTAATAGCGGAAACCATATCAACAGGTGTTTGGCTGAAAATTTTCATTTGCGTTGAATGATATTTCTGAGCATCTTCGATGGTCATTTTATTTTCAGCTTTATACCCATCGCCACGGGGACCGATACAACCACTGATGATTATATTGTTTAAATCATTTTTAAATTCATCTTTCAATTCAACCATGAGTTGAATAGCTTTTTCATTGATTTCGGATATGGCGGAGTCCGGGTACCCAATTTTTTCAATCCAATCGGGATTGGCTCGCCAGGTAGGGCTTTCTAAGATGAAACCGATATTAAAATCCTTCGCGATTTTTAAATACCGTTTATAATAATTTCTGATTGCATCCGAGCCTTTATCATCTTTCAATAAATCAAAAGCTGCAAAGCAAGGGAGTTCAAAACCTTCCAGAAAAATTAATGTGGTTTCCAGTCCACCATCAGTTAAAAAGATATTGGTTGATACATGCGGAAGCGTTGTTGTATTGTTTGTCATTGTGAATTTTTTTTTAGTTTACACAAATAACCTGGCCCTGGAAAAAAACGGGATTGAAAATTATGGCCGGTAATGGGTACTAAATTTATTATTAAAAATTGATTTCAGAATACTACCAATTTTTAAAACATAGATGACTGCGTTTTAAATTTCGCAAAAACTTACTAATCAATAAAAAAAATTTAAACTGAATCACTATCGTAAGGTGGGTGGCGAACCTTCTATAAAAATAAATAAAATGGGCCTGTAGGAGGTTTGCTTGTATGTTACCAGAGTAAAAAAATCACAAATTGAATAACTGTATAATTAATTCAACAAAGGATTTGCTTCTATCTCTTCAAGTCCTATGTCACTGTAATCCCTGATCTCGTTGTAAAGTGTTCCTCTTTCTATAGGTTGGCGGCGTGCTTGTTTTATCAATGTTACTAATTGGGCGGTGGTCATTGCAGGGGTTTGTTCTTCGCTGCCTGCCATGGAATAAATTTTTGTGGTGTCATCGATAGTACCATCAATATCATTGACGCCAAAGGATAATGAAAGCTGTGCATTATCGCGCCCAAGCATTGGCCAGTACGCCTTAAGATGAGTAAAATTATCGAGGTAAATACGGGCAATGGCATACATTTTCATGTCCTCTACCAAAGTAGATTCTTTCACATCACTCATATCATTATTAGCATTCCGGAATTTTAAAGGAATGAAAGTATTGAAACCATTTGTTTTATCCTGCAGTGTCCTGAGTTTTGACATGTGATCTATGCGATGCGTATAGTTTTCGATATGACCGTATAGCATGGTGGCATTGGTATGCATTCCCAGGTTATGAGCGGCTTCATGAATGGCTAACCATCCTACACCGTCCACCTTATCTGCGCTTATTTGTTGCCGTATGTTATGATCGAAAATCTCTGCACCTCCGCCAGGCAATGAATCCAGTCCTGCATCTTTCATCATTTTCAATCCTTCTTGTATAGAAACTTTTGCTTTACGAAACATGTAATCCAACTCTACTGCCGTAAATCCTTTGATGTGCAAATCGGGACGCAGTTGTTTTATTTTTCGTAATAATTCCATGAAAAATTCCAGGTTCATTTTGGGATGTACGCCGCCAACGATATGAACTTCGGTTACCGGTTTGCCATCATAATTATGAACGATATCAAGCATCTGTTGCAAACTAAGTTCCCAACCTTCGTCGCGGTGGGCATATATTCTTGAATAAGAACAGAAGTTGCAGGAGAAAACGCAAACATTGGTTGGTTCAATATGAAAATTCCTATTGAAGTACGTTTTGTGACCGTGCAAATTTTCACGAATAAGATTGGCCAGGGTGCCTACAAAGGGGAGACTCGCTTTTTCAAATAACAGTAATGCATCGTCATCGGAGATTCTTTCTCCATCCATCACTTTCTCTGCAATTATTTTTAATTTATCGGGAATTGAATGGTTGGTGAGTATTTCAAGAACTTGATTATTCATGCTGCAAAATTAAGTGTTATGCCTAATTATAACGATTTATGTGACATGACATTTGTCAATTTTTAATCACTTTGTGGGATGTATTTTTACCCGGGTCTTTATAACCCAATTGTATTATATACATGCCTGCAGGTTTACCTGTCAGATCTATCAAAATATTTGTGCCGGCATTGTTGTTAAATTCTTTTTTCCATACATGTTGACCAGTTGTATTGTAAACGGAAATGAATTGCAGGTTCGATGGCTGCCTGTAATGCCAGATCGTAAAAGAATTTTGGAAAGGATTAGGCATTAATAATAAGCCTTCCTGCTTTAAGCGGGCTGGTAAAGTGATTGTTTGAATTTTTATGTTATCCAAATAAATATTGTTCCTGTTCCTATTGATGTTTCTGAAAACAATTTGCATTGGAGATTGTGATGCAAACTGTGTCAGGTTAATAGAATCTGTTCTCCATTGTTGAGGGGTTGGTTGAAATTCACTTGTTTGAAATTCAGTTACCGTTTGAAGGCTGGTGCCCCATTTTTTATAAACAGAAGTATAGCTGACTCCGCAATCACGGGTTATTAAAACTTCCAGGGTATCCTTATGGTCCAATCCGCTGGGGGATGCCGCTACATCAAATTTTAAAAATAAAGAATCGATGTTATTGTAATTTATTACCGGGGTATACAATTCATCTATGGCCCCAGTTAAAGGATAATTGAAATTGCGGATCATGGCAGAATACGATCCTGTACTTCCTGCCAGGGCACTTTGCCATGTTATTTGATCGTCATAATTTCCGATTGCCCAACCTGCAGGAGGAAACAAAAAAGATTCAAATCCTTCAACAAACGGGGCCTCGATGGAACCTGCCACTCCAATCTGCATAGAGAGTGTATCATTTTGCAGTTGTTCATCCCCGTTACCACCTGTTGTCACCAGATCATAAGAAAACACAGTTAACTGGTTCTGACCCGCGATCATATTGCCAGTTGAAAAGTTAACTAACATCGTTTGTCCAGAACTTAGGTTAATTCCGGTAAATTCATTTGATATAACATTTTCAATGCCAAGGCGATATCCCATTTTGAATCCTGTAATTGTTTTAGAACCGGCATTTTTAACCAGTATGGATGGAGTGATTTTTCCATCACAAATAACATTACCGGGTTGATTAATTAATAGCAGTTGCAGATCTCTGTCAACCAGTTTTATCGGTTCTATCTGGATATTATCAATGAAAATATTATTGCCAAAATCATTTTCATTCCGGAATACAATCTGCAATTGTCCGGCATTGAGTACTGAACCGCCAATGGCGATTCTTTCCCGCCGCCAGTCAGCAGGTGAAGGCGATGTATACTCCGAAGTTGAAGAACCCGCCGTTGACAGATCGGACCCAGATTTGGTATAAACGATCGTATAACTTTGACCACAATCACCGGTTACCAGGATGGTTAACTTATCCTTTGCACCTGGATAATCTTTATGGGCAAGGTCAAATGTCAGGACCAGGGAATCGAGTGATATGGTATTCAATGGTAAAGAAACCAGGTCGTCTGTTTCACCGGCTTTATCATAATTAAAATTGTCAAAAAACGCTGATGCATTACTGTTATTCCCATAAAAGTTTCTTTTCCAGGTAGCATCTCCATCTGTATTTCTGATGGTCCAGCCGGCAGGTGGAAAAGTTGGTGATTCAAAACCTTCAATTAATACACCTGTAACCGGGGAAAGAATTTCTATCATCTTTACCAATGTATCGTTGGCCATTTGCTGGTCAATGCCATTATTCGGGGCATTAGTAAAAAATTTCAATGCATTATTTCCGTAATCAAGATCAATGGCATCAAGTGGTAAAACGGCACTTTCGCCATAACCCAGGTTGATATTAAACGACTTCATTACAGGGTCTTCATTATTCAATTGAAGTCCTACAGTAATACTGAGCAGATTATTTATCCCACGATTCGTAACTCTTACCCTTGGATTAATGGTGCCAGGGCAGGAGGGAATAGTATAACTGAGACAATTACCCGAAATATTTTCCGATCCTCCAGGGTTGATCACCGCTGTTAATTCAGCATCATTAACCGGGGCGGTAACAGGTGGAATATTACCCATACTTGTGAGGTAACCAACCCGGGCTTTCAGAATTACCCAATGCATTCTTTCCACCTGACCTTTCGTAAACATGGAATAGCATGCATCATCTGTATAATCCATAAAATTCTGGTACATTTTTCCTGGTGGATTGGGTGAAACAGTACAGCCCGAGCTAATGTTACCGGAAGGACAACCATTCGTTGATTCCAGTTGATTGGGAGTATCATCTGCCGGATCAAGTAATTCTACAGGCAGAGAAATTCCGGGTGTGGTTAGCTGTCCAAAATCTGATGAAAGGTTGCATCCTCCATGAAAAATATGATATAAACCCAGGTTATGCCCAATTTCGTGTACTGCTGTACGTGAAAGGTTATACAGAGGATTAGCATAGCAACTGTTATTTGTAAATACCCTATAGTCAATGCAAACACCATCTGATTCCGCAGATCCGGGTCCAATCTCAGGTGCTATTCCTATAACTCCTTCGGGGCCTTTTCCAATCCAGATATTGTAGTAGTCTGACGGAGGCCATGAACTTAATCCACCTGCTGCACTATTCTTAATTGCCTGTGGCTCACTAATTCCTATATTGATATCGCCATTTTTTCTTTCAATGCCAGTTGTGAAAATGCCTTGAGGATCTCTGCGAGCAAGTGTAAACCGGATCAGAGAATGACCCCTTTTATCATAAAATTCAGGTGCATTAGTACTATCTGCGTTTAGCCCGGAAAAATCTTCATTCAACCTTTGTATAAAATAATTCACATCATCATCAGTTACAATCGTAGGATCATTTAACACAATGTGAACCACCACAGGGATGATAACGGTTATACCCAAGGCTTCATAACTCAGTGTATTAAATGTTTCATTCTTTTGGGTTGAGAATTGATAATCCCTTTTCCCTTGCTCAAATCTTGCTTTGAATGCCGGATCCTTTTCTAATCTTTGTTCAATAGCTTCCATTGTGTAACATCGCTGATAACCTGGATTATTTTTTTGCGCTGTAGCCAAATGGCAAATAGTGAGGAGAATAAAACTTAAAAGGGAATAATTAAATATTTTATTCAATGAAGGGGTTTTAAGATATGGGGACGGCCATTTCACATGCAAAAATAAGAAATCAGCGTGAGCAATTGGCTAGAATAAAGCCCCTGCAATGGTGGCTGTCATTAAACAGGCGATGGTTCCGCCTATTAATGCTTTGATACCTAATTGTGTCAGATTTTTACGCTGGTTTGGGGCCAGGGCACCTATGCCACCTATCTGTATGCCAATAGAAGAAAAATTAGCAAAACCACAAAGTGCAAAACTGGCCATAATAAGCGTTTTGGGATCACTGATAACTCCCGTTGCTTTCATAGTACCTAATGACATGTAAGCAACAAATTCATTGAGAATGGCTTTTTCACCCAATAATTGACCAAACAGGGTTATATCTACCATGTTAACTCCAATTAACCAGGATACGGGTGCAAATGCATAACCCATCAAAAATTGAAATGATAAACTATTGAACCTTCCATTGGTACCTGATGCTATCACATCATTGAGGGATGTAACGCTACCAATATATCCTAAAATACCATTGGCCACAGCTATTAAAGCAATAAATGCGATCAGCATGGCACCCACATTCACTGCTAATTTTAAACCATCTGTTGTACCATTTGAAATAGCATCCAACAGGTTGGAACCAATTTTTTCTTTAGATACCTGCAATTCGGTTGAAACATTTCTTGGATCAGGGTCAGGGAATAGAATTTTAGAAACCAGGATAGCTGCAGGTGCCGCCATGATAGATGCCATCAATAATAATTTGGCATATTTCTGTTGCTCTGCAACATCATTACCTCCCAGCATCGTAACATACACACCCAGTACACTTCCTGCTGTTGTTGCCATTCCACCTACCATGATGCATAGTAATTCGCTTTTCTTCATTTTTTCCAGGTAAGGTTTCACTAATAACGGCGCTTCTGTTTGACCCAAAAAGACATTCGCGGCGGCGGAAATACTTTCCGGGCCACTTACACCTAATTTAGAAAGCATCCATGCAAACACAAATACAATTTTTTGAAGGATGTTGAAATAATACAGAACTGCGGAAAGTGCTGCGAAAAATATAATGTTGGGGAGCGCCTGAATGGCGAAAATGAATCCCCAGCTTTGTGAAGAATCTACCAATGGTCCAAAAAGAAATCTTGCGCCATCTTTACCTAAATTGATCACTTTCACAAAAGCTTTTGCGATAAAATCAAAAAAAATTGAAACACCAGGTAAATGGATAATACTGAGTGCAATGACAATCTGCAATGTTAACCCTATGATCACTAAGCGCCAGGTAATCATCCTGCGATTATTGCTTAATAAAAAACAAACAGTAAGCAGGAAACCGATACCTAAAAAGCCTCTCAGTATATTATCAACAGCGGGGGTCATGCGAATTTATTTGTGCGGCAAGATAATACTTTAAAGATTTGGCATGCGCGAAATTTGAAATTTGAATTTTATAAAGAACTTTTGAAATTTGGATTAAATCGTAAAAAGTTTTTAACAATTCAAATTCATTTTTTATAACCTTTTTCCATTGCGTTATCTAATAAAAAACCCCATCAGCATTTACATGCTAATGGGGCTTTTTTGTATTTTTTATGGATTAAGATTGTAAAGCCATGTGTGATTCAATTTTTTTCACAAAATTACTTTTTGGCTGAGCCCCTACCAGTTTGTCAACCACTTCACCATTTTTAATGAAAAGAATAGCAGGAATACTTGTAATTCCGTAATTCATGCTGATTTGTGGATTATTATCAACATTCACTTTACCAACATTAACCTTACCGTCATATTCCTTTGATAACTCTTCAATCACCGGTCCGATGGCACGACATGGTCCACACCATTCTGCCCAAAAATCTACTACGGTTAATTTATCGGATGATAATACTTCTGTCTGAAAATTTGCATCTGTGAATTCTTTTGCCATGATTATATTATTGTTTGTGATAAAATTACTTTTAATGAGCAATGTCTTGCAAATTTATGTCCAAAAACCAGGCCTGCTTGCTTGTCATTCATTTGTCTTAATTGGACAAAACCTGGACAGATAAGGCAGGATGTTTTTCAAGGAATTCAGCCATTTCGTCATTCATTTCAAAGCCTTCACTTATGGTTAACAAACTTATCCTGGAATGGTTCTCCGGTGTAATCAAATTAAAACGCAATGCTGCTTTGCCCGGATGATCTTTAACATTCTGTTCAAAGAAAGACAGGAAATCTTCATCAACCACGGAAGGGTGTAAATCAATTTGAACTTGCTTAGTGAGTATTTTTTTAATGGTTTCTGCCAGGGAAATGGATTGAACTTTAAATTCATATTCACCGCTGTTGTAACGTTGTTTCAGGCAGCCATTGATAAATATGGAATTGCCGGCTTCCAGGTAGTTATGAAATTTCAGGTAATCTTCACTAAATAAAACGATTTCCATTTTACCACTGAAATCTTCTACAGTAAAAGATCCGAATTTTTTCCCCTGCCGGGATAATCGATGTTGTGCATCTGAAACCAAAGCAAGTATTCTGAAATTTCGATTAGGATTTGAATTGGGTGAAATACTTTCCTTATATGCAAGGTATTCGCTGATGGGCGTTATACCATAATGTTTTATTTCAAATGTGTGATGATCTAATGGATGGCCACTTAGGAAAATACCGGTTACCTCTTTTTCATGTTCCAGAAGTTCGGTAAGGGACCAGGGTAAACAATCCGGAATTTTGGGCGCCTGTATCTCCATCACCATAGGCAACTCTCCAAATAAGGTGTTGGTAGCCTGCGTGGTTTGTGCCTGATAGATATTTCCAAAGCGAATGATCTTTTCAAGTACATTAATATTTTCTCCGGCAACGGTTTGAAAATACCTGGCGCGGTGCATGTCGCCAAAGCAATCAAAAGCACCTGCATACACCAGGCTCTCCAATGTTTTCTTGTTAACGGTTCGTTGGTTAACCCGTTTGATAAAATCAAAGACTTCGGTAAAAGGACCATTTTTTGCTTTTTCCTCAATAATGCTGTCAATGGCAGCTTCACCAACCCCTTTTAATCCTCCTAAACCAAAACGGATCTCACCTTTTTTGTTAACCACAAAACCCTTCAATGATTCGTTAATATCCGGTCCAAGCACTTTAAGACCCATGCGTTTACATTCCTCCATAAAGAATGTGATTTTTTCAATATTGCCGGCATTATTCAACACAGCGGCCATATATTCACTGGGGTAATGCGCTTTAAGATAAGCCGTTTGATATGCAACGAAAGCATAACAGGTGGAGTGAGATTTATTGAAAGCATATTGAGCAAAAGATTCCCAGTCACTCCAAACCTTTTCCAGTTTATTCGCAGGATGCCCATTTGATTTGGCGCCCTCCATAAACTGCGATTTCATTTTATCCAGTACACTTTTATTTTTTTTACCCATTGCTTTGCGCAATACATCGGCATCGCCTTTGCTGAAATTGCCTATTTTCTGCGCCAGCAACATCACCTGTTCCTGGTAAACAGTAATACCATAAGTTTCCTGTAAAATTTCAGCCATCTCCGGCAGGTCATATTGTACATCCTCACGGCCATGCTTACGTGCACAATAATTTGGTATGTATGCCATGGGGCCGGGGCGATACAATGCATTCATCGCAATAAGATCATCGAACTTATCGGGTTTTAATTCACGCAGGTGTTTTTGCATTCCCGCACTTTCAAACTGGAACGTTGCATTAGTATCACCATGCTGATATAATTGAAATGTTTTTTCATCTTCGAGCTGGATAGTATCTATATCTATTTCTACGCCATGATTCATTTTTATAAGAGCCAGGGCATTCTTAATGATGGTAAGTGTTTTTAACCCCAAAAAATCCATCTTAATAACACCGGCATCTTCAATGATGCTTCCTTCAATCTGTGTAACCCACAGATCAGAATCTTTAGCTATACAAACAGGGATCAGTTCAGTGAGGTCTTTAGGTGCAATGATTATTCCGGCGGCATGTAATCCTGTACTGCGTACGGAACCTTCCAGCCTCTCTGCTTCATGAAGAATCTTGCCAAGTATGGTTGAATCATCATCGTAAATAGCGCGAAGCTTTTTTACATTATCCAGGTCCTCTGCACCTAATCCTTCTTGTTCTGATAAACTTTTTTCACCGGTGAGGGGCGCTTTCAAAACTCTTTTGAGTGTTACACCCGGTCTGTCAGGAACCAGTTTAGCCAGCATATTTGATTCAGGCAATGGAAGGTCCATTACCCGTGCAACATCTTTGATGCTCATTTTCGCTGCCATCGTACCATAAGTTACAATTTGAGCTACCTGGTTTTTTCCATATTTTTCAACAACATAATCTATTACTTTTTGTCTTCCTTCATCATCAAAATCCGTATCAATATCCGGCATTGATTTACGATCGGGATTCAGAAAACGTTCAAAAAGTAAATTATACTTCATCGGATCGATGTTGGTGATCCTGATGCAATAAGCCACCACACTTCCGGCTGCAGATCCACGTCCAGGGCCTACAAAAACACCCAGATCCCGACCTGCTTTTATAAAATCACTGACTATTAAAAAATATCCGGCAAAACCCATTGTTTTGATGGTGAATAATTCAAAATCTATCCGTTCCTGAATTTCCGGTGTCAGATCGCTGTATCTTTCTTTGGCACCCAGGTAGGTTAAATGTTTTAAATATTCCCATTGGTTATTTGATTCCGGGCTGATTACATTTTTGCCAATCGTTTCTGAAATAGTATGTACCTGGAATTCCTTGGGTGTTGGAAAAGCAGGTAAGAGAATCTCTTTTTTAAGATCCAGTAATTCCACTTTATCCACTATTTCATTAGTGTTGTCAATAGCATCAGGAAGGTCATCAAATATTTTCGTCATTTCTGACGTGCTCTTAAAATAAAACTGGTCATTGGCAAATCCAAAACGTTTTCCTTTTTCATTGAGGTCATCATCAGAAAATTCCCGGTTAGCTTCTGTAGAAAGTTTTTCTCCTGTATTTATGCACAGTAAAATATCATGCGCATTAAAATCACTCTGATCTACATAATGTGAATCATTACTGGCTATAATCTTAACGTTATATTTTCGGGCAAATTTCACCAAAACTTCATTGACCTTATCCTGGTCTTTAATTCCGTGACGTTGTAATTCTACATAATAATCTGCTCCAAAAATATCCAGCCACCATTTGAATTCAGCTTCAGCTTCCGATTCTGATTTTTTTAAAATAGCCTGCGGTACCAAAGCCCCCAAACAGCAAGTCGTAGCTATCAATCCTTCATGATATTGAAGGATCAATTCCTTGTCTATACGAGGATATTTGCTGTATAAACCTTCCAGGTACCCCAGTGATGATAATTTTGTAAGATTGCGATAACCAATATTATTTTTTGCCAAGAGTATCTGGTGAAATCTTGGATCGCGGTCGCTCTTCGTAAAATTTTTTTTATGACGATCTGCGGTCATATAAAATTCGCACCCCACTACCGGTTTTACCTTAACGTTTCCATTAGCATCCTTATGTTTATGGGCTTCTGCAACAAATGAAAATACTCCGAACATATTTCCATGATCCGAGATAGCAAGGGCTGGCATACCATCAGTCATAGCTTTTTCATAGAGACTTTTGATCGGGGCGGCGCCATCCAGTAAGGAATATTGCGTATGTACATGTAAGTGAGAAAATTTCATATCTTAGGGGTATCTATCGGCTGGTGAAATGTGGAAAAGCAAATAAACAACAAAGGCAATTTGAAACGCCAAATTTCGTTCAATTAATATCCACAACCTATAAACCATTCATTAACTTTGCCCATTTTGATAAAACCTTATAAATACCGCGTTATGACCAGAACTAACCTTCTTGCTATAACCTTCTTGTTTGTAATGGCGAGTTGCAGTAGTATAAAGCCGCTGAACCTGTCAAAAGAAGAACCTGGAAATATTTCTGCCACTAAAAATAAACAGGTTAAGTTTATTGACGATATAACACTGATACCAGAATCTTCTGTTACAGAAGTAAAAACGGAAAAAAAGTTTACGGTTACCCGGTATGTTAAATCTTCCGGTCCTTCTGCCGCCAATTATAATGTTTCACCGGATATTGAAAGTTCTTCCGCTATCCAGATAAAATATTCTTTATTGTTAAATACGGAAATAGAGCAGGTTCAAAGCACGAAAATGTACGAATATATTGATACCTGGTACGGAACGCCCTATTGCTATGGAGGCAGTTCAAAAAAATGTATCGATTGTTCCGCCTTTGTTCAAACCTTTTTTATATCCATGTATGGCACGATGCTTCCCAGGACAGCAAGGGAACAATATAAAGAAGCTAAAAGGATTTCCCGTACGGAACTCGAAGAAGGAGATCTTTTATTCTTTAATACAACGGGTGGTGTTTCGCATGTAGGTGTTTATCTTCAGAATAATAAATTTGTTCATGCATCATCATCTTCAGGTGTTATTATCAGTGATATGTTTGAGCCTTTTTGGGTTACACGATTGATATCTGTTGGACGTGTATCTAAAAATGCTGATGTAAATCCCTGATTTCTGTTTTCCTACATGCCTTAATGTGATTATTTTCTCCAAATTTTATTACGAACAATTTCATACAGCGGTATAATATCAGGTGATATTTTTAACCAATAAGCTGTAGGCAGGTAAAGAATTATAAATACAGCACTTCTGAATATGATACCCATCCAGTTTTCCATGTTTTTGAAAAGAAAATAAGCAATCGCAAAAATGATAATTGCATGGACCAGTGCAATGATTGTTTTATGTGTAAAAGGCTGCATCTGGAATTTATTCCATAAAAAATAAATCCGAATACTGTTATAAATAATGTATGACCCTAATCCCGACCAGGCGGCACCGATTATACCATATTCTTTTACAAGAATTATATTCAGGGGTACAGCAATTACCAATAATATCATTCCGCTGATAAAATCAAATCGCCAGTATGTTGATGTGCCAATGATCTGGCCATTAACGCCGCTGCCCATATCCACAATATTTCTTAATCCTAAAAAAAATACAACCCATTTTCCCTGTTCATAGATTGGATTCAGGTTTAAGGAACGCACTAAATCATTATAGTTTAACCAGATCAGGCTGAAAGCAAACAAAGAAATCAATAACAGGTTAATGCTGGAGCGGGTATATATCCTTTTGATCGTAACAAAATCTTTATCCTTCCAGGCACGGCTTAGTACGGGAATACTTATGGATATCATACTTCGTTGCGGAACTTGTAAAACATTGGCTACGTAAGTACCGAAATCAAAAACCGCTGCATATCTCAATCCCCTGAAACTGGCAATAGCGGCAATATCTATGCTCTGTGCAGTTATATTGATCACAGATCCACCATACACAAATCCCATTAATGTAAATATCTTTTTCTTGAATTTTTTTGTTACCCGGCTTACCTCCGTCACGATATTTAATTTCTTCATCCGGATGATATAGAAAAGCAATCCGAAAAAACTGACAGCATATAATAAAGAAAACAGCCGTATAAAAAGATCAAAATTTTTGCCGGTTAAAATGAATACAATAATGAGAAGGGTTGTGGAAACACGGAACCCCGCTTCTTTTAAAAAATTAGGGATAATCGTTTTTTGAAGGCTCCATGCATAGGATTCAAGAATAGAGAAAAAGAGCAGGAAAAAAGTGAATGGGAATATCCAATAATAATAACGGACGATCATTGGTGAATTGGCAATGAATTTCCGGACAACCAGTGGTTCAAAAATGATAGCACCGGTAATAGTCAGAATAAAACCCAGTGTGGCTGTTAAAAGTGAAAGAGTAAGCAGATCATTCTTATTATCAGGTAGATTGTCTTTATAATATGGATAAAATTTGTAAATGACAGCTGATAATCCAAAACCTGCAAAACCATAAAAAAATTGCCCAATAACGATAATCGCTCTTGTTAGCCCATATTCTTCAGGGGTAAATATGCCTTGCCTTGTAAAGAGGTAAGTATTTAAAGCACCAAATGCAAAACCCACATAAATCAACAAAGATGAAATAATGGTTTGCCTCCTGATGTTGCTCATGTAATAAAGATAGGGAAAGGTTTAATGACTGGTAATAGGGGTGTCGTCGTTATTTTTTTTGTTTTACCTGGATATAAAAATTCTGATCAACTTTGAATTTTTCACCGTCATAATCAGCACCGGCATCCATTACCTGCCAGGATGATGAAGGAGTCAGCCAGGTTTCTTTTCCTGTATCTACTTTAATTTTTAAATTAAAATCTTTAACGGTATTGACCCAACGATATTTTATTTTTTGTTTTTCAATTTTATATTCTAAAACCGGGACATCAGTTGTTCTTAGATATTGATCAAAAATTTTTGAAAAATCAATACCCGATTTTTTAATAATGAATTTTTCAATTTCAGCGCTGCTAACGGTTTGGTGATAAAATGTTTTATTTAGATTGCGGGTAATACTTTTAAATAAAGTATCATCATTGATAATCTGTCTTATCAAATGTACCAGGTTCGATCCTTTATAATACATATCGCCGCTGCCTTCCTGGTGAACATTATATGCAGCGATGATTGGTTTATCATTATTAATTAATAACCTGATTCCCTGCACATATTCATTCGCTGCTTTTTTGCCAAACAAGCATTCTGTTAATAGTGTTTCTGAATAACTGGTAAATCCTTCATGCACCCACATATCCGCTATATCGCGGGTTGTAATATTATTTCCAAACCATTCATGACCACTTTCATGGACCAGGATAAAATCCCATTTTTTCCCCCAACCAGTTTGTGAAAGATCGCGGCCGCGATAACCATTCATGTATCCATTACCATATGCAATGGCGCTTTGATGTTCCATTCCCAGATGCGGAGATTCAACCAATTTAAATCCATCATCATAAAAAGGATAAGGGCCAAACCAGTTTTCAAAACAATTCAACATGGGTTTAACTTGTTCAAATTGTTTTTCGGCTTTTGATTTGTTATAATCCAATACCCAATAATTTAATGAAAGATTTTTCCCTGTTTCACCTGTATAATCATCTTCAATTTGTACATAACTACCAATATATGGAACGATATTATAATTGTTAATGGGATTTTTTACATCCCAAACCCATGTGATCGTTTGATCGTCATGAATAATTTTTTCTTTCAGTTTACCATTTCCAACTGCCACCAAATCCTTTTCTGAGCGAATAGATAATGTAGCGCCCAAGTCAGGTTCATCACTTTGATGATCCTTGCAAGGATACCAAACACTGGCACCCAATCCCTGGCAGGCAACACTCATCCATGGCCTGTTTTGTTCGTCTTTTACCCAGATCCAACCGCCATCCCATGGTGGGTTTAAAGCTTCTTTTGGAATGCCATGAAAACTGATTTTGAGGGTATGCCTGCTTCCTTTTTTGAAAGCTGGTGTCTGTATGAAATGAAAATTTTTACTGAGATCTGAAGTATATGCGGGTTTTTTGTCTACGAATATTTCATCAATCCAGATGGAATCAATCAGCATTGGATATTGCAAATCTATTTGCATGGGTAAATCAGATTCTTCAAGTATCTGGAAGGAAATAATATTTTTACCTTTTATTGTTTTTGATGCAAAGTCAGGTTCAACGGTGATGTTATAATGCAAAACATCCCACCATGCTCTTTCGGGAGTAATGCTTCCGCGTAAAGTATCCTGTTTGCTGAATACATTTTTTTGGTGAAGAGGCTGGCTGCAACCCGCCTGGAAAAAACAAATCAATACAGCTGTCAATAATATATTTACAAATTGTTTCAATGACTTTATTATTTATAAATACTGGTTGATAAATAAATTTTTCCTGAAAATGATGAGCTAATGTATTAAATAAAAAAATCCCCGGCTGCAGTTGCCGGGGACTATTTTTATTATAAGATTAATGTTTAAGTTTATCCTTAAAGACTTTTCTGAATTTATCGAGTTTTGGTCTTATTACCATTGCACAGTATGGGTTGGTGTTTTTATTAAGTTCATAATATTCCTGGTGATAATTTTCCGCAATAAAAAATGTAGATGCAGAAGCAATCTCTGTTACAATGGGAGCGCTGAATGCCCCGCTTTTATCAAGTTCTTTTTTATAATTTTCTGCTTTTTGTTTTTGTTCATCAGTATGATAGAAAATAACACTTCTATATTGTGTTCCAATATCCGCACCTTGCCTGTTTAGCGTGGTAGGATCATGTACCTGCCAGAATATTTCAAGCAATTCATCAAAACTTATTTTTTCCGGGTCATAGGTAATTTGAATACATTCTGCATGTCCGGTTTCACCACCGGTAACTTCTTTGTAAGTAGGATCTTCCGTATCACCGCCGCTATACCCTGAAACTGCTTTTTCCACGCCATTCAATTGGTCAAAAAGGGCTTCGGTACACCAGAAACAACCGGTGCCAAAAGTGGCAATCTCATATTTAGTTGATGACATATCTGGACCTGCATTTAATGATGATGTAATACTTTTACCCGCCGATTCTGTTTGCGCACAGGAGAAAAAACTCCCCAATAGCGTAAATATGGTAATAATGTTTAAAAAAGTCATATCATTTCTTTTTTCACTGGCTTGTTAAAAAGCAAATACGGTGCAAGTTAAGTATGTTTGTTTTGTACATATTGTTAAGGATGATCCTTATGTTTTGCATTTAAGCAATCGTTAACAAGTATCATTCACATGGCAATATAACTAAACGTTATAAAAAACGAAATTCGCAGACCAATATATATTCTGTAAAGCATGAAATTATTTCCTGCATCGGCCGCAGTGCAACTTGAGTTTGAAAAAGTTAAAGATTTACTGGTTAACCATTGCCAGGGAGAATTTGCAAAATCCCGGGCCGGTAATCTACGAATACATACCAAAAAAGAATTTATTGAAACTGAACTCAGGCAAACATACGAATACCGCCAACTGGCACAACATGGAACTTATTTCCCCAATGATCATGTTTTAAATCTTTCAAAAGAATTAAAGCTGCTTGGTATTCCCGGGGCCGTACTAATGGGTAGTGAACTGATCCAGGTTCGGAAACTCGCAGAAAGTACTGAGAAAATATTTCGTTGGTTCAATGCCGAAAGAAAAATTGCTTATCCGGCATTAGCGCTGGTAATAAAAAACACTGTTTACGAAAAAAAAATATTGGAATTGATCCACGATGTGATCGATGATATTGGACAGGTTGTGGACAGTGCTTCACCGGAATTACGCAATATCCGGATGGGACTTTATAAAAAGCGGAACGATTTGCGGCGGATGTTTGACAAGTTGATTGGCAAATTAAACAAGCAGGGTTACCTGGCCGATATAGAAGAAAGTTTCATGAATGGTCGACGGGTAATGGCAGTTTTTGCCGAACAGAAAAGAATGGTAAAAGGAATTTTACATGGGGAAAGCGATAGCCGGAAAACCACTTTTATTGAGCCCGAAGAAACAATAGAACTCAATAATGATATATTTGAACTGGAAAATGAGGAACGTAAAGAAGTTTACCGGTTGCTTAGGGAATTGACTAGAAAATTATCCGCATTTGCAAACTTACTTCATGGTTGGCATGCTGTAATCGGTGAATATGATTTTATAAATGCCAAAGCAAAACTGGCTCTTGAAATAAATGGTGATTTTCCATTACTGACCGATACGGCACACGTGCAGCTGGTTAATGCGTGTCACCCTTTACTTTATTTATACAATCGTAAACTGGGTAAAAAAACATTACCCATTACCGTTACCCTGGATGATAAAAAACGCATTCTCCTTATAAGTGGTCCCAATGCAGGCGGTAAAACGGTTACTTTAAAAACAGTTGGCTTGCTGCAAATGATGGTCCAGAGCGGTTTACTGGTGCCTGTGCATCCTTCTTCCATGTTCGGTATATTTAAACAACTGATGATTCACATTGGGGATACGCAAAGCCTGGAATTTGAACTGAGTACATACAGCAGTCATCTGTTGAATATGAAGCATTTTATGGAAAATGCAAATGGAAGAACATTATTTTTTATTGATGAATTGGGAAGTGGGAGTGATCCGAATTTAGGTGGAGCATTTGCCGAAGTTATATTGGAAGAACTGGCCCGTAAACACGCTTATGGTATCGTAACTACGCACTACCTGAACCTGAAAGTAATGGCCAATAAAACGCCGGGTATCATTAATGGAGCCATGGCTTTTGATGAAAAAAATCTTTTACCGCTTTATAAACTGGTGGTGGGTAAGCCAGGCAGTTCCTATACATTTTCAATTGCGGAAAGAATCGGTTTACCACCAGCTTTGATCAGCCGGGCCAGGAAAATGGTTGATGAAGAACATTTCAGCCTGGATAAATTATTAAATAAAACGGAACAGGATCTCGATTTGATTGAAACACAAAAAAAAGAATTAAGCCTGTTGTTAAAAAAGAATGAGGAACTAAAATCTGAATTAGAAAAAACGCTGGATAAGGAAAAACATCGTCAACAAGTGGAAATATTAAAACAACAAAATAAATTCAAAGAAGATCAATTGGCATACCTAAAGGATATGGAGCGAAAATTGAAGCAATTGACCGTTGTGTGGAGAAAGGAAGAAAATAAACAAAAGGTGATCAGGGAAATGGAGAATCTTTTGTTCAAGAAGAATGATCAAAAGAAAGTGAGCCGCATGCAAAAGAAATTGGATTCTAAATTTGAAGAAGTGGGCGGAGAAATTAAAATTGGCGACCAGGTAAAAATGAAACGCAATCACCAGGTTGGCGAAGTAATTGAATTAAGAGGGAAGAGGGCGATAGTTAAAATTGGATTATTACCTATGCAGGTTGAAATGAAGGATTTGGTAGTGGTGAAGGCAAAAGAAAAAGAAACCTGAGCACTAAATTTTAATTTGAAATAATGATGAATAAAATAAAGCGAAGCCTTACGGGGCTTCGCTTTACATTTTAATGGATTTAGTAAGTAAATCGATCTTATACGTTAGAATGAATATAATTTTCCAATTGATGAATGGTTTCAGCCTGCTCTAAAATGGTTTCTTTTACTACATCACTCATTGAAACAATGCCAATTAGCTGATCACCATTAAATACCGGCAGGTATCGAATATTTTTATCGGTCATGATCTCCATGCACTGATCAACAGTTGTTGCTGTTCCAATATGCGGCAGATCGGTGGACATGATTTCTCCAACAGTTGTTTCAGTAGAACTTTTACCCATTAATATGATCTTCCTTGAATAATCTCTTTCAGTTATAATTCCTTTGTATTTGCCGTCTTCCATAACAATCATTGATCCGATATTTTTTTCAGCCATGATAGCCAGTGCTTCGATCACTTTAGCGTCGGGTAAAATAGTTACCGGATTAATTTTTTTGCGGGAAAGAATTTGGTTAACCTTATTCATACGGCTGTTTTGTTATTGTAATTTACAAAAGAATAAACGGGTTAACAAAAAAAATATAATACGGATATTATTCCAGTATGAAAATTTGTTTTCGATGTAAATATTCATCTCCGGAAACTAAATGCCTAAATCAATTAGACAGCCTTTATTTTCTATCCATATTTTCATTTTGAACTTTTGAACCTTTTGATTTACAGGCAACCATGTACCTTCTTCTTTTGAAATAATCAACATGCCCATATCATCTCCCATTACTGCAAAATCATTTGTTACCGGTCCTTTTGAAAAATAATCAATGTCATATTTTAGGGATAATTCTTTACAGGTGACCAAAACATTCTTTGATGGAATTCCAATTTCAATGAGTCTTTCAATGCTTTGCCCGGAAAAATGTTTGCTTGATTCAGTCTTACGATCATAATGCGTGATAAATTCCACGATATTTTGATTATTATCGTGAAAATAAAAGGACTTTGCGTTCCAGTTCTTAAAATCCGCCATCATGCTATCTGCCGAAAATGGTAAAACAGAAGCTCGTTCGCTTACCCAGTCCAGTGATTCTTCTAATTTATTATTAGGTATATGAAAAGCAAAGTGATAAACAGGTTTTTCATTTTTTATTTCATGAAAGATAACCTGCGAATCACCTGCTTTGAAACTGAAAGAATCCATGGTTTGTTCAGCTATGTTAAAAAACATTTCTTTACCATAGAAATATTTTGTTTCATTTAAATCGTTTGTATAAAGATGCACTTCTTTTATAATCATCTGTAAATTTCCTGCTGTTTAAATGTTCTTCAAACCTACTAAATAAGTGTTTGGTTTAAGTCGGTCGAAACAAATTTCAACATACAGAATAAAAGGAGCCTGAACTCCTTTAGGTGGAATGATGATCATCATGATCATCCACTCGTTTTTAGAATACAATAAGGGTTTCATGCTATCGTACCCCTAATTTACTTTTTTATATCACACAATTAAATCAGGCAGGATGAATTGTTAAGAATGTTGGATGAACTGTTATGTTTTAAAATGAATGAATTGATCTGTAAATATTGGATGCAAAAACAGGTAATGCAAAATGAACTTTGCATGTATTGATTTAATCAATTCAGCCTGTAATTGTTTCAATTCATTATTCTTTCCATTGACAAGGTTTGGTTTCTTTATCATCTTTGTGGGGCAATCAAATTTGTTAACCGCTTATATTTTATAAGCACAAACTTTTTAAAATGGAAAAGTTGAAATCGCCGCTGAAGTTGCGGTATTGTTACTGTCCATTCCATTATTGATTTTGGCAGGATTAATTCAATAAAATCTTGAAATAATTCTTAAATTAATATAATTAATGGATATGTATAATCAAAAATAAAACGCTATAATCATTTGGTTATAGCGTTTTACATTTATTTTACATCTTCCTGCATTCTTCAGCGCATTTCCGACACATTTCAGCACATTCCTGGCAATGTTTATTCTTGTGTTTGCCACATTCTGCCCCACATTTTTCACAGATTTCGGCACAGATTGCACAAATCTCTTTTGATTTTTCACTACCCAGGCTCATTAATTGGGCGGCTGCATAACAAATGGCAGCACATTCCATATCCAGTTGAATACATTTGGCCATCATTTTTACATCATCTTCCTGCGTACAGGAACTGGCACAATGGTTACAAACAGCAGCGCATTGCAGGCATGCATCAATACAGGTCTTAAAGGTGTGATATCCATTCATAATAATCATTTTAGGTAAAAGGTTAGGAGCGTGCAATAAATATGCCTTATGAAAAAGTATGCTGTAAACCATATTGCTGCATTATTTAATGCCGGGCATGATACTTGTTTCTTTTTTTAAATAATTATTTATTCATTTCAATTTTATAATATGCCAGTAATTAATTTAACGCTTCAGGATTTTAAAGACAAGATTTTTGATTACGAGAATGAAAAAGAATGGAACTACCAGGGTAGCACACCTGCTATTATAGATTTTTACGCAGACTGGTGTGGTCCTTGTAAAACAGTGGCCCCTGTGTTGGAAGAATTGTCCGCAGAGTTTGAAGGAGAATTGACGATCTATAAAGTTGATACGGAAAAAGAAGAAGAAATGTCGGCTATGTTCGGCATTCAAAGTATTCCTACTTTTTTATTTATTCCCATGAATGAAGCGCCAATGGTACAAACCGGGGCAATTCCTAAGAAGGCTTTTGAAAAAGTGATCAGGGAAAGATTACTTGAAAAAGCCAGGCAACCAAATTAAATATGATAAAAAAGGAAGATGAAATTATTTTACAAATTCCACACTTTCCTTTTTAACATGTAACGATGAGATTAGCCGGGCTACTAAGGCTGTCCATCCTGTTTGATGACTGGCACCTAAACCCTGTCCGGTATCCCCATTAAAAAATTTATAAAAAAGGATCAGATCTTTATTTTCTTTCCATTTATAAAAATCATTGTACTGGCCATAGATACTCCGGTTGCCTTTTTCATTTTTTTTCAAATAAATGAATCACTCTTTTGGTGAGTTCATCTGCAGCCTGGCTAACGATTCTACAATAAGAAAATTGATCGGTATCCACACCAGACCCCTCCTGTTTGAATTGCCTCCAAAAATCTCTGATGTGAAATCGCCGGGATTATAGCTTATGGTATGGGTGGCTTCCATGTACGGAAACTGAATATGAATGTTATCGATGGTATTTGGAAAGTGCTCTGATACTGCCGGGCGAAAGAAATTCTTCTTCATCCAGTAATCGTTCCAGTAAATTTGCAAGCCTTTCTCTTTTAATCAGGGATAATAATATTTCTTCCTGATCACCTCTTTCTTCATTTGGCCAAAATTTATTATTCTTTTTTCGGTACGTTTCAAAACGAGCTATTCTCTTTTTGAATGTGGGCAATTGATTGAGCCTCTTAGGATATTTGATACCCGCACAGGAAAGGAACAAGCACCAATCTCCACACATGCCCTTTTCAGGAACGATTACCCTAACCACACTATTTTTTTAAAAAATTTGTTTTATTGAAATGAAGTTATACATTTGTAGTGTACTATTAAAGTAGTACAGTAAAACACTGTCTATGATAAATATCCAGGATCTTCACTTTAGTTATAAAAAAAGTAATGTATTTAATGGGCTCAGTCTTTCTTTAGAGGCAGGGCATATATATGGTTTACTAGGGAAAAATGGAACCGGAAAATCCACCCTATTGAAATGCATTGCCGGATTTTTGTTTCCAAAAAAAGGCTCCATCAATGCGATGAATTTTGTACCGGGCAAAAGAAACCCGGAATTTTTACAACGGGTATTTATGGTGGCGGAAGAATTTTACTTACCGGATGTTTCCGTGGATAATTATGTGAAACTTAATGCCCCTTTTTACCCTCATTTTAATATTGAGCAATTCAACCAGTATTTAAAGGAGTTTGACATTCCAAAACAAAATACACTTCAAGGTATGAGCTATGGGCAGAAGAAAAAAGTCCTTATAAGCTTTGGCCTGGCTTGTAATACTGATTTGCTGCTGATGGATGAACCAACTAACGGATTGGATATCATGAGTAAAAGTAAATTCAGAAAAGTAATTGCGGGTGCAGTAACAGATCAAAAATGTATAATAATAAGTACGCACCAGGTTAAGGATCTTGAAAGCCTGATTGATCGTATTACCATTATTGATGATGGCCAGATCTTGTTTGATCAGACCATTGAATCAATCAACCGAAAAATGCAATTCAAAATATCATTCGATCATGAAGAAGTTAGAAATGCTTTGTATTATGAACCATCCCTGCAGGGAAATGCAGTTGTTTGTGTTAATGAAAATGAAGAAGATACTAAACTTGACCTGGAACTTTTATATAAAGCTGTCGTTACAAACGGGCATGCAGTAAGGGATGTTTTTAATAAACGTCTTGTGGAGCAAGTGAATTAATATTAAAACCAACTAATTATATTTTTATGTCTGCAACATTCAGTTTTTCAAGACTTGGTAAACTTATAGTCAAACAATTTTTTGAAAATTCAAGATTATATCTTTTTTCAGTACTTGCCCTTTTCGGTTTATTGGCACTTGTTTTTACTTTCTGGATTGGTGTTTCTAGCCCACATTACATGGAAGAAGAAACTTATTTCATTTTTCTATTTGGATTATTCCTGGCGGGGACAATATTTGCCAGCATGTCATTCAATATGCTCGGAAGAAAGGATAAAGGAATTTATTGGCTGGGTATTCCGGCTACGCATCTTGAAAAACTCATATGCACTGTATTATTTTCAACCATTTTATTTTTTATTGTTTACTGCCTGTGTTTTTTAGTAATTAAAACTATTGCACTAACTTATTTAGAAACATATATCAGCAACCATCCCGGAACATCATATAAAGAAATGGCTGGTTTTGATGAGGGTTTTGGGGGAATTATAAAATATTTCCTGTATGGTTATTTTGCTGTCCAATCGCTATACTTATTAGGATCTGTATATTTCGCCCGTTATTCCTACATCATAACAACTGTAATTGGCGCTGTGGTTATTTTTTCTTTTGCTTATTATATATCACAGATTGATGCATTCATGTTTCAGACAACAGATTGGAATTTGTTTACCGCCAAAAAAGCAGATGCAGCCAACATAGAGAGCTATCAACTTTATTCCCTTTCACCTGGAATTATTAAAGCCTTACAATATGCAGTTCAATTTGTATGGGTACCTCTATTTTGGTTTGTAACCTGGTACCGGTTAAAGGAGAAAGAAATATAATAAGGCCTGGTAAAGAAAAAAATTGTTCAACAACAAAATGGAATTATGCAATTTAATAATAATGGTCAGGCTATATATCTGCAGATAGCAGATTATATATGTGAAAAGGTATTACTGCAGGAATGGAATCCTGACGATAAAGTTCCAAGTGTCAGGGAACTGGCTATTCAACTGGAAGTGAACCCAAACACCGTAATGCGTACTTATGATTTCTTAAAACATCAGGATATCATAAACGATAAAAGAGGGATCGGCTATTTTATTACTCCGCAGGCATTTAAAAGTGCTATTGCCTATAGAAAAAGGGAATTTTTGGAAAAGGAACTTCCTACAGTTTACCGGATCATGAATATGCTGGGATTAGAGACAGAAGACCTGGCAAAGGGATATGAAAAATTTAAAAAGCAATATACTGTATAACCATTAATAGCTGAAACATGAAAACAAGTAATAAAATATTAATAGGGCTGCTAATTACAATATTCGCGGTTCCTTTTTTGATTGCCGCTTCTTTAAAAAGTAAAATCAACAATGACATATTTACTGTTGAAAAAAATTATGTTCCGGGAGACCTGGGCATGGCGCATAAAGGAACATTTACGGAGTTTAAATTTGTCAAAGTTATTGCTCCTCGCCCTGAAATGCTAACCTGTCATTTGAAGCAATCTGAAAAAATGGATTACCAATATTTTAATGATGGCAGTAGTGATAGTTTAGCTGTTTATACAGCTAATGATACATTGTATATTCAATATATTTCACAGCATGATAAATCAGATCAGCATGAAGGAATGGGATTTGGAAAAATTGTGGTTGAAGTAAACTTGCCAGTATTTGATCATTTAACAGTTGATGGAGCAGAAGTTATAATTGCTTCCAATTCAGAAGTGCCGGGCATATTATCGGTATTATTAAAAAATTACGGTAGCATTAAACACGCAGATTCAGATAAAAATAAATTGGGTGATCATGCATCCCCAACTTCAAGGCAAAAGGAGACAGGTCCAAAAAATGAAATTTATAAAGGCAACGAGGATATAAAAAGTAATGAAAGCGCATCCGTTGAAACTTTGAAAAATGCAAGTTTGAAAATAGCAAACTTAAAAATGAGGGAAGTACTGGTTTATCACTTGCTTAATAAAATATAACTATCGGGTAATTTTGGATTAAAGGAATGATATGATGCCCGATATCATTTAATATTATGTCTTCCGAAGTGTAATTCATTTTCTAATACCTTTCGGTTGTTTCCTGCTCTTTCAATAATAAGTTTGATATCTTCTATTGAAACCTCGTATTTGTCTGCTATAAATTGCAGGTTATTTGATTCAACTTCCCTGAGGATATCCCTGCTCTCATTATATGTGTTGTAATCAGGCATAAGGTTTTTCATAATATATTAAAATCCGTGCCAAAAAAAATTTCTTTAGCATTTTTAATACATTGATCGTGATTATTAATTCATGATTGTATTGGTAATTCTGCATTATTATTTTCGGGTTCATTATTTAAACAATACGGTGTAATGCATACTTTTAGTTAAAAGATGTCGTTTTGAACAAATGGATTCTATCCCTTTGAAAAAAACTGATGATCAAAAACTTATAATGCTTATTGATGATGACCCTGATGAACTGGAGGTTTTCAATCATGTTTTAGATTTGTTGCAAGTTCCCTGTGCATGCATCCAGGCATTAAATACGGATTTGGCTATCCAATTATTGCAAAATATTTCACCTGATATAATCTTCCTTGATCATAAAATTCCCATTAAATACGGACTTGTATGCCTTGCTGAAATCAGGCAGCTACCCAATTACCAGGAAACCCCTGTTATTTTTTGTTCTAATGCATTATCCTCCGATTTGGAGCAAAAAGCGCTAAAAGCGGGTGCAACAGTTTGCATAAAAAAATACGACCAATTAAGTCAGTTGAAAGATCTGCTCAGTAAAATTTTACTGGATTCTTACCTGATTAGAAAGTGAATACATTCATAGTTCAATCTCATACATAAGCTGTTACCATGGCATTTATGGCTGCATCACATCTACATTGCCAGTTACTGAAATAAATTTTTTAAAATTGTAAGTTTTCAAACTGATAACGCAACATATATAGTATGCAATTAAATTCAGTAAACAAGTTTTATTAAATGAATAGTTTAGAAAAGGAATTTCTGGTATCCATCCAGGATTGTTAAAAAATCATTTATAAAATTTGCCATATTTACAGGGATCGTAATGAAGACCAGGAAGATCTGTTTCAGGAGATTGTATATTAACTCTGGAAATCTTATCCATCATTCAACAAATTATCTAAAATTAGTACATGGATTTACAGGGTGGCCCTGAATACAGCCCTGTCGTCATACCGGAAACCCAGGCCATCAATTGAGTATGTTGAAATTATTCCTGAATATCATTCAGTAGGGGATAGAGGCTTTTCTGAAAATGAAGAACAGTTATACCACGCAATAAGAATTTTAAATGATACCGAAAAAGCTTTATTATCTCTTTACCTGGAAGATTTTTCTTACTGGGAGATAGCAGAAATAACAGGTATCAGTGAAAACAATGTGGGTGTCAGGTTAAACAGGATAAAGAATAAATTGATCAAATTAATTAAATAAAAATTATGGAACTACATGATTTAAAATCAGGTTGGCAAAATGCCGGTAAAAATGTTAAGACCGCAAATGAAATATTGAGCATGACCAAAATATCCAATCATCCCTCGTTAAAGAAATTGCGAAGAAAATTGATTATTGAGATCATTTTACTAACCATGTTTCTCATTATATATTACGATTGGTTTGATGGGGATCAAAAACCAATCTATGCAAATGCTTTATTGGTTGTCGGGTTATTATTGTACATTTTGAATAATGTCATCGGTTATATATCCTTAACAAATCCTGCCAAAGAATCAAACCTGAAATTGTCCTTAATGACTTATTTGGCCGGTATTAAAAAGCGCTCTTTATATTCCATGTTATGTTCTTTTATGTATAGTATTTCATTGATTTTGTTTTTTGTTTCCGTAATCCAATTCAACCGCGAAAAATGGTTTATTCTTTTAGGACTCGTAATTATTTTCATCCAGGTTATGTTTTGGTCCCACCGGGTCTGGATGAAAAGGATTAATAGATTGGAAACACAGGTTGATGAATTAAACATAGTAGAAGAAGTTTAGTTGAATTTGTACAACAACATAAAGCAGGGATCAAAAAAAACTGCCCAATCATTGGGCAGCTTTTGACATACACATTTCAAAACCAAAACTTATTTGTTCATACCATTTGCATACGATTTCAATCTGGCAATTTGTAACGGTCCTGTTGCGACAGTTTCAATGCAACAGGCAATGTAAATTCATTATCCGATATTAGTTGTATAATAGATATTATTCATAGTTCCATAAGATTATTTACTTGCTTCACGGATAAAACGGGCCTCCAGTACATGGGCTTCTTTCATATTCTTTATTGTTTCGAATGCCATTGTATATACGGAATTATGAAAGGAGCGGTTTTATTTTCAACCACTTTAACTAAAAAAAGCCTGTATTGCTACAGGCTTTGAAAGGCGAGGAAGAAATCCCTCACCCTGGTTGGGCAACCATTATTTTGGTAACAGTACGTGATCAATTACATGAATAACACCATTCTTTTGGTTTACATCCGCAATAGTAACCATTGCTTTTCCCCCGTTTTCGTCCCATAACCAAACTTGTCCATTATCATCAAGACTGGCATAAAGTTTACCACCCTGCAGCGTTTCAATCATCCACTTGTTATTATTTTTCCTGATCATTTCCACTACTGAAGCAGCGGACCAATTACCTGCAACCACATGATATTTTAATACGGTTTGCAGTTGGCTTTTATTTTCTGGTTGTAATAAGAATTCAACGGTGCCTGAGGGTAATAGCTCAAAGGCACTGTTAGTTGGCGCAAATACTGTGAAAGGTCCTTCTGATTGCAGGGCGTCTACCAAACCGGCTGCTTTTACCGCGGCTACCAATGTTGTATGATCTTTAGAGTTAACGGCGTTTTCCACAATATTTTTAGTGGGGTACATGGCGGCGCCTCCAACCATCGGATAACTTTCCTGGGCCATGGATGTTAATGAAAAAATTACAAAGGTTAATACTGAAACGATTTTCTTTTTCATATAAAATGTTTCAGATACTTACGGAATAGATGTAGATCCGGTTTGTTATTTCTAAAAAAACTATGAAGGCTGACCTATTACGAACATTTGGTCAAGTGTAGGGACAGGACTGCCGCCTGTATTTTCAAGGGTAATGGCAAATGCCGTGGCTTTAGGAAAGCTGGTCATTTTTTGCGCATATTGCTTTACGTTATCCAGTAGTCCGCCATCAACGGGCTGACCGTCCACTATGGCCCAGAACTGGTATTGTTTACCTGACGGTGGAGGAGGTAATGAGATATCGACCAGGAACACTTCAGAGGTTTGCGTATTCCAGTAGACCTGCACGGTTGCTTCAGGCTTACCCGGAACTGCCTGCAGCGTAACAGGTTTAAAATTTTCATCCTGCATAATGCGCAGCAGCTGACCGGAAGCCATATTTTCCTGCTGAAGCTGTTGCATTGTATAATTAGCAGAGTCCAGGTTATTTTGCATCCGGACCATTTCATTGTTTTGTTGCTGAGTCTGGGTATATAGATAAATAGCCAAACCCGTAATAATCACCAGGCCAGCCAAAGAAGCTGCCATCATCCATTGCCTGTTATCCTTTTTCATGGGTACAACTTTCCTGGTAGGTGGAAACTTTTGTACATCTGGTTCCTTCTGCGCATATTCATGAGTGTCAGGGACTCCTTTAATTTCATTTTCTTTTAAATCCTTTAATTGGGAGAATAGTTTTTGCTTAACTGAAGCACCAGGTGCAAGCGATGATTGGTTAGCGGCTGCCTCCAATGCCATGCTGATGCGATCTGCATCTTCCCTTATCTCCGGGAACAAAGCAATCAACTGCTCCATTTTCGCGGCTTCATCGGGAGGCAGCATACCCATCACATAAAGTTCAAGGTCGCCTGATAATATGATACAACTTAAATCCACTTTTATTTTTTAACCCAGTATTTTTCTTAATTGAATAATGATAGTTCTCAATCTTGTTTTAACGGTGCCCAATGGTATTTCCAGGATCTTCGAGATTTCTTCCTGCGTATATCCCAGGAAATAGGATAGTTCCAAAAGTTTTCGATGTTCTGCCGGAAGTTTTTCGAGTAATTTCTTTAACCCTACATCACGCACTTCATTGGCCGCTGATTTATCTGCTGTATATACGCTATTATCTATAGATACAGTTTTTGATATATTGTTATATTCTTTAGAACGTGTATAGTCAATTGTTTGATTGCGGGCAATATTTAACATCCAGGTAAACAAACGGCCTTTAGCTGAATCGTACATGCCGATATTTTTCCAGATCTTAACAAATACCTGTTGCAATACATCTTCAGCCACTTCCTGATGTGGAATGATCTGGTATATAATGGTGAACAGCGACTTTGAATAATTATCATACAGGTGATGAAAGGCCTGTTCATCCTTGCCTTTCAGTTTTTCAACCAGGTCTGATTCCGTATATGTACTAGATGGTAACAAAGAAGGAGCAAAATAAGGAAAAAGCGGTATAGTTGAATGGTTGATTTGTTGAAAGCTTTTAATGACCTTGTTTTTAATGCAAAATGAATAATGCAAAATGAATAATGGGTAACTTTTTTTATCTCCCTGAAACGGCTTTTTGAATTTTTACTATTAACTTTTTAATTTTTACTTAAAACTTATATGCAATATTTAGTTTGGCAAAAAATGGTGTATCGGGCGTAAAATGAATTTCAGATACCGGAATGGATTCATTTTTCAACAGGCTTTCAGTTTCAAACTGGGTTTCTTTCCATTTTTTATTATATACGGGAAATTATGGCTTCCGGATTATAATTTGACAAAAATAACTTTCTGTGCAGAAAATGGAGGAAGTTCCAACTATTGAGCCATTGACACATCGGGAAAATGAAATCGTTCAATTGATTAGTCACGGCAATTCATCTAAAGAAATAGGGGGCTTATTAAGGGTTTCTTATAAAACTGTGGAAGTGCACAGGTATCATATTCTTCGCAAGCTGAAATTGAAAAATGCAGCTGTCCTTATTAATTATCCACATCATCATATGCCAGTCATGTACAGGTAAATCCAGGAATACTGATAGCAACTTTATTGATGCCAGTTGATGGTTGAACCAATGGAGAAATTATAAATAGCTCCATCTTCATTTTGACCGATTGAGGCGGTGATCAGCATTCGTTCAAATGGATAAAAATAAATTCCTCCTCCATATGCATTATGCCATTTGTCTGAAGGGGAACCTGGCATCCAGACACGACCCAGGTCTCCAAAAGCCAGTATACCTAAATCTCCGGGGATGGTAAATGAATTAGGCGACAGCAAACGGTAGCGTAACTCCATACTTCCATATACGGATGATCTGCCCAAAAACCGGTTATTCCTGAATCCCCTTAAATTATTTTCGTTACCAAAACCCATTGACTGGAAATAGTCAAAACGATTATTGAAAATATGACCTCCGCCCAATTTAATGAGAGAAATTAATTTTGAAGTATCTACTAAATTGGCGGCAAGCAAAAGATCGGACCGGAAATAAAATATGGAATGATCATTATTAACCTGATTCAGGTACGACAGTTCATTATTCCATTGCACACCCTGTTTAGGAAAGGAACGGTTGTCAAGTGTCTGAACGTTTGCCTGCAGCTTTCCGCCCAAAAAAGTCTTTGTTGTGTTTACTGAAAAAGTATCAAGGCCAGAGGTAGCGGGTGTCGCGATAATTTTACCAATATTATTTTCATTATTATACCAATAATGGTATAATGAGAATCCGGCTCCCATGCTGAAATCACTAAAATAATTTTTGGTTACTAACATATCAGCAGCAGCGTAATTATAACGGATTCGATAATAAGAATAGTTTCTGCTTTTATCCCAGGTGCTTTCATTTCCTAATCCAAAAAAATTCATAATGGCATCGTCCTTCAGAGCAGCATCTACTTTTAAACCAAAATCTTTAAATAATTGATTAAAAATCCCCTGGTAGGTGACCTGGTATGATTTCCTGTACGGCGCATAATACACCATTATTTTATTTGAAGTGGCAAAGGGTTCCTTATTAAATGAATACGTTATTTTGGATAAACCTATGCCAGGCAGGGGTCCGTATTCTGAATTTGCGAGGAGGTCAAACTTAGGAAAGCTTCCTTTGTCAGCATAAGAAAAGCTATTTAACCTGTAATCATTTACAGTTGTTTTGTTTGACATTCTATTTTTTGTATAAGAACCAGGCAGTAAAAAATTCTGTTCGGGTTTATAATCATAAATATAAATGGCGCCCGGGCCCTGCACCATAAAACTATCTTTTCCCTGACCCCCGATCATACGTATCCTGATCGAATTTTGAACACTACTGTCTGCAAAAAAATAATCATCACCATTCAGTCCATACAATCGCACTTCCTCTGTTACTTCAGGATCAAAAGTTCTGGAATAAGTTTGCATTACCGTATCACCATCCTTCCATTCATATACCTGCACCATTAATTGATTATCGCTTTGAGTAAGCAGGAAATATTCATTTTGGTTGCTTCCGGGTATATTCACATTGTCCGAAATAAAACGGTAATAGTCAAGACCTTTTTCAACCAGGTTTTTTCTCCGGGTCTTAAGTTTATCCGCAATCTCATTTCCACTAATAGCATAAATCTCCGGTGGGAGTTTTTTCACAGCATCATCTATAGCGGCATCCGGTAAAGTTGCCTGGAATTGAGTGATGATATTTTCCCAATCGTCTTTATCGAGTGAATTTAAAAATGTCCGGTCAAATTTTTCTGACTGAAAACCTAAACCTTCCAGGTTTTTTAAATCTTTTTTGAATCCTTTAAACCGATCTGTTACCGTGGCCCCCAGTAATCGAACCACCAACCCGGTAGAATTAAAGAACGCCTGGTCCCTGTCCTTTGGAACCGGTTCATATAACTTTCCTTTGCCGGTGTCTTGTTTCCCCCACGACCATTGACCCATATGCCGGTCAAAATCTCCAATCAAAACATCAAGGAGCCTTGCTTTTAAGACTATCTCCTGGTCCACCACATGATCTGCCTTATCCGTAATCTTATTCATTATATCCATGGTGCTGTTAGTATTATCAAATGGTAAAGGATCTTTATCTTCCAGCATCACCATTTTATTGGCAAATAATGTATGGTAATAACCCAATGCCGTATCCCTGGGTACAAAAAAATACCGCGGGTTAGATTCTACCACACCTAATTTTTTTGCCAGGTCAGCTACCACTAAAGGCGCATAAGGATGGGCGGCAGAGGCAAAATCCTGGACAAATGATTTGGTAAATGGGGTTCTGAATTTTTCAGGTAGCAGTGTTTCATTGTTTTTATCTATGGTACGCAGTTTGAAATGGTTTCCTGAACTATCTTCAAGGTGCAATGTTTTTGTTTGCATACCACCACCAACTTTTCTCACCTCAAATCCACCGCCTTCTTTTTGAATATCAAAAATTGGAACCTTAACAGGGGTTGACCACACCGATCTGTAATTGTTTCCCATTAAAAATATGGTTGCTTTGGACGGATCACTGTATAGATCGCTGGCAGCAACTATGATACTATCCTGCTCCCCGACATTTTTGTATGTTGAAGCAGTATCGATTAAGGGTTCACGTTGGGAAAAATCAATCACCTCATTGCTGTATAAAAGTGGGGCGGGATATTTTGATCCATCATAAAATGATATACTGGCTTTTTTATTTTCCATTATATCTATCACAGCAAATCCAGTGGTACTTTCAGCAAATAATGTTTGTTTACTTCGTGAAGCCCGCTGCGTTTCCCTCGCCGCACCGGAAATCAGATAGGTCATGTTTTCATCCTGCAGCAATTGTAAATTGTTTTCATGGGCACTGACATATAAAACAAAGGGATGCGATTCTAAAGCCGTTTTAATTTCTTTGATCATTAATTTGTATTCCGGGTGTTTCAAATTCTGACGGGAAGGAAGCGCATTTCTGATGATTGGATACAAGGATCCTAATACCGGCAATGGTATATATAATGAAGGGTGAATGTCAGTTAATGGAAATACATGCTGCTTCAAAGAATAATGATTGCCATGTACACCCTTGCTTTCAAGAGGGTGGTAACCGGCTATAATCAATAGCTTATTTTCATTCTCCCTGATTATTTTATCCAGTTCATCATACACCTGTTCTCGTGAGCGGGTGGGACAATCTGACTCTAGACCTGTTTTTTTAAATGCGTGTAACCACCACTGTGTGTTTATTAAAACCAGCACAGCCTCATCTCCTAATTTGATTTCTTCGGGCCCGGGGCATCCATCTTTTGGCAAAAGGATATCCTTATCATCAAAATGTTTCTGCAGGTTTGTTTGAAGGGCTAACAGGGAATCGAGGCCGACTTTCATTCCATTGTTCCATTCTTTTGCGCCAGGAATAAAAATCAGCGGGGATTTATTTTTGTCAGTAGAATTGGATGAAAATGCAGTATCAGTATGATAACCAAAAAATACAAAACGAGTTATGTCATCTTGCGGAAATGTTTTTAGAGCTACCCGCATAACTTGTTGAGAAGATTCCTCATCAGGGTCTACGTTCCCGAGCGATATCTGCCCTCCTTTTATGTC